>OLNF01002760.1_pt1 | contig 13332 bp, 12 predicted proteins | sample 1673061 | NCBI WGS metagenome assembly OLNF01 (sample SAMEA3136751, study PRJEB25190) | human gut metagenome | reverse complement strand
CAGCCTCAACGCATGCACCGGAATTGTTTTCCCGGCAGGCGTTCCAATTTCCCATACAGTTCCAGTTCGGTCAGCGTGGGGCGGGCGTACTCGCGCACGATGCGGAAGCCCCGCCTGTCGTCGCGCCCCAGCCCGAACTCGTGCCCAGGGTCCAGGGGAAGGCAGAGCTTGTGCGAAGGCGAGCCCTCCACGGACCTGACGTGGGCCGCGGCCCTGCGCGTGGCATCAAGCCGGTCGGCCTCCTCAACCTGACACCTGCACATCACGGGCATGATCGCCGTCTGGCCGCCCCAATCCACGCGCACCTGCTTCCCGGCGCCGCACTTGCCGCAGCGCAGCAGCCCGTCGTCGCCGACGAAGTCGCCCTCGTCGATCTCGCAGCTGACGGGAATCGGGTCCATGGCCGTAAGCCTGCCCGCCCTCATAGGACATCACCTGCCACGCAGGCGTACTCGGGCAGGCCGCACCTCGCACGCGGCCGCGCACCCTTTGATGGGTACGTATTTGATAGGTCTTTACTTGATCCCTCTTTACTTAATTGCCCTGGCTTTGCCAATGCAGGCCTTTCCCGCACGGGGGCATCCTGCATTGGAAAATCCAACGCAGGCTCGTCGGACTCTGGCAGAGAGGTCCTAGCGACGGCGCGCTCGTGCACCACGTACTCGGTGCCGGCCAGGCGGCCGGAGTCGTCGCGCAGGCGCCGCCGCTCGAGGTAGCCGTGCTCCTCGAGTTCGCGCACGCCCGTGCGGATGGCGTCGACGCCCTCGCGGTTTATACGGGACAGCCCCTCGAGCGAGTAGTCCCATTCCTCGGGCAGGCTCAGCATCTGAGAGAGCAGCCCCTTGGCCTTTAGCGACAGGTCACGATTGCGCAGGTGCTCGTTGGACATCACCGTGTAGTTGGCGTTCTTCTCGACGCGGAACACCGTCACGACGGGTCGCCCCCGCGAAAGCCGTCGAGCGTCGGCGAAAGCGTCGCGGCCTCCTCGGCGCGCGAGCACTCCGACGATGTCCTCAGCACCGCCCACGCCGCAAGCACCATGGCGGCCGACGCCGCCCCTAACGCGTATCCCGCGGCGAGCCACAAGAGAGCCGATCCCATATCTGCGCCTTTCCTCGTTGGTTTTTCCTGGGTTTCCCCAACCAAAGGGCGCGTCCGCGCAAGTTTTGGACATCGGATGGGCACAAGCGGGCGAACGGGCGGCGCCGCGCCTCACCGATAGGTCCGAAAGGTGAGCGCCAACGGCCATGGGCCAAAACCGCAAAGCGGACAGCATGCCAGGTATAATCGAGCCGTAATGCAACCAACGTTTAATCAAGAAGGGGGCCCGATGGCCAAGGAACCGCAGCAGACGGAAGAAGCCTGCAGTGAAAAGGAGCCAAAGCAGCAGAAACCCAAACTCGCCATCGCCGAGCAGATCACCCACCTAAAGTCGAAGGGCGTCAAGTTCGCGATATGTGACGAGGAAGAGGCCACCTCCTTCCTGGCAGACGTATGCGACTTCTACGAGGCGACGTCCTACAGGAAGCTGTTCACTAAGCGCCAAGGCGGGAAGCACGACGGGGAGTACATAGACCTCGACTTCGCCCAGCTCAAGGCTTTCTTCGAGCTAGACCAGACGCTGCGCGAGACCCTCTTCCCTATGACGCAGCACATAGAGCACGCGTGGAAGGTAGCGCTGAAGCGAGCCGTCGCAGACCGCGACGGCGAGGACGGCTATTCCATAGTCGTGGACTATATGGGATCGCTCTCGCCGAAGGACCGGAAGTACCGCGACGGCGAGATTAAGCGGAGCTCAAGAAACCCCTACGCCCACGGCGTTTACGAGAAATACGCCGACTGCATGCCCGTATGGGCGTTCCTCGAGCTGACGTCGTTCGGAACCCTCGCTGACTTCGTCCGCTTCTGCGGGAACCGCTGGGGTGACAAGTCGCTCGTGAGGGCCCATTACGACTTGAAGAAGGTCAAGTCTGTCAGGAACTGCGCGGCGCACGGCTCTTGCATTATCAACGTGTTTGCAGAGGGCGAGAACTCCAGGCACACGACGTCGGTCGACACGCTCGACGCGGTCGCAAGGGTAAGCTTGTCCAAGGCCACCAGGAAGAAATGGATGCGCAACGCGGCAGCGCAGGAGATAGCCATCACGCTCGTCCGCTACTCCAAGGACGTCCGTGACGCCGAATCGAAGGAAAAGGCTGAAAGATGGTTGAAGGGATTCTTCGACGAGGTACGGCAGGACGCCGATCTCCTGCCGCAGACCGGCCCCGACGCGACCTCCGCGGCTGCGTTTAATTTCATGGAGGCCTTGACAAAGAGTCTCGGACTGATAAAGTGAGCTACAGATCAAAAAACCCTAGGGTTTTGGGGGCGGGATGGTGAGAGCCAAACTGCCCCATTTTTTTCACCGAACCACCCACCTGTATCGATCATATCTCGTTCAAACATTTCTCGCCGAATCGGCTATGTCGGCGCCTCGTTGAGGTGGGGTTCGAGCCAGAAGGCCTTTCTACCCTTCCATCCCATATCAGAGCGTTAGTTCTTTTTCTGCACCAAGCCCCTCGCCCCGCTCGAATGCCACAGCAGTTCTACCGCATGGGAGGCAACGGCTAGCGCCGTCCAGTGGATTGACCAGTAAGTTGACCAGTAGATTTCACTGTTCTACCAGTTCGCCGCGCTGGTAACGATGTTTATAAGACCTGTGAATTGACCAGCGCGACACACGTGGCGAGAAGCATTGCGGAAGCGGCCGCGCACGTTTCGGACATCGGGCGGGCGCAAGCGAGCCGCATCACTTCCTCGATTCTACCCATATTCTAACCATTCTAACCACCATGGTTAGAATGGTTAGAATGCGCCAATCCCCCAAAGGCGCTTGCCCCGGCACTGCGCTCCTCGACCGCAGGCTTTGAGGAGCGCAGTTGCTCTGCCCCTTGACGCCTTCTGGCCAAGGGCGTGGCTATTTGGACAATGCGGAGATGACGATCAGCGCATCACGACCTCCAGGCGCGGGCCTTCGTGCACCAGCACCTTCTCGACGATGCGCCTGAGCAGCGCCCTGTCAACGTCGTCAAGCCGATGTTCCTCCAGCGCGCAGAGAAGCGCCGCCCGCTCCTTCTCGCCGTCGGCATCGAGCAGCCGGTCCGCGCCGGACGGGAGCAGCGAGGTCGGCGCGGCGGCATGCTGCGGCTCGGCCGCCGCCGGCGAGCCGAGGACCTCGAGGTCGGCGGCGGTCGCCTTTCCGAAAGCGTAGCGCTCGTAGGCCGCGAGCTTCGCCGCCGCCGTGACGCGGGTCTTCGGCTTCCGGTCGGGTTCGCGCTTGCCGCAAGGCCGCGGCACCGAACCGCCTTCCCTCATGGCTGCTGCGATGGCGTCTGCGACCTCATCCTCCGTCACCCGCCGCCTGTCGCCGCCGGCGCAGTCGCACTTGCAGGTGAAGGCGCCGCCCGCCTTCCATGCGCGGTAGCTGAGCGAGTGCCCGCACTCGGCCCGCCTGAGAAGCCCGCGCGCGAACGGGCTTTTCGACGCGGACTTCCCCACTCCCTTGAGGTGCTCCCTGGTCCTGAGGCACGCCTGCGCGGCCCGCCAGAGCCCGTCTCCGACCAACGCGGGGTGCGCGCCCTCGGTGACGTAGCGCTCCGATTCAGGCACCACGTCGACCGGATGCCTGTTCATGACGCGCCTGCGCGTCTTTCCGGTCACGAGCGTCCCCGTGTACACCGGGTCGCCCACGATCTTCTGCACCTGCGTGCCGGTCCAGCGGCGGCTCTTCGGCTCGGGGCGCTTGCCGTACCCGTCCAGCCCGAGCCTGCGGTACGCCACGCCCGGCGTCTCGATGCCGTCGGCGTCGAGCGCCGCGGCGACGAGCTTCGGATCGGCAAGCTCGGCCGCGAGCTCGAACAGCCTGCGCACGCCGGGGGCGAAGCGCTCGTCCGGTGCCAGCCTCATGCGGTCGGCTGGGTCCACCATGTAGCCGAACGGCGGCGTGGGGTGCGGCCGTAGCCCTCGCCGCCACTTCGTCTGGAGCGCGCTGCGCACGCGGATCGACGTGTCCCGGCAGTAGGCGGCGTTGGCTATGTTGCGTATGGCTATGCCCGGCGCCGCAGAGTCGAGGCTGCACGCGGCCGAGTCGTAGCTCTCGGCGATGCTCACGAACCTCACGCGCAGAAAGGGGAAGACCTGCTCGATGTAGGTGCCGGCGTCGATGTACTCCCTGGCGAAGCGGCTCAAATCCTTCACGACGATGCAGGAGACGCGCCCCTCCTTGCACAGGGCGAGCATGCGCCGGACCTCGGGCCGCTCGAAGCTCGACCCGCTGAAGCCGTCGTCGACGAACTCCTCGACGGGCTGGCAGGAAAGCCCCGGGTCGCGCTCGACGAAGGAGCGCAGCATGGCCCGCTGGTTGGCGATGGAGTTGCTCACCGCGCCGACGCCCTCAAGGTCGCCGTCGGCCCTCGAGAGCCTCATGTACAGCGCGATCATGCGAGCCTCCGCTCTATGGAAGCCACCCTGTTGCGCCAGTCGCCGAACCTGAAATTGATCTCGATGCCGCCGTCGCGGCCCACCTCTATGCGCCTCCCCAGCGCCAGCACCAGGTCGCGGCTGAACGTGAACAGGTCCTCAAGCGCCGCGACCGCCTCTTCGAACGCGTCGTCCGAGGCGAGCAGCGCGTCGAAGTCCGCGAGTTCGCGGTTGGCCGCTTCGAGCGCGGCCCGGCAATCGGCCGCCCTCCCGTCGGCCTCGGCCTGCATCTCCTTGTACTCGGCCAGCGTCACGCCGCCGCATGCGTACAGCTCGTAGAGCCGCTGCCGCTCGCGCGACAACGCGGCGGCCCGCGCGGCCAGCGCGTCGACGGACGCCTGCAGCCGCCTCCTCTCCTCGACCGCTCCCTCGCTGCCCCTGAGCCCGGGAAGCACCCGATCGAGCTCCAGCGCCGTCGAGACCTGAACCCTGACCTCGTCCATGATGGCTATGCGCAGCGCGCGCTCGGCGACGCGCACGTCGTTGCCGCAGCCGCGCCCATGGTGCCGCCGGCACTTGTACACGCTGCCCCGGGCCTCCCCCGTCTTCGGGTTGAACCTGCGGTCGAGGATCATGCGGCCGCCGCACTCGGCACAGAACAGCACGCCCGCCAGCTCGTCGGGCATGGCGTTGCGGTCGGCCTCCTTGGCCGCCACCTGCGCCCGCTTCGCCGCCTTCTGGGCGCGCCGCTTGGCGCGGACGCGGCCGAACACCTCGGCCGGCACGAGCGCCGGGTGCGCATCGGGGAAGACCAGGCGCTCGCCCTCGGGCACCGTGTGCGCGGGAATCCCGTCGTAAAGCGACCGGTAGGTGTTGCCGAGCACGAGCGTGCCGACGTAGACGGGGTTGTCGAGCATCTTGGCGACGTAGCGCGCCGACCACGGCCTGTCGCGCCAGACGCCCGCGTAGCCCGCCGACGACTGGGCGTCCAGGTGGTCGACGGGCGTTGGCGCGCCCATTTCCGCAAGCGCTGACGCGATGTCGACCAGCCGCTCGCCGTCGAGGAACATGGAGAAGGCCAGCGGCACGAACGGCGCGGTGGCGTCGTCGACGTCGAGCCTGCCCTCGCCGCGCACCACGCGGTAGCCGTAGCACGTGTTGCCGTAGATGACCTCCCCCTCCTCCATCTGGCGGTGCTTCACCGCCGACACCTTGCGGGACGTCTCCACCGCGTACATCTCGTTGACCAGCCCCTTGAAGGGCACGACGATGCCGCCGTCGCCCTGCAGCGTGTCGAGCCCGTCGTTCACCGCGATGAAGCGCACGCCCAGAAACGGGAAGATGCGCTCCAGGTACGTGCTCGTCTCGTACATGTTGCGCCCGAAGCGGCTCAAATCCTTCACGGCGATGCAGTCGACGGCGCCTGCGCGCACCTCGTCCATGAGCGCGTCGAACGCGGCCCTGCCCTCGAACGTGGTGCCGGTGCGGCCGTTGTCCTCGTAGACGCCGACCACCTCCACGCCCTCCATGCCCGACAGGCTGTCGCGCACGAAATCGACCTGGGCCCGCAGGCTGCCGTCGCCCGCCTGCCCGTTGTTCCTGCAGCTCAGCCGCGCGTAGACGGCGCAGCTCCACATCTTTGCCGCAGGCGCCGCAGAAACCGCCGCGACGCTTGCTGCCGTCTTCCTCGACTTCCTAGCCACGGCAGGGCCTCCTTCCCTCGGCCTTGGTCGGGCAGGCGTAGCGGTTGCGCGCAAGCCCCTCGTTGGCCTCCTCGAACAGCTCGCGGCCGACCAGCGCCGGGTGGTGCCCTTCGATGACGGGGAACGACCCGACCGGGATGCCGCTTTTGCGCATGCGGACGCTGGCGAGGCGCTCGGGCGCGAAGTCGCCCGTGTAGAAGGGGTTGGTCACCATGCTCCTGATGGCGGCGTAATCCCAGCCTTCCATGGCGTGTCGATTGTGACCGTAGAGCTCGTTGGCCCTCTGCCTGGGTCCGGGGCACCCGAGCTCGCGCACCTGGCCCTCCAGCCTGCTGCGCCACCAGCGCCCCCGGGCGGCAAGCTCGAAGATTCTGGGGACGAAAGCCGCCACCTCGCCGTCAACGCGCACGCCGCAGGGCGCGTCCTCGTCGAAGACGTAGCCGAAGGGAACGTTGCGCCTTATAAGCCCGCCGGAGGCGAGCCTGTCGCGTTCGGCGTGCAGGGCCAGCGCATTGGACATCTCGGTCTGCAGCCCCTTGAAGTACGCCCGCACGTCGCCGCCCTGCGTGTCGAATCCGCGCGCGCAGTCCACGAAGCGGAAGCCCATGGGCACCAGCACCTCCTCGACGTAGAAGCGGGCCTCCGAGAAGCACGGAGCGAACACCGCTATGTCGGGTACGACCACGCAGTCGGCCCTGCGGTTCTCGATGACGCGCATGAGCTCGTCGAAGGCGACGCGCACGTTGCGTACGGCGTTGCGGTTCCTGATGGTCTCCGCCTTGCGCGCATCGCCGTGGGCGGAAAGCCACGCCTTGCACGCCGCCGACTGCGCCGCCATATCGGGGACGCGAAGCCAGCCGCTCATCCAGTCATAGGTGGAAAGGTACACGACGCAGCGCCATCTGCCGTCCTCGCGCGCCCCGGGGATACCGCGCGCCGCCGTCAGCACGTCGGAGAGGTCGAAGCCCGTCATCACGCCACCCCCTCTTGCCTCGGGGCGCATGCGGCGACGGGGTCGCCGAACCGGAAGACCACCTCGATGTCGCCGCCCTCGCCGACGAGCACCCTGTCGATGAGCTCTACGACCATCACGCGCTCGAGGCCCTCTGCGTCGCGGTAGCGCGCCAAGGTTTGCTCCCAGGTCTCCGTGCGCACGTCATCCAACTGGGCCGATTCCCGCTCGATGCCGGCCTTCTCGCCCTTAAGCTCCTGCAGCCTGGCGTCGACGGCGCGGGCGAGCTCGGCGTACTGGGCCTTGTCGATGACGCCCGCCGCGTAATCGGAGTACATGCGCAGCCGCAAGTCGCCGTTGTGCTCGATGCGCCCCTCCACCGACTCCAGGCGGCAAGCAAGCTCGGCACGCCTGTCGTGGCGGTACGCCTCGGCACCCCTCACGGCGCCGTCGCCGTCGACCGCCGCGAGGGCATGTCCGTGCATTGCCCGCATCACCGCCGCCGAAAGCTCGTCCTCCCACACCTTGTGCATGCCGCACTCGGCGCGGTTCTTCCTATGCGCCTCGCAGGAATAGTAGAAGCGTTTGCCGCTGGAGCGGCGGCTCGCATGCCGCGCCATCGTCGCGCCGCAATCCGCACAGAAGAGAAACCCCGACAGCGGCAGCGACCGCTTGGCGCCGGGCGACAGGCGCATGTCGCGCCGCGCCAGCTTGCGCACCAGGCCGAAGGTGGCCGGGTCCACTATCGCCTCGTGCGCGCCGGGCGAGCGGTCCCACTCGGACTCGTCGACGGAGAGCACCGCCTTGCGCCGGAAATCGGGCTTGCAGGTCTTGCCCTGCACGAGCGTGCCCGCATAGGTCTCGTTCGACAGGATGCGCAGCACCGTGCGCGCGTCCCAGGCGGTCCTCTCCCCCTTGCAGAAGTTCGAGCTGCGCGCCGCGCCCTTCGCCGCGAAATACTCATAGGGGCTTGGCACAAGGTTCTCATTGAGCATGGCGGCTATGCCGGCGGCGCTCATGCCGCCGATGCGCGCGTCGAAGATGCCGCGCACAACGCCGGCGGGTTCCGGGTCGATTACAAGCCTACCGCGGTCGGGGCCCGACCCCTTGGCGTAGCCGTAGGGGGCGAAGGCGCCAACGAACTCGCCGCGGCGGCGCTTGGCGGAAAGCGACGCCTTGGTCTTGGCGGAGGCGTCGCGGCAGTATATGTCGTTGAAGAGGTTCTTCACCGGCAGCATCAGCGCGTCGGCCGGCGTCTTCTCGGCTGCGGAGTCGTAGCCGTCGGTGATGGCCACCACGCGCACGCCGAGCGCCGGGAACACCTGGTCCAGATAGCGCGACACGTCAAGGTAGTTGCGGCCGAGGCGGCTCAGGTCCTTGACCACGATGCAGTCGATCTTGCCGGCCTCCACGTCGGCAAGCAGGCTGCCCCATCCAGGGCGGTTCTCGAAGGTGGAGCCCGAGAAGCCGTCGTCGGTGTACTCGGCGATGATGCTCAGGCCTCCGTTCGCATCGGCGAAGTCGCGGATCATGGCGTGCTGGTTGAGCACCGAGCCGCTGGTGCCGTAGCTCTCGTCGTCGACCGAGAGCCTGGCGTAGCTGGCGGCGCGGTAGACCCTGGCCGCCGGTTTCGGCATTTTGGTTTTGGGCATGAAAAGGCCTCCTTTTGCACATGTGTGTACGTGCGCCAGGAGGCTCTGAGGATGCCCTCGGGATGCGCTGCGCTTCCCGCCAAGAAAACAACCGACGCCGAGGGCCCTTGTATGCGTCTGGCGCAATCGTACCACGCCTTCGACGGCTCGGCGCCGGCGAAGGCGGAAATCTCGGGATTGATGAAGATGTTGGCCGATGCCGGCCTAATCGCGTCAGGCAGGTTCGTCGCCTATGACGTCGCGCACGTTCTCGCGCGCGGCCAGGTAGCGCGACACGGCCTCCTCGATGCTGCACTCCCCGGCAAAGGACACATGCACCCTAATCGATCCGCATCGGGTGCAAGGCTCATCGCAGGCAGCCGCAGAAGCATCCTGTCGAAGCTCGCGCGACGGCGCGTCGGCAGCTGCAGCTTCGTTCGACCCGCTGGCAACGAACGGCTCGTCGCCGCTGCAAGGGAGCATCCCGCCCTGCGCGGCTTCCACCTGCTCACTTCCCATCGCGACCGCCGATCCCGAACATAGCCTCGAGCTCGGCGCGCGTCTCGTCGTCGAGCCCCTCCAGCTCCTCAAGGACGATTTCTTTGATGACGGGATACGAGCGCGCAAGGCGCTTGTAGATCGCGTAGACGGTGACGTACTCCTCCTCGCTGTGCTGCTTGACGGTCTTGCCCTCGAAGTAGATTGCGCGTATGGTGCCCTGGCTGGACTCGCTCAGAAACGATATCGCCCAGTCCAATATGCTGCGCATGAGCGAATGCAGCTCATCCTCGTGGACGCGCTCCTGCTCGGAGGCGGGGCTGCGGTCGTCTGCGAACAGCTCCTCGGGGTTCATCGCCCCCTCTCCGTCGCTACGCATGAACTGGCTGAACAGTATCGGGCGCGTGGTGACGCCCTTGATCTTGACGATGCAGTCGTAGCTGCTGCTGCAGCCTCGCGATGAGGACATGTTTCCTCCCCTGGGTCGGGGAACGCGGGATTGCGCTCCTGCCCAAAGGCGGAAAACAAGGTATTTCGGACGTGCCCTAAGGGCGAGCGGCGGTCACGTCGAAAGAGGGCCTTTTGCCGATTGTCGTCCCCCGGTAGTTAACGACCGTTACCCAACGACGAATAATCCGCCCAAAGACCAAGAAAACCTGCAACTCGGTTTGAGTTGCGGGGTGACGAGAGCATCGTAACTAGTACATGGCAAGGATACCGACCGTCGCGTATGCAACCTCGTCAACGGCTTGAACAAGATTGCAGAGTCCATCGACCGAATGAGGAATACGCAGGGTGGCGCCCACGGCGTCGGCGTGAAAAGGGCCAGCATCGAGAGCCACCATGCCCGCCTGGCCATCAATGCCGCAGCGAACGTCGCCGACTTCATGCCCTCCGTTGCCGACAGTGTCGAAAGCCGACAAAACAAGTGACTCCCCTAGGAGTCAAGGGCACTGAGCGCATACTCCTTCGAGAGCAACTCCGGCGGGCTCGGGAGGTCGTCAATCGCATACTCCTGACAAGCCGTCTTAGCAACCGCACATTTGTACGTATCGAATGAATCACCGAAACCTTGATAGGTAGAGTTCATCTGCGCCAACCGAACGAGGTTTTCATCTTTCAAAACGGCATCGCCAATCCTTGGACTAATCAGCACGTCCTCCGAATACGCAAACACCAGCTTGACGACTGCCTGCAGCTTGTCTGCTTCGTCCAAGGCTCTAAACTGCCTCTCGAACTCCCTGTATCTCTTTGCACCCTCGCCCCTGAACAGCATAACGACGGTGTGTCCTTTTGTGGGCAGAACGCAAACATGGAGCGGCTCTATACGGTAATTGGGGTTTTGGTTGAAGGAGTAATTAATGGCGCCACCTTTGAAATCAGCCATAGGGTTGATCATCTGCTGGAAAGCAAAGGGGGCGGTATAGGGTAAGACCTCATGATGCACCAGCTGAAACGCCTTTGACGCCCTTGGGGTTCCACCTACCCTCAAGGCGGTCTCGAAAGCCTTCTCATCCTCGGCGACATCAATCATCCTCGCAGCTGCCATAGCATCAAGCATCGGCGACGTCGCGTCTCCAAGCACAGCATTGAGTTCAACGCTGTACCTCGCCTTCGATATCTCGCGAAGGAGGTTTTTGGCGGCGATTTGACCCATGACCTGCGAGTTCGGCCGCATCAGAAGCATCTCGGGCGTCTCGTAGAGCTTGAAGTACTCGGTGTCGCATTTTCTGCAAACCTGCTTGAAAGTCGCAGCATTCCCGATACCGACCTCACTGTCGATGAGGTTTCCTCCAATGACGGCTGCACTGGTAAGCAGTTTGCCTTCAGCCGCGATTTCTTTGAGGCAGTACCTAGGCACAGTGTGAGAAACGCAGAACCTGGGCATCACTTCGCCGCAAATCAGGCAACATCCAGGCTTAGCGCCCTCCCTTGCCTCTTTGGACAGGGGCGAAAACGCTTTCCTGAATGATGAAAGGTCGCCAGCCGGGACATTGTAGGCTGGAAGGTCCTGCCTAAAAGCCACTGCCATCTCAGAATCATTGATGCGCATGCCCAGAATCACCTCACCAACCAGGCAAATCGTTCAGACTATTAAAGACGGTCAAAAACAAAACCCCTTGAAATAAGTGCTTGAACCATTGAATCGTAGCAGCTCGCACCCATGAAAACGCACCGAATTTTGAAAACGTCACGTTAGCACCACCCACTTGATATAAATGGCTTTAAGTCAGGTGACCAACACATATTGCACGCACGTGGATAGGGTGATCGCCATGACCCCATGGCGCCTAAAACAGGTAGTAGGAGACAAGGTAAACAACGTTTGCGAGGAGAGTTATCCCCGAGGACTGCTTCGAAAGACCATAAGCCGTGAAGCAGGAGAAGGAGGGCAAAAAGGTGACGTTTACGACGGTAAACACAGCAAGGGAGGCAAGCGGATACCAGTAACTCCCATACAAAGGATCTATGCAGTGGGCGACATCACCGGCAGCACAGCCACGAAGGCCAAAGCAACAAATAGCGCAACAACCTTGACGACGGCCCGCCCTATCCTATTTACGACATCATACGCCTGCTCCTTCTGGCCCCTCGCGACGACGGGGAATAGGAAAACTCTGGGGCTTTTCTCAAGACGGATGGAAAAAGTCCGGGAGTTGTCTCGCTCCCACGCGATTGCTTTTACGCTCACTTCACAGCAATGCCGTCGCCCGGGGCCTCGACGATAACCATGGCGTCGGAGATGCCGCGGCGCGTGACCTTCATCCAACTCGGCGCCTCGCTCGACCTGCAAGGAAAGCAATCGGGATCCCCCTCGCATAAGCGGGCCATCCGTTTGCGCAGCAGGAGGCGATGGGCTATACGGCGCGTGCTCCGCGCTGGGCGATCGCCTTCAAGTTCCCGCCCGATACGGCAAATCCCGAGCAACGTCCTATGTCATCCGAAGCGATACTTAAAAAGGCTGATCAAGCTACGGGCGCTTACTGCCCCTGATGTCCGTCTTCGGATTCGGCATCGGTTTGGCCTTCTAATATGGCCGTACCGTAGCGTATAACGATATCCGTGACCAATATCGCCTTCAAAGAATGTTCCTGGGTGCCATATTCGGTCTGCTGGCCATGACAGATTTTGTTGCGAAGCGGGTTATGGGCAGCCAAATCCGCGTCCATCGCGTTCGTGAACGTAACGCCCACGATATACTCCGCCGCATGCTCAAAGGTATACCACCCGTTCTCGAAAAGAACGACCATCACGAGGACCTTGTCCTTCGCGTTGGTCAATTCCCTGGGCTTGCCATTCCTCTTGCGCGACAAGCCCACTCCGAGCTTTTCGGCATGTAAATCGAACAGCTCGGCTCGCTCGCCGTCAAGCTTGCTCATTTCGTCGGGGAAATACTTCTCGACAAGCCCCTCAAACAGATTCATGAGGAGCGCGACGCATCCCTCGAAGTCGCCCCTCTCGTGACGGTTCAGTGCACGAGCTAGCACGCCCCTCTCGCCAGATGAGAGCTCAGCGTGATCTTCCCACCTAGAGCGGGTCTCCCCAAGCCATTCCGAATCCAGATTAGCACAGGCAATCCCTGCGACGAGCTCTTTCAGTTCCTCATCGGTGGCTTGCGGTGACAGCATGTCGAGACCATTGCAAACCTCCTCGTCGTCTACCAGATACATGGGCCAATTGGCCCTACCGAGAAGGTCGATCCTCTTCGCCTTCAGGGCAATCGGACGCAAAGTGCTGGTAATCACATCGAAGTCTATCCTCCGCGTGACTTCCTTGGCGTAGTCAGCAAAGCGCTGCAAGGCCGGATACGCGGCGCGGAACATCGAGGCGTAGTCGGGAAGGTTCGCCCAGGCTGTCGAGGCCGCCTTGAACACCTCGCGAGTCGCAAGCATGGAATCCCGCATCTGCCTGTATCCTGCTTGGATAGATTCCATCGCGGAGGTCATGCCACTGGACAGCTCCTGCGCTTGCGCGAAGGCCCTCAGCGCCTCATCGGGAAGCTTGAGCATGGCAAGACCGGAATTGTTCTTAAAAGGAAAAGGGGCGCCTTCCGTTGACCAGCTGATTTTATCTGACGTCTTATTTGGCT
>OLNF01002752.1_pt1 | contig 13358 bp, 13 predicted proteins | sample 1673061 | NCBI WGS metagenome assembly OLNF01 (sample SAMEA3136751, study PRJEB25190) | human gut metagenome | reverse complement strand
ATGAAGCAGCTCATAGAGGCCGAGCCGCTCGCACGCATCGACTACGTTGAGATGGTGTCATGGGACGGCATCAAGTCGGTTGAGGTTGCCGAAGGCCCCGTGCTGGTGGCCATGGCCGTCTACATTGGCAAGACGCGCCTGATCGACAACTTCATCTTCGGCGAATAGCGCGAGCAAATCCCCAGGTCGCATTTCCTCTGTATTCATCGGTTCCCGGCAAAACCGCCCAGAACCGGCATCAACCATAAGAAAGGCTTTCGAACCGTGCTTTTGAACATGCTGAAAGGTAAAATCCACCGCGCCACCGTTGTGCAGGCAGAGCTTGACTATGTGGGCAGCATCACCGTCGACGAGGACCTGATGGACGCCGCCGGCATCCGCGAATACGAGCAGGTGCAGATCGTCGACGTGAACAACGGCCAGCGCTTCGAAACGTACGTGATTTCCGGCGAGCGCGGCAGCGGCATGATCTGCCTGAACGGCGCCGCGGCGCGCTGCGTTTCGGTGGGCGACAAGGTTATCATCATGTGCTACGCGCTTATGACCGAGGAAGACGTTGCCGCCAACCCGCCGCGCGTGGTGTTTGTTGACGACGACAACCATCCCAGCCGCATCACGCGCTACGAGCGCCACGGCCGCCTGGAGGACATGGACCGCTAGGCAAACGAACCTCCCACACGCAAACGCCGCTGCCGTACAATAGGCAGCGGCGTTTTCATTTTTGGAAGGATGCACGTGCATATCTCGTTCGACCAGAAGCTGCAAGACTACATGCGCAAGAAGGGCTTCGCCGGCATTGCCGTAAGCACTGTCAGCGCCATCGGTTGCTGCGCCGACACCACCGAGCTGGCCACGCGCTTCGTGCGCGACGACGAGGCGGCGCGCCTGAAAGCCCGCGGCTGCGGCGTGCACACGGCCGATGTGGGCGAAGTGTTCATCGAGACGAAGGGGCTGCACTACGACGACAAGGTCACGTTCAGCTTGCGCAATTTCTTCGGCGCGAAAGATGTGCGCGTAAAGGGTATTAGCGCTTGGAAGTTGTAGAGTGCAGAAAGCAGCGAACTCGCAGAGCAGCAATCCTGCAGTAGCCATCTCGCGCAAGCCCAAGCCTCAAACGAAAGGCGACCGGAAACATCGCATCCGGCCGCCTTTCGTTTCGCTCTATAAACAACGCCGATTGACGCTCCGCTAGTTCACCTTCACCAGCGAGAACACTTCTGCGTCTGTAACCTTGGCGATGGTTTCGCGTGGGTTCAGGAACGCAAGTTCCATAAGGAAGCCCAGACCCGCTACCTTCGCACCGAACTGCTCGATCAGCTTCACCTGGGCCTCGGCGGTGCCGCCCGTGGCAACCAGGTCGTCCACGATAAGCACCACGTCGTCGGGGCCGATGGCATCAACGTGAATCTGCAGCTCATCGGTGCCGTACTCCAGCTCGTAGCTGGCGCTGCGCACCTCACGCGGCAGTTTACTCGGAAAATGTCCGTGCCCGAGCGGATGGCGCCGTCGCCCAGGATCTTGAAACGCATGAGTGGATCAAAGAAACCGGCGCGCCGATCATGAAGCCGCGGGCTTCGGCGCCCACAACCTTCGTCACGCCCGCTTCGGCGAAATGGTCGGCAATGGCATCGATGGTTGCCGCGAATCCGTCCGGGTCTTTTAGCAGCGTGGTGATGTCCTTGAACACGACGCCCGGCTTCGGGTAATCCACAATGTCGGTGATATGGCCTTCGAAATCAAACGACGCCATCGGCGCTTCCTTTCCTCAAGTTTGTAACCCGGCAATTGTACCGCCACCAGGCGCGCGTTTAGCGCCGAAGCATGATAAATTACCGTAGGTAAAAACAAGAAAGCAGGTAACGGCATGACATCGAAAAATCGCGCAGCCTGGAACGAGTTCGCGGCACGCAAGCAGGCGCGTTGCGGGCAACAGTTCATTGGCAACGTGCGCACGGCAAAGGGCATGGGGCCGAACAAAGCATGCGGCCACAAAGGCGGCATCAGCCGACAAGGCAGCAAGCGTTAGCAAAAGCGCAGTAGCACCGGTGCGACAAATTGCCCGTTCCAGCGGCAAACGCAAGGGCCACCGTCACCGGCCGAGCAACGGGCAAGTCAAACCCTCAAAAGCGTCGATTACGCAAACGGACACGCAGCTGCGCCCGATGCAAGCGCTAGTTTCCGCGCGTCCACATGTTCGCGATGCCGTAACGGCTCAGTTCTTCGAACAAGAACGGCAGGTAATACGGCCACGCGCCGGCGCCCTTCGTGGAAAAGCCCGTCGTATCGTTGAGCACGTCCACGCTCCACTCCAGGCCGTCGCCCGATTGCGCGCGATACGGCTCGTATCGCTCTTCCCAGGCGGCCAGTTCGTAACCAAGCAGCTGACCGCGCAGCATGGCCGCGTCTTCGGGGTCAAGCTGCAAAAACTCCCGCTGGCCCATAACACCAAGCTCCTGCTCAATAGCTGCGCCGAATTCGTCGAACGTAATGCGCACCAGGCTGCGGTTCTCCAACACATCGCGCATGGCCAGATTGAACTCCACCATGCGCGCCGTACGCAAAATCTCGAAGCGCCGGTCAACACGACGGCCTTCCTCGAAATCTTGTTTGTTGACGATGACGTGTTCGCCCGACCTGGTGCGATAGCAGCCAGCGGGCACAAGGGCATCAGCATTGACGCGCAGCAAACCATCGGCGTCGAACTTCGCCCCCACCGGCAGCGGCTTCCACTGGGCATATTCGTCCGTCAGTTCGCTGATGCGCAAAATGCCGTGCCGGCAGTCATCGCGCTTGTCGCGGTAGTAGTCCAGCCCATCGCCAAGCGCCATCTCGAATTTCGCCTGCGCCTGCAGGTAATACGCCTGCGACAACGTTAAGTCGCGCTCGCACCCTCGACCTCGTTCGAAGCACCCCGCCAGTCGCAGCGCCGAGCTGCCCAACCAATCGGGCTCGTTTAAACCCTGCGCAAGCCGATGTGCCTTCGTATACAGCGCAAACGCCCGCTCATCAGCGGCCTGTTCGTCGTCAACAGGCACGTTGCGCCAATACAGCATGTCCGCAAGCTTATACAACGCTTCGGGGTGCTCGCAAAACGCCGCTCGCTCGAATAGGTCAAGCGCGCGCTCGCCATCTTCTTTGCCTAAGCGTCCATATTCGTAGATGTAGCCGAGATTGACCGCTGCCTGGGGGTTGCCCATACTCAGACTTTTCTCATAGAATTCGCGCGCTTTGTCGAAGCACTCGCGGTCGTTGAACGTCAAGCCGTCGTTGTAATACAAGGACCCGATTTGCAGTGACAACGCACCGTGCTGCTGCCGGTCGACAGCCTCATCATACGGCGGTTCGAAATTGCTCAGGTCCATGCGCGTCCTTTCATGCGGTACACCCCCACCTTAGCAGAGCGGAAAACCGGAGAGCGCCCGCAACTGCACATTCCGCCGATTCACACGCAGAATATCGCGCCGGAACAATCTTCCGCCCAAGCAAGCTGCACGGCTTTCATCGACCTCGCTTGCCGCCGGCATCATGCTAGGCAGGGCGAATCACCCTCGTTGTCACATACGTCTCAGCTCTTTAACCGCCAAGCGTCAAACAGCAGCCCCTTAGCCGCTCGCTCCAAATAGAAACCGAGGTCATGCGCTACCCGCAAACCTTAAGCGCCCCACGCAAAGACATTCACCCGAACTCGATGCAAAACCGGCACGCGCTGCTTGCGACCGCCGAGCTATTCGTAGCTTTCCAGAAGGCCGCGTAAGTAATTCGCGTACGTTTTACGCAACGATGTTGGCTGCTCGATGACAACCTGACCCTCGAACTGGGAAACCCAGCCGAAGAACACCGGCGTTCCCATTACAACGACGCTGACGCGCGCCGTGCCATCGCCTGCATCGTCCACCTGCACGTCTTTGCCGAACCGGTCGACGATGGCGTTCATGGCAGACTCTTTCACCCGCAACGTCACCTGCAGCGATTCGCCAGCGTACATGTTAAACATGCGCTGCTCGTACTCGTTGACGTCGAACGTGGCGATAGCGGCGTTGCGGGAAGCCCGCTCGTCCGATACGCCGATGTTGCGCATGCGGTCGATGCGATAGTTCGCGAAATCGTTGTATTTATCGCTGAAACACACCAGGTAGTAGAAGCCGTCCGAATACATCAGCTGCACCGGCGTTTGCGTGTACGTTTGACCTTTGTTGCGCAGCCGCAGATGCGCCGAGCAATCATAGCTGGCATACGTAAACGTAACCTTACGCTTTGCCGCGATGGCCTCTTGAATGGCATCGACGTTGCGGAACACGCTGTCGTTTTGGCTTTTCACGCGCCCGCCAACAAACACACGCTTCTCAAGCCCCTGCGCTTGGCTTTTCGACCCAAGGCTTTTGATGGCCCGAACCAACGATGCCGACTGTCGAGCTGTGATGAACTTGCTGCCCTGCACCGCATCGACAAGCAGCAGCAATTCCGAACGCGTGAAAGGCCGCTTGGCCAGATAATAGCGAACGGGCTTGCACCGCTGGCGAGACACCTCGATTCCCGCCTTGCACAATGCGTCGAAATCGCGGTACAGCGCTTTACGCTCGGCGGAGATGCCGGCGTCCTCAAGAGCGGAAAGGATTTCCTCCATGGTAAGACCCTGTTGATCGTCCGTTTGCTCGAACAGGATCTTCAGAAGCGCCAACAAGCGCTCCTTGCTGATTTCCTTCGCCATGCCGCTCTCCCTCGTCACAACCCGCGTACGTCCCCCGCACGGTGCACAGGGACATCATAGGCGATTTGCGTGACAAATGTGCTACCTCTTAACGAAGATTCGTTCCAAACAACGCGCTTTGCCCGCTGCCTTCCCGCAAATAGCTTGAAGGCGTCGGGCTAACCCGACGCCTTCAAGCTGGCATAATGCGAAATGTGAGTGAATGGTGCGCGCATGCGCGCGGATCAAGCGAATGAGGCAGCCCCCGTTTAAGCCGCCGGCGGAAAGCTTGCCGGCATAGCATACATGCGCTCGAAGTCTTCCAAGTACGGGCCCGAGATGCCCAGTGCGCGGATATCATCAAGCCCTGCAACGCCGAAGCTGTCCAGGTAGTCGCGCACGTCCTCAGCAACGGCTTCCTTGTTGCCAAGCATGCCCTCGTCGTACAACTCACCAATGGCCACCACAGCGCCCATGCGGAAGAACTCCTGAAACTTGCTCTCAAGCTCTGCAGCGGAAACCATATCGGAGCAGCTTGACGCGCTATCAACGCTAGCGAGCGCGGGCGTGACACGATCTAGGCGGGCATGGCGGCCGGACATTGCCTTCATCTCGCTTGCGACTGCTTCATACGTTGGCGTGTGCTTCTTCGTGAACATGGGAGGGCTCCTTACCTGCGCTTGCCGTTTCGTTGTTGTGCATATTACGTGGTAAGGACAATTTGAGAGTCCCACGCATGGGACTCTCAAAAAATAATTTCGCGATTTTTTTAACGCCCGATAGCTTATTGCCAAGCCTCCCCAAAAGCGTTCGCTCGGTCGCTGTTATCGATAGCGATAAAAGCCCTCGCCGGCATCGACGCCCGTTTTACCTGCGTCGATGCGCTCTTTAAGAGCAGCCGCGATTTTCGCCGGCACCGAGTCGGGGTCTTTCGTACGCGGATCAAGCACCACAATGTTGTACGCCGTGGTCAGCCCAACGATGTCAAGGATACGGAACGGGCCAAGCGGAGCACCCGTACCAAGCATCCACGTCTTGTCGATGGTTTCCGGGTCGGCCACGCCCGTTGCATACAACGCTTCTGCCGCGTTGAGAAACGGAACAAGCATGCTGTTCAAGATATAGCCCGGCTGCTCTTTGTGCAGCTGCAGCGGCACCATACCCAAATCAGCGGCAAACTGTACCACCGCGTTATAAGCAGCCGCGTCGGTTCCCGGATGGCCCATGACCTCTGCCGTGTTGTTGCGCCATATGCGGTTTGCAAAGTGCAGCGCCAGGAATTTCTCCGGGCGACCCGTTGCCTGGGCCATCTGGCTTGGAAGCAACGTTGAAGAATTCGTTACTAAAATGGTTTGCTCGGGCAGATACTTCGCCAACTCGGCGTAAAACGCATCTTTTTGAGCGGGGTCTTCGGCTATAGCCTCGATGATTAAATCAGCGTTGCATGCGGCCTGCTCGTAGCTAGTGGTGAAGCGAATGGCCTCGAACGCCTGCTGCGCCTTCTGCTTGAGCTGGTCGATCTGATCAGCCGGCAGCTCAGGAGAATCAGCCAATCCTCGACAATAGGCAGCAGGGTCGGCTTTCATGGCCTCAAGCGTTTCCAAATACGTTTGGCGAAGCTGCTCGAACTTCGGCTTCGCGCGATCGATGGAGCCTTCGCTGCGCAACCATACGGTTACGTTGAAGCCCTTGTAAGCCGCCTGATACGCTATCTGGCTTCCCAGCACGCCACCACCAGCAACGACAACGTTTTCGATACCCATTATTCGGCCTCCGTTCTGCGCGTAGACTTGCGGTTTTCACCTGGCGCGAAACCGAATACGGCTCCGCGCCATAAGCCTAGCATGCAGCTTGCAAATGCCGATTCATTTGTCATGCAAGCGGTATCAATTCGTTGCCACTGGCACCGAGGCGTTATCGCGGCGTTGCCAGCAAACCTGCCACCCCGCCAAACCTACCATTCGCCCAGCAAGTCTTCAGCAAAGCCCACGCGGTAGTCCTTGAACACGACCCCGTCGCCGGCCTGCGTGGCGTCCAGATCGACATCGGCCGCAATGGCGAAATCGTTGTCACCATCCTCGTCGTGGAAGATTTGACGCACATGCCACACATGCGCTTCTTCCTCGTCGGCCTCGTTCAGGACGAGGTACGCCTTCGACCGCGCATCGGCGTCCAGCAGAATCTCTTCATGCGCCTCATAGTACTCATCCAACGCTTGAGCCCATGCGCGCTCGCCAAAGCCCCACTCGCCATCCGCTTCGCCCAAGCCGGCGATATCGCGATGAGCCGCCATGCGCACGCGGCTGAACAGGGCGTTACGCACCAGCACGGTCAAACCGCGACGATCATGCACCACCGCTTCAGCACCCGCTGCATCGGGCGGCGCCGCATCAAGCACCGACCCGGCGTTTTCCCACTCGTCCACCAAGCTGCTGTCAACGCTGCGCACAACCAAGCCCAGCCAAGCGATGATGTCCTTCAGCTGCTCGGTGCGCTTGTCCTCGGGAATGGTGCGGTCAAGGCCGCGGAATGCCTCGGACAGGTAGCGAAGTAAAATGCCCTCGTAGCGCATGATGCCCAGCTTCTGGATGTAGCCCTTGAAGTCGGCCGCGCTTTCCAGCATATCGCGCAGCACCGACTTCGGACGCAGGCAGTAATCACGCGCCCACGGCACTGCATCGCAGTACTTGCCGAATGCCGCATCAAGCAGGTCTTCCAGCGGCTTAGGATACGTGACCTCGGCGATGCGCTCTAGGCGCTCGTCATAGTCCACGCCGTCCATCTTCATCTCCGCCATAGCCGCGTCGCGCGCCTTGCGTTCCTGCGCACGCAGCACCTGACGCGGGTCTTCCAGCGTTGCCTCGACCATGGAAACCAGGTCGAACGCGTACTCAGGGCTTTCGGGGTCAAGCAGCTCCAGCGCCGCCAGCAAAAACGGCGACAGCGGCTGGTCGAGCGCGAAATCTTCCGGCAAATCCATGGTGACGGAATATGCGTCCTGGCCGTTTTCATCCACATCGTGCACGACCACACCGGCATCGATGAGCGTTTGCAGCACCTCGGCGGCGCGCACGTGCAGCTTCACCTTTTCCTCGTCGGGCTGCAGCGAGTCATCGATAAGCTGGTCAACGCGAGCACGGGCGTTGCCACCTTGCTCAACCTCGGCAAGCACCATGGAATGCGTAATGCGCATACGCGGCGTCAACTGCTCGGGCACGGAATCGACCAGCTTCTTGAACGTGTCCTCGTTCCAGTTGACGAAGTTCTCGGGCGGTTTTTTCTTCTTGATCTTGCGGAGCTTCTTCGAATCGCCCGCAGCCTTCACCTCGGCCTTGTGGTTCTCGATCTCGTGCTCGGGCGCCTCGGCGATGACCACGCCTTCAGTGTCGAAGCCCGATCGCCCTGCGCGCCCCGCGATCTGGTGGAACTCGCGCGAGCGCAGACGGCGCATCTTGTGGCCGTCGAACTTCGTGAGCGCGGTGAGCACGACGGTGTGGATAGGCACATTGATGCCCACGCCGAGCGTGTCGGTTCCGCAGATGACGGGAAGAACGCCCTGTTGGGCGAGCTTTTCCACCAGCAGGCGATAACGGGGCAGCATCCCTGCGTGATGCACACCGACACCGCAGCCGAGCAGGCGCTTCAACGTCTTGCCGAACGCCGTGGTGAATCGCGCGCCCTTCATGGCCTCCTTCACCGCCTCGCGCTGTTCCTTCGTCGCCACGCCGTAGCTCGCCAGCGCCGACGCGCTCGAAAGCGCCGCGTCCTGTGAGAAGTGGACGATGTAGAGCGGACCCTCCCCTTTTCGCAGCGCGAGCTCGACGGTGCCCTCAAGCGACGTGAGCGCATATTCGTAGGAAAGCGGCACCGGGCGCGGTGCGTCGATGATGCGGGAGACGTCCTTGCCCGTCTGGCGCTCGAGCAGCCCAGCGATCTGGTCAACGTCGCCAAGTGTGGCGCTCATCAGCAAAAACTGCACATTGGGAAGCGCAAGCAGCGGCACCTGCCAGGCCCAGCCGCGATTGGAGTCGGAGAAAAAGTGGAACTCGTCCATGGCGACGCTCTCAATGGGGGCGTCCTTTCCCTCGGCGAGCGCCTGATTCGCGAGAATCTCCTCCGTGCAGCAAATGACCGGGGCCGACGTGTTGATGTGCACATCTCCCGTGATCATGCCCACGTTCTCGCGGCCTAAGATGTCCACCAGGTTGAAGAACTTCTCGCTCACAAGCGCCTTGATGGGCGCCGTGTAGTAGGAGCGCTCGCCGAAGCACATCGCGATGAAGTGCATGCCGAGCGCGACGAGCGATTTGCCCGAACCGGTCGGCGTGCCCAAGATTACGTGGTCGCCGACCATGATGGACATGAGGGCCTCTTCCTGATGGGGCCACAGCTCGATGCCGCGCGATTCGACCCAGCCGATGAACGCCTCGTAGGCTTCTTCCTCCGTAAGGTTAGGGTTCTCATCGTAGAGCTTGCAGGCAAGTGCGCCGAGCTCGCCAGGCTCATGCGCGCGGGATGCGTCGGCAAGCTGTGCGACCTCGCTCTCGGGGGTCGTGACGTGGACAGATGCGCCGTCGTTGGTTCGTTCAGACAAAAGTCGCTCCTCGTACAGGTTCGCCCGCGCGACAAAACGGGCGGACCTGCTGGCCCGCCCGACTCAGTCACCGCGAATTCGCATTCAGTTCTTCGAAGTGTAGCGCAGCGCAGCCGAATAATGCTAGCACTGCTCAAGAATGGCACGCAGATACTGCTTGTAGCTCTCCGCGAGCGACTCCGGCCCCTCAATACGAACCGTGCCGTTGCACCGCACAAGCCATCCGTAAAACGCAGGGCCTTCCTCAATCCGGGCCTCGATGCGCGCCGTTCCGTCACCGAGGTCGGTGGAGGCAACGTCGCGTCCGAAGCGGTCGACAACGGCGTTCATAGCATGGCCATCGGCGATAAGCGTCGCGTCGACGAACGCGCCGCCAGCCGCACCAACGACCGCATTGTCGAGCCGCTCGACCGAGAAATCACTTTGACGGGGAACCTTCGCCGCCCGCTCCTCGGAGACCTCCACGTAATCCATGCGCCCAACGCGAAAGCCCTCGAAGTTGTCGGTTTCGGGATTGTAGGTGACCAGGTAGTACACGCCTTGGTTCACGATGATTTCCACAGGCGTCTCCACATAACGCTCGCCGCTGCGGCGCATGACCTTCTCTTTCGCGGCGTTGTAGCTGAAATAGCGGAACGACACCTTGCGCTTGCCCGCGATCGCCTCCAGGATGCGGTCGACATTGTAGAGCAGCGAGTCGCCCTGGATTTTGATGCGCCCGCTTACGGAAAGATGACGGTCAAGCAGGTCGCGCTCGCGCTTGGGCGCGAGACGCTTGATCGAGCGGACGAGCGCGTCGGACTTGCGCTGCGTCAAATGGCGCGAACTCTGCACGGCGTCCACGATAAGCATCAGATCGTCAAGCTCGATAGATCGCGTGACAAGGGCGTACTCGAGCGGCGCTCGCTGAAACGTCTGGATATCGAGGCCGAATTCCCGCAGCGACTCGATGTCGCGATAGACCGACTTGCGCTCCGCCGTGATGCCGTGAGCCTCGAGGCGTTCGAGAATCTGCGCCATGGTCAAGCCGGCGACAGCGTCGGTCTCCTCCACGAGCATCTTCGCAATGTAGAGGAGCTTGAGTTTTTGCAAATTGGCCGCCACGGGACACCCTCCCTTTTATGCCTCAGTTACCACACTGATTATACTTCTTTGTTTTCCCAGGTAAACTAGCATTCGTTACAAAAATCACGTCGATTATGACATTTACCCGTCCCAAAGTCGTCTCAGAAGACGTCAAATTATCGGAAAGGGCGCAAGCGAGCAAGGTCGGCTATAATCGCAAGGCAGATGCAACCGGACGACGACTTGGATGTGACTTCATGAACGCAGGCACCCTGGCAGGCAACGATTCCCTTCGCGCGGCGCTGCGCCACTACGACGAGGTCCGCGAGACCTACCTTCGCGCGCTCGCCGAGCATGGCGTGGAATTCGCGCCCGCAGGCTCCTCCGATGCCGAGATCGCCCAACTGCGAGACGAGCTTGCGCAACGCGGAGCCGAGTTCCGTAACGCAGGTGCGTCAATTCGCATGGGCTGGATCTCGAAGGCATGCATCGAGTGCACGGGAAACAAAGGCTCCGAGACGTTTTCCACCACGTTCAGGTGCCATCGCGACTGCTATTTCTGCTTCAACCACAACCAGGCGGACTACGACAAGTTCGTCCGCGAGGGCTGCCCATGGGAAGAGGGCCTCGCCCGCGCCGCCGAAACCTACAAAAACGGCCTCGCCGTCATCGGGCTCACGGGAGGCGAGCCGCTTTTGAGCTTCGATGCGTCAATCGCGTTCCTCAACCGCGCACGCGAGCTTTTCCCCGAGGCGCACAAGCGCATGTATACCTCGGGCGACCTGCTGACAGAGGACATGGCGCGGGCGCTGCGTGACGCGGGGCTGCAAGAGATCCGCTTCAGCGTGAAGGACTTCGACCCCGAGCCCATGCAGGAGCGCGTGCTCAATGCGATGCGCCTGGCGAAGCGCTACATCCCCGACGTCATGGTGGAGATGCCCATCATCCCCGGCACCGAGGCGCGCACGAAAGAGCTGCTCGCGAGCTTCGAGGAGATCGGCATCCGCGGGATCAACATGCTCGAGTTCTGCTTCCCCTTCCACAGCTGGGACGAGTTCGCGCGCCGCGGGCTTGTCGTGCGCAACCCACCCTTCGACGTGATGTACGACTACGGATACTCAGGCGGCCTTCCCATCGCCGGCAGCGAGCAGCTTGCGCTCTCACTGATGATATGGGCACACGACCAGGGGTTCTCGTTTGGCATGCACTACTGCTCGCTCGACAACAAGCACCGAAGCGAGATGCGGCAGCGAAACGAGCGCGCTGCCCACGTGCACCCTTGCTTCACCTTCGACAAGGGGGATTTCTTCCTAATGACGGCGAAGGTGTTCGGCCCCGACCGCGAGGTAGCGCGTCCCGTCCTCGCCATTGCCGGCTGCGATACGATGGTCGACAGCGACGAGGAGGACTCGACAACTTTCCCCTTGCGCTATCTGGAGTTTCTGCGCGGCGTGAACGTCACGCCCGCCGTCGCGTATGCCGTGCTCGAGTCTGACGAGAACGGCTCCTACATTCAAAAGCTCGACCTGCGCGTGGCGGAATAGCGCGCTTGGGACGCCCCGCAGCCTTCGCAACCTAAAAGCCAAGAGAACGACGACCCGTCGGTGCGAGCGCGATACCAAATGCTGCGTTCGAACCGATGGGCCTCGGCAGCTTTCTACAGCACAGACTCGATTGCAGCCAGAAGCTCGTCGTATTCCTCGAGCGTGGGGACATCGGGGTTCTCGGCCTTCGTCGACGGCGCACCCTTGAACAGCCAGCCCGCCTTGCTTGCGCGAATCATTCCCAGGTCATTGTACGAATCGCCCGCAGCGATGGTCTCCATCCCGCAGCTCTGCAGCGCGCGAACGGTCGTGAGCTTTGTCTGGTCGCAGCGCATCTTGTAGCCGGTGATGGCGCCGTCCTCGTCCACTTCAAGCGAGTTGCAGAAGATGGTAGGCCAGCCGAGTTTGCGCATCAGCGGCTGCGCAAACTGCTCGAAGGTGTCGGAGATAATGATGACCTGCGTCTTCTCGCGCAGCGCATCGAGGAATTCGCGGGCGCCCTCCATCGGGTCGATCGTGGCGATCACGTCTTGAATCTCGGCCAGGCCAAGTCCATGTTCGCGCAGGATGTCCAGACGGAAGTTCATGAGCTTATCGTAGTCGGGCTCGTCGCGCGTCGTTCGCTCAAGCTCGGGAATGCCGCTCGCCTTGGCGAACGCAATCCAAATCTCGGGGACGAGCACACCTTCCAAATCCAAGCAAACCACGTTCATAGGACATCCTTTCCTTATGCAGGCTCAAGGCGTTGGAGGATTCCAGCGCAACGGAAGTTAGGGTCCGCAGCACGCAACGTCGCGAGCTGGGCGGGCACTGCCCTATGATAGCCTATCGAAAACGTCGGCATTCAAGCAATCGGCTGGACGGCGCCCGCATACGACGTCGATGGCGCTTTGCATCGTTCGCCCGCGAAGCTCAACTGTTCGGGGTGCCCGTCCCGCCGCCCGCCTCGAACCGTGCAATAAGACCAATCCTGTCGTAAAGGACACGAGCAAGGTCATTTCCCTCATATCACTTGAACTGCCGGGCAGACCGTGCATAATGTTCAATTCGAATGGCTTCTACGATAGCCCACACACCCTCTTCAACTGCACGGAAAACATGGGGGTCTCCTCGCTGCGCAAGCAGCAGGAGGTTCATTTCGCAAGCTCAATTGAAGAGGTGGCTGGCATCCTAGTTCCATGCCAGCCGTATCATTTCTCCGAATTGCCAGGAGCACAAGCAATCATGAGCATCCTCGACAAGCAATACCCAACGAACGTTTATCGGCTCATCCTCATCACGGCCGCCGCCATCTGGGGCCTCGGCTTCGTGATCGGCAAAAGCGCCATAACCACCGTTGGCGCCACCTGGTTCACCGCCATCCGTTTCTTTGGGGCGGGCATCGTTTTGCTCATCACCCTGTTTCCCCATATCAAGCGAAGTTTCTGTCGAAAGACGCTGAAGGCGGGCATGATCATAGGCGTGGCAA
>OLNF01002739.1_pt1 | contig 13389 bp, 17 predicted proteins | sample 1673061 | NCBI WGS metagenome assembly OLNF01 (sample SAMEA3136751, study PRJEB25190) | human gut metagenome | reverse complement strand
AGATCTTCCTCAACTACAATCTGTCAAACTTGGAGATTCTGTGTTCTGTTATGTTCATTCAATTGAATTTGAGAGTGATGGAATGGATGAACTACTGATTTAGATTTGCCTAATTTACAATCCATTCAACTTGGTGAGTATACCTTTTGGGGTGATTATCGCGATAATCGACGGATGATTTGCGAATCACCCTACAACCTCAAAAATACACTGACAATGAAAAGTGAGAGAAGATGGGCAGATGGATGATTAGATCTTCCTTCACTAATTTCCTTCAAAGGGGATGAGCACGATTTGGAGTATATCGGTTCAGTGATTCTGGAGAGTATGGATTTGATGGTTGATTGAAGTAGATATCCCTCGATTATCATCCGATGGAATCAAATTCGGTGAAGATTGCTTCAAACACGTTTATTCCCTCCAATCCTCAAGTACGTATTCATCCATTTCCTCATCATTTGATGCTGCTGCTCTCGAATCAACCATTAGATACAAAAGCAGATTCATCTAGTCCCCATCCCCTGTTTCTTCCTAGCTATCGCCTTGATTGTTCATAAGCCACTGAGCGCTCAGTTTGTTATTGCACTCAAACCCACATATTCTAAGCATAATCATGAACAGCAAGGCTTACTGCTCGTATTTGCAAAGAAACTGCGTCAATGATTGGCATCGCTTGCGCCCGCTGAAACTCCCGGTTTCTCCATAGAGAGAACGCCTTTGACGGTTGAAACGTCCCGGGATTTGCGCCATATGTGAACATAACGGCACTTCGGCAACAGTTAGTGTAATTGTCGCAACCGTAGAATGCGTGCGAAACGAAGTCTCCCGCAGAAGGAGAAATGGAGGGAAAAGCATGGATTTTGAACCGGGAGGTGGATGTGGCTAGGATGGATTTGTTGTGTTTCGGGAAGCTGGAGCAGCGTGAGCAGGGTAGGCTTGAGGGATAGTGATTATTGCGAGAATGAAGAAGGATATGTTGAGATAGGAAAAGACCCGTGATGCTGCAGAAGAGGAACAGAGATTCAGGAGTGATGTGTTTGTTGGTGGAATCGTGATTATGACAGGAAGGAGTTAACAAAAGGCATATACACTAAGATAACGAATCGACACAAAAGAGACGGATATGATCTTAATCGAAGGAAATGCGAATAGTGCATCTGAAGGAAGTATTTTTGGTGGGCTAGTAGAAGAAAGCATGGAATTGCCAAAGGATGGGTTGAATGGGGATTGTATTGTTCACTATAATGGCGACAACAGTGAATACGAATTGGTAGTAACACTGGTGAACGGAGTGAGAGAAGGAATGGCGATTCTGTTTTGTGATGGTGTTCCGAGTAAAATGTGTGAATATAGAAATGGAGCATTCACTGGGCATGTGGAAGAGGTGACGGAGTGGAAGCTGATTCTGTCGAAAACCGTAAACTCGAAAGAGAGCATTCTCTTTTATGACATCAAAGCGGAGTACACATATGGAGTCGTGAAATGCAATGAACGGTATTGTGCCGTCGATGGATTAAGAGGTGCTTACCGTATGGTGGTAGCGGATGTGAATAGGAGGGAGATGATTATATATGAAGACAGTGAACGAACTGATCCACAGTGTACAAAAGAGGTGATTGATCTGGATGTGAATGGGAAGCGATGGGAAGGAGGAGTGAGGGATGGAAAGCCATTTGGATATGGAGTGGTGTATGATGAGGAAGGGAGAAAGGAGTATGAAGGATTCATGGTGGATGGAGTGAAGGTGTGTTATGGAATTGAATACTACAGTGATATTGAGTGGGTGAAATATAGAGGATTCTTCTATGAGGGTAAACGACTTGGCAAGGGAGTTTTGTATGATCGAAATGGAATGATTGAATACGATGGACTGTGGAAGAATGGTGAATCCTATTCTAATTTACATGATACTAATACAATTGATAATACTACTGAATCAGTCGATATTCATTACAATTCATATAACAATGAAAAAACCCTCATCCTTCCCTTCTTTCTCTGTTCATTGAAACGGGTCGTGATAGAACACAAGTGTTTTGAAAAAGCAAGAGTGTTTGAATTAGATGGTTTGAGAGAATTGGAGAGTATAGATGTTGGAAATGAATGCTTTACGATAACGGATAATAATACCCGGCAGAATGAACGAAGTGATGGTTCCTGTCGAATTGTAAATTGTCCGAAACTCAAATCTATTCACATTAGTTTATTCTCATTCAGGGGTTATCATTCCTTTGAACTTAGCAACCTCCCTTCTCTTCAATCCATTGAGATTGGTGATAGGTGTTTCTATTCGGTTTCATCCTTCTCATTGACTGGTTTGATTGGTTGATTGGATTAAACTCACAGATCTTCCTCAACTCCAATCAGTCAAACTCGGTTGGTCCACGTTTAATCGTGTTCATTCGGTTGTGTTTGAGAGTGAGTGAATGGATGGATTGATGATTCAGATTTGCCTAAACTACAATCTATTCGACTTGCTGGTACTGCTCTTCGGGGTGATGGTGATGATAATCGAAAGACGATTAGCGATGAACCCTACAACTACAAGAACACATTGACAATGCGAAGTGAGATTGAATGAGTTGATGAATGAATAGATCTTCCTTCATTGACAGAATTCAAAGGAGTACAAAATAACTTCTATTATATCGGTTCAGTGATTCTGGAGAGTATGGATTTGGTATTTGATTGATGTAGATATCCCTCGATTATCATCCAATGGAATCTACTTCAAAAGTCTCTGCTTCCGTTACACCTATTCCCTCCAATCCTCAAGTACCCATTCTCCCATTTCCTCATCATTCGATGCTGCTGCTCTCGAATCAGCCATCAGACGCAATAGAAGTTACCTCTAATCCCCATCCCCTGTTTCCTCTCTCCCTAACAAATTGCCTTGATGTTCATGAACCACTGAACACTCAGTCAATCAACCGCCAACTCCCTCACCGTTTCAAACAAACAGGGATCCACTCATTCCATTTCCAGTGAGACCACAGATTAGGGGAGGAGTGTGTGAAGAGTGGAATCCTGTAACCTGTGAGTCTCGTTCTCTCGAAACGCCTCCGGAAGCCTCATCAATATAGTACATTGGTCGACCGACAGAGTGGTTGGTGAGCTGCGCACACTCACTTCCCACGCTGGACTTCTCCCTCACCACTCGAGTGGCGAAGAAAAAAGTGACGGATCGACAGCTCGCCCACGGTTTATCCGAAAGATCGTCGGGACACACGGGAGGAGATACTTGAGATCAGGCATGCTTACTGAAACGGTCGGTGATGAGGATGGGATCGGTGGCGGGACTGGAGAAGGGATGGCACGGAATGGCATGGAGAAGAGAGGTGGGTCGCGTGAGCACGATGATCCATGAGATATAGCCATAGAATAGACTGATCGGGAAAGGATGCCATAGGATGGCTTCATACCCGTTTCACATCCCTTTCATGACCATGCAGATCAAGATCATGACCTGATCTTCCATCATTTCCCGCACGATTCGATGCCTTAGAGTGAGGATAGGGGTGATCCACGACGTTATGAGAACGGAGATACGAATGGGAACCAATCCAGTTAAAATTCATCCAGTGGAATGCCCATTGGATTTGGAACAGATCCAGAATGGGTTTGCTCAATAATGAGAATGAAGATGTCACCAATGTCACCTCAGAATCATCAAATCCATACACTAGCCTGAAATTCCAACGCACTCGATGGAAATGGAATGCACCATGGACATGACCGATGTCACCTCCACTTACCTCCTCTGATATCACATGCAATCAACACTCATTCCGTTTCCAAACTATAATGTGTTCACTCAGTGATTTCTCCACTACCACCAAATCTGTAACCTAGAAGCAGAGCCTATGAAAATGAACGAGTTGTTTGATGGGAGAGAGGATCATCCCTTGATTCCTTCGATACCGTGGTATTAAACACGAATTCTTTATTCAAAGCCGAAATTGTATCAACTGATTCAAGATGCCTCGACTTCACCCTCATGAAACCAAGTACATTCCCTGTTATTCCTATGAGATCCTCAGAAATTCCCCATTCTGATCCCAATGCAACGACTCGAATCAGTTAATCGGTGATTCTGATGATTCCTTCGATTTGATTGCTGTAATATCTTGTTATCGAACCAAATCAATTCTCAGTAGTACTCATCGAATGACATAATTCAGATATACTGCTATTTACGTGGAAAGTGAATGGATTGTGTCTACTACTGGTTCTGTATTCAATACTTCCATAACATCTGTAACAAGTATCATGATCTGTCATTCTTCTTGGATGTGGACTAGTACTATCCGTTAGTGAACACAACAACCCCATTCCCCTTTTACATGCTATTTGCGTATATACTCTCATCTCCTCGGTTTCTATTCATTGCGCGTTTCCCTTCTATCAGTAGCTGTGGACAATAATATATATTGGAAAGAGTGCTGGTACAACTTCCCAACAACAACATTCAGTTCTGCCCACTTCATTCTTCGTACCACTACACCTACTCTACATCCTACCTCGACCCCCACTTTTGTCAGATATTCGTGATAGCTGCTCACATGATCAGATACCATTGTGTACTACCTCATGGTCAGCACTCAGTGCATGAACCTCTCCTTCCCTGTCCGTCATGGTGGTACTCTCACACATAACCCGTACTGCCAGAGTCACCGAGTCATCCATCCATCTCTCCCCATGCCCCTCCTTCCCAATCATTGTCCGTGTCCTGAGAAGACATGCCTTGATCAACACTTGATGTCTCCTGTGAAGTCACTTCCTGATTAGGATTTACAACCTCCTGAGCAACCACTTCTGCGTCGTGTCTTTCAACCTCCTGAGCAACCACGCGTCCACGACTCCTCTTGCTCAGATCGTTCACCATTTCACCCAGCAAGTCATTCCACAGTCTCTTCTTCCTTGGTTCCACAGAGGAAAGCAAGTCCTTCATTTGAACGACTGAAGCCAGTTTCTCCTCAATTCTCCCATCCAGTTCATTGGGTTGTGCTGGATCACCCTTCAACAGTATCTTCAATTCCTTCAGCCTTCTGTTCACGGATGCTGACGCCTTACGCAGGTGCGGCACGTCGCCCATCAATTCGTCAATGAGTGATGAACCCGATTCAGCCTCATCCAGTGAGTACGGATACTGGCAGCGTATCGGGGAATAATAACAACATGCTAGAGAGTGGTGCTTTTTTACACAGTGATTGTAAGGAATCCTTCATTCATCCCTAACTCTCTTTTGTCTTATGACCTCAGAATGGCGGAGAATCCTCTCAACAGTCTATTGATACATAGTTATCTTCATATGTAAATAGGAATGTGAGAATCGAAGGCATTGAAGCCTCTACCTTTCTGGGTCAACTCAACAGTGTTAGCAAGATGTGCTGTTTCCATCCTATGGACAATGTGTTCGCATTAATCGAATCACTTGGGATTTCACTGCAAACTGTCTCAAAGAGAACAACGAAGATGAAGAATGGTTGGACTTGCTATTGGTTAACTACTTCTGTTCCTATTGACAATCCCTTCCCTCTTATCTGTTCTGTTCGTAGCAAGAGACCTGGTATGAACTCGATATGGCTGTGATGACCAAGGCGTTGTTCGGAAGTTGTTCCTTCCAAGTTGCTGGTGAACATGTATTGTTTGCTGCCTCCGAAGATGACATCTCTGGATTGGGAACCGCAACCGTTAAAAACGTCTGAAGTGTGAACGTGAGTGTTTGTCGAGGTCATTTTGTGGAGTGTTACAAGCATATACTCATTGTTCATCCAGTGAAGAAAGGCACCTACCGGAAGTGGAACAGTGAAATGATGAAAGAAGAGAATGGTTACAGATAATGGAAGGGAGATGAACTGTATGAGATGGTGGACAAGGCTCACATGAGGGTGTATCATTTGGATGTGAATGAGAGGAGTCATCCATGTGATTGTCATTGTACGAAGTGGGAGAAGATCCCATGCATTCATGTGTTGAGAGTGCTTCATTGGTTGCAAGAGTACTGGAGAGTATGGGATTCTGTTGACGATGAGTACCGACACGAGACGGTTTGTTCTCTAGAATCGTTTTAATGTTCGCGGTCCCTTCGTTTTTGTGGTTCAGTTGTCATTGGTAGTTGGCATTGAAGGTATGAGTGTCTTTCATTACGAGAGTCGCGATGATTGTTCATTCTATATCTACTGTTCCAACGTCTTATCGATTTGAATCTGACATGGTAATCGAGCATTGCAAGAGAATCAGTTACAACCTATCACTGGTGATTGAATGCGTGCTACTAATCTGATGTCTATATGGCATACAGATGAAGTGGTTTAGTTATCCTCTTGTGTTGAAGGTCATTGTGGGTCTGTAGAACCCGATGATCACCAGAAAAGGCCTATTTATCGCTACTACTTCACTTTTGCGCTGTAAACTGATCATCTTTGTGCCGAACCCATCATCTTGTCGCCAGTACACCTTCCATTGACTCATTACTTTTGGCGTCGATAATGACTTTGGAAGTATATCTCATCGAACAAGTAGAATCCGTATGTTGAGTTGACTCCATGATGATTGGAATCCGTTGGATTGGAACCAGTCAATGTCCCTGTGGAATGGGTTGTCCTGTAATTACTCCTAACGATAGAGTGATCAATTCTATGGGGATGATGATGATGTTCATACAGGTATTGGAGTGCCTTCTTTCGCAAGTGCTTACTGTGTTGTTTCCATTTCACCCCAAATCTGGAAAACGCTTCTTTTCATTGCGCATTTGAAGAGTTGGGGTCAGTCTGCTTTTGTTCCTTATATCATGGGAATCTATTTGCACTCCAGTCTGTGTTCTCTTTTCACTGTTTATTACCATACAGAGGTCGTTCCTCAATGATGTTCAACTATCGTGCTCATCTGTTCATTTGTTGACCATATCACTGTATAATGTTAGGATGACCTTTGTATGCCACTCTAATCTTGATCATCCACTCTGTTATCCTCACGTCATGGCTACTGAGAGTGCATCCAATGACTTCTACAACAGCTATGCTTTTATTCAAGAATGCCTTAATAGGAAGCACAATGTGAATGCGGAATCTGCGAAAGAATGGGGCTATCATGAGGGGCTTGGTCCTCTTAATAGGTCGCGATTCATGGAGCTTGCTGATGCAAATAAAGATGAGACGAAGAGAAAGCAGCAAGAATGTTTTTCTCGTGTGTATATTCACAGTTCTAGATATATCTCAAGTTCTACGTTACTCTCGTGAGCATCATCGTGTACCCTCCGAGTTTCCATCCTCTTTTGGCTTAAGTCTAGTTTTTCCTATGAGGAGTGCTGTATGCTCCCTCCTTTTTGTCTTCGTTTTCTGTGATAGCATGTCGCATTGCTTAGTTGTAGGCACCTCTCTGAGGACGGCAATTAGGTGAACGGCAATTCCGTATTGTGATATTGTTTAATACTAACATCTAGGGTGACTATGTACTGTCTCATCGTTCCATCTCATTGTAGCCAACAAGAAATCAGTTAAATGACTCTTATCCATTTCCCATACTGAACGGTTGACATTGATGATGTGATTGTTATCTGATAGTTCCTAATTGTACTGTTTGTGATCAATTCATTCACTGTTCTACTGTATTTCATGTCAGTTTTCCGTGGTAAGTGAATCTCTCACACTACTCCCCTCTACCCTTGTGACTGTTCACCTCACCTGTTAGTCACTACGTATCTCCACCGATCTATTGTCTATATTCTCTGAGTCTATTCTTGTTTGTTTCAATTCGCGATTCTTCCTCCAACTCTCCTCTCGCTTCATTGTCTTCTACCATCAAATAGTCTTTTCTTTCAACTACACTACACTGTTCTTCTGGTATTGTCCTGTTCAACAATGCCCAGTGTTGGTTCAGTTTCCTTCGTTCAGCATGACTCCCTTGAGGGGTTGGAAGACTACATGGCTGAGGAGAGACGATAGAGCTTTGGTTGATTGAGCAAACGACCCTTCCTATCGGTAAACCTCACCAGTTGCCTACCTTCTTCTAGGACATGGAGAGGGCCACTCCATATGCCGGAAGAGGTAGGTGAACATGTAGACGATGGAATGAAAGGTCGGCTCAACCTTTCATTCCATCTTCTGAAAGCCGTGATAGGTGATACGTCTTGCTGTTGGTCATGATCCTGTGCTCATCTCGCTTTAGGTAGCCTTCTACATCTCCACTGAAGACACTTCGTGTTCGCTTTTGAGAAAGATCGCTGCAAGAGGTTCTTCGTGAAGACAGTAGGAAGCTTCGAATCGCTTCATGGGGAGGGTACTGTGAAGGGTAAAGACAAGTGGAGGGAATGGAGACTTGATGGATTGTGATGTTGAGGTGCAGAGTAGGAGTTGCTGTGGTATGGAGAGTAGCGTGTCCTTAGGGTTTACGTTGGGTTGCATGTGTAGCCCCACTAATGATGTAGATGTTTATAAGAGGAGGGTGGAAATGGTAGGAGATAGGATGTGGGATTCTTCACAGTGCCACCACACCAGAAGAATCCCAAGTTGTAGATAGTCCTTGGACAGTCTTCAGGGACAGGAGTGGAGAAAGGGAAGGAGTTGGATTTGGTGATGAGAAGTAGATGTAGTTGGATCATGGAGTACAGTCCATCGGAGGGGACGTGAATGGATTTCTTGAAGCGGTCTCGTTCTGTTTCTGTGAGGATGAAGGAGATGAGCCCAAGAGAAGATGGCAGATGTCCATTGAGGAGGGAGAAGGGTAGTGGACATGTGTTCCGAGATCGGCTGTGGGAGTGCCATCAGGAGGCATGGAACATGGGAAGAGCTGTAGCGCATGGAGGATCAGGGATGCGGGGTCGGGAAGGAAGGAGGTCAAGGAGAAGGGGGATGAGAAGGACGGGGTAAGATAAGTACAATGGCGCTGGGTGTCGGTATTCCTCATCCCCAATCTGGTACCAAAGGAGCCGTAGCTCCCCTGGTGACCGAGATTGACGATCAGGAATACCGAGGTACCCTAGTGGTTAACTGACAGTGGGATCCTGAGGGGATCGATCGGCATGACCGATCACTTCAGATTGCCCTGATACTTGTTGGTTATTTGTGAGACATTCTTAGCTTTACAAAAAAGGTGTTTCGGTTATTTGTGTTTTTTGAACAATAGAAGAATAGATACAGAAGGGAATACGAACACCCCTATGGAAGAGTCAAAGGGTCCTCTCAACTCAGGTTACAGGTACCTCTTTCTGTAAGCGCTCCGAGTTGAATCGTAGAGGACCACCCATAAGAGAGTACATGATAACCACTCAAACACGATTCTCCGTTCACTCATATTACATTTCATTGTCCGTCATCTCCAATGAATCATCTCACCGTATTATACCCATCGCTCTAATCATAGCCGAACAATGAAATACCCACATATCAATCTCTCCATTTTGACAAGATGTCAGAAACTCCGATAATCCTTGTTTCAACGCAATGCATACGCTCTGTAGAATACAATAACCAAGTGTCCAAATCCCAGCACAATTCGTCATCACCAAAACAATACAATTCACATGTAGTATGATGAAAAATCGATAATGAACACATTCGCCATCAATCAACAAAGATCATATCATCATTATCATTTATCCTCATACAACCATGCGATTCAAAGAAAGAGTACCAAGACACGCAACGGTTTTTGGATTCCTCTGTGGGTTTGTTGAAAACAAGATTGACAAGACGGCGAATGGTCTGAATGGGAACTGTATCGTACACTACGGAGGCGATCATAGCATGTACACAATGATGGTGAAGCTGGAAAATGGAAAGAGAGAGGGTGATGCTATGATGTTGAAAGGTGATATCCCCTTTCTCAAGTTGGAATACACGAATGGAGTGTTGACCGGGAATATTGTTCGGATGAATGATGCTGGATCGATTGACCTGAGGGGTCGATTGATCGATGGAGTGGAGAGTGGGATATTCCAGGAATATGATGGGGCAAAGGTGACTTGGAGAGGGTATTATCGGAATGGAAAACGATTTTCCGAAGTGGTGAGGAGCGAGGAAATGGAAGACTACTATAACGAGAGGGACGTGATGAATGGAGAGTTGCTCTGCGTATCTCAATACGTGCAGCCATCGAACACAACGCAACGAATGGAAAATGAGAGTCGGAATAATACAGTTCCACAGGATCCGAATGATGTATTCCACGTGGATGAGAGTACTCCACTCTTTGAAGCAACCACCAATGAGTATACGAAACTAAACTGTCGTTGGATGACCACCGACTATGACACAAATAGAATGAAACGGAATGGGACGTGTTTTGAGTTGGAGAATGGAAGAGTGGCACGTGTATGTTTGTATGAGGAGGGTCAATTTCAACGAGTGATCACTGCGTTTCATGGTACCATCATGACCGAATTCGACGCGAACAACGAGATAACCTATGAAGGAGGCTTCAAAGGAGACATGAAAAGTGGATATATGCGAGAAGGAGAAGGAAAGGAGTATGTAAGGACGCTCATTTCGGGCTATGGACTCTGTCCGGATTATATTGAAACAACCATTCGCATCGGTCATTGGATGAATGGAAAGAAGAGTGGGGTATTCTTTGAATTGGATGAGCGGAATAATATGAAGCGAAAATGCGTGTACGAAAACGATCTGGTGTGTCATGTACCCATCGTTTTCTCTGCATTTCTTATGACAGAGTATGATACAAACAATCGGAGAAGGTATGATGGTTACTTTAAGGGAGACTGGAAAACGGGGTTCTTGAGAGATGGAAAAGGCAAGGAGTATGGCGAAGACGGTGATACTCCCATATACTTCGGGGACTTTAAGAATGGAGTGAGAGAGGGAGTTGGAGAGGAGTTGTGTGGAATCATTCGCAAGTACGTGGGCGAATGGAAGAATGGAAAGAGACATGGCTGTGGAAGAGAAATCGATTGGAATGGCAACACTATTAACTATGGGTTGTGGGTGGAAGGACATTATCAGAAGGAATCCGGGATTCTCCCTCTCCTGCCCCCCAATCCCTCTCAAGTCCAGCAGCTTGTCATTGGAAATCATCAATTCAACGACTCGAATATGATTGTATTGAAACTAAACGACTTTTGTCGACTAAGGCATTTCGTGGTAGGGGATGATTCATTTGGATATGTCCGCTTTCTGGAAATGATGGGGCTACATGAGTTGGAGAGCATCGCGATTGGAAGGATGTGTTTTACCGTTGCCAAAGACTGGTTGACGATTTGGAAGAAGGATGAAGAGGATGGGGCTTGTCGTATTGGGAGCTGTCCCAAGCTACAATCCATTGTCATTGGAGACTGTTCCTTCGCAGACTACTACGGATTGCAACTGGATTCCGTTCCCTCGCTTCAATCGATACGGTTGGGAGTGGGTTGTTTCTATCATGCTCCTCAGTTTTCCTTGACACGTTCGACTTTGTATATGGACTCAGTTTGCAGAACTTCCCAATTTGGAGTGCGTGACTCTCCGTGATAGGGCATTCGTGAGTTGTCAATCCGTTGTATTTGAAAGTACCAAAATCTCTTCTCCTCTTATTCAGACTTGCCTGTATTGCATTCCATCATACTGGGTGGAGGAGCTCTCTGTTGTGACGGAAACGACCTTCAGAGGAGATGCATTGGGACGGCGAATCACTACACAAACATGCTGACGATGCGGAGTATTCCATCTCGTTTCACACAATCCAATAGATCTTCCCTCATTGACTACACTCAAAGGAAGTGAAGAGAACTTCCGGTTTGTTGGTTCGGTGATTCTAGAAAGTACCTTCTTTTGAAGCATCCCATGCAGATATTCCCCAACTCCTACTAAATGGCGTCTCTTTCGGTCGCTACAGTTTCCAGTACACTTCGTTGATTGTTCTCTCTGGTACGTTCACCTTTCACTCCTCATGATTCGATGCATTTGCCCTCGCGTCAGCCATTTTGGACAAGAATGATCGGGTCGAAGTGACTCCTTTGTATTCTCCGTTTTCGTCAACTGCAGATCTATCGATTCAAGAGAGGATCGAAGAAAGGAAGCGTGAGGCAGCGAGGAGGATGCAACAGCGCAAAATGGAAATGAAGGAACAGTTTGTTCTTCCGATTGAGGTGGAAGAGAATAGTGGGTGTTGTGTATTTGTGTGACTCTCTTTCTTGTATCAATGGTGTTGTGTTATCTATGGTCCTTATGAAGTAGTAGGTATAGACGATGGTTGGTCAGTGAAATCGTATCATTAGCAACATGCCACCTAATCAGCAGCACCACGTACTAATACAATATCAACAGCACCACGTACTAATACAATTATCAGCAGTACCACGTACTAATACAATTATCAGCAGTACCACGTACTAATACAATAATCAACACTACCCAATACTATTATAATCAACACCATGCAATTGCACCAACAACACATACTAATACCATAACAAACACACCCACATCTCATCATTTGAATCAGTATGATTACAGCAACACGCACAACTCAACACCGGACACTGCTCATTCTCATCGAACCACTCCCTAAAGTGACTCACATGCGACACGTGGTGACACTTCTCACACGTAACAAAGAGCCCCTGAATGGGCAAGTGGCAGACACTACACCGTATCCTCCTGCTGTCATTGTTCTCAGTCTTCTTCGGCTCCTCGATCATCTCCAGATCACTATTATTCATCTTGTTGCGACTATTCCGAATGCTCTCCACTGGTGTCGGCGTAACAGTTTCCACTGTCCATCACACATCCACATCATACCTACCAACAGGAACCTGAACGGTTGGATGAATTGCCTCCATATCAACAAACTTGAGGATCTCCATCTTCCCAATAAAATGGCCCGCACGGTCCAGCACCTCACCCAACAATAGAATCACTCGGTCCAAGTCAATTTCACTGTCCATAATCAGCCAATCACCTCCATCCGCAAACTGAAACGAACGGTAAAAGAGGCAAATGGTCGCCAAAAGAAGGATCCCACCGTTTGTAATTGCCACGTGCCACAGACGCTTGAGAAGGCGACGGCGAAACTGTAATGCCCCATAGGACTGTGTAGAGGAGGCAGTCGAAAAGATCGAATGCACAATCGTAAAGGGAAGAATGGCTTGCTTCCACTCCGTACACATGCTACTCAGCCGCGTAATCACACTCACATTGGATTGAGAAAACTCAGCAAGCATTGATAGAGACGACGAAGGACTCGGAAGACGCAGCTCGCTCCAGAACAGCTCAAACGCACTGGACGATGAAAAATCCAGTCTAACCTGGGAACAGGAAAAATCCATTGGCTTGGAAGCAACCGAAGAGTGGGGACGACGCGACGGTTCCGAAGATGTGTCGTCAAACAAATCAAACTCGTCCGAATCCAAATCCATCTGGTTTCCACGGCTTGAAATCATCTAAATTCCATACA
>OLNF01002735.1_pt1 | contig 13398 bp, 9 predicted proteins | sample 1673061 | NCBI WGS metagenome assembly OLNF01 (sample SAMEA3136751, study PRJEB25190) | human gut metagenome | reverse complement strand
TACGGATTTCCCCGTCTTGACATAGAGGGCGTAATGCCATATTCTTGACGGCTTATGGATCGTCATGGTCAGCACATCTTCTTCTGAAATTCCTGCCATACTGTCTACCGGCTCAAATAAGATTTTCTGCATCTGCTTACCGGTTGCCTTATCTTCATACTGACTGACATCAATAACCTTCATATCGTAGGATGCCACTTCATAATCTGCCTGATAGACATCCCCTTTTTTAAATTCATAATCATCATCTGTCGTTGCTGTATAATTAGAGGAGCCGGATGCTACGGTCACCAGATTATCGGATGAACTTGCATATCCATATCCCAACCACTCATTGACATAGGTTACAGTTCCATCCTTTTCTGCAATCAGACAATACTCCTTCATCTTCTCGTTCTGTTCTTTAATATATGTATCTGCGATCTGGATATCCTCTTTCAGACTTGCAATATCATCAGAATAATCCTCTGATCCATCAATCTGCATCAGTTTCTGATAATGTTCGATCAGCAGTTCATTCTCTGCCTTCTGCTCTGTATATTCCTTGATCGTATCCTGAATATCATCTGCCTTAAACTGAACCATGATATCTCCGGCTTTAACCCGATCTCCCTTTGATACATTAACTTTTTCTACTTCGTAATCATCCTGTGAAACTTTATAATTTTTCGTTTCAAATTCATCCGGGGAAAGTTTTAAATTCAAGATTGGTTCCCGACTGTCTTGTCCTCAGCATTGACGAGTTCGGCCTTCACTTTGACACCGGCCTCCAAGGTATGCAGACTCTTGCCCATGTCTCCTTTGTAAAGGACGGCCTTGAACTCCACCTTCTCTCCCGGATTGTAGGCCGACTTGTCCGTGAATATCTCGCAGAACGTTCCCGGATCGTCATTCTGATCCGACACATAACCAGAGTTCCCGTAGATGTAGTGTTCATCAGTCTTGTGGAGGAATCCGTCCTGATCACGGTATGACGCGACCAGACAGCTCGCCGCACCGTTCTTCAGACTGCCAGCAATGTCTTCAGGCAAAGGAGTGAATCCGTCCTTGCAAAGTTCCACATCCTTGGCTCCGGCAATGGTCTTACCTGAGCGAAGCAGCTCAAGATCAACCTTTTCCACAGGCTCGCCGGTCAGATAGTCAGCGACAAAGAAACGCAGCTTCTCGCTGTCCTTGCGCACGGCGATGGAAAGGGTCTTCTTTTCCCATTCGGCCTTTGAGACCACCTTCCTGTTCCTTACAGTGAATATGTAGTCTCCGTCATCGCATTTCGGAAGTTCAACCTTCACAGTGTCTTGAACATAAAAACTTTTCCTGGGGTTGTTCACCGTCTTGCGGATCAATGGCTTGGCTCCTTTGACATCCTGAACGAACTCCACATCGACTTTCGCCAGATTGCGAAGGGTGAGGACGGCGACACCTTTCTCGAAAGCTATTCCTATCTCCTTCCTGTCAAGGGATTCCATCAACAGTTTGAAATCATTCACCTTTCCGGCGATATCCTTTTCGATACCTTTTGAATATGACAGGCGTTCCTTCTCGGCAAGTCTGCAATCATTGCGAAGGGATTTATAAGACGCTTCGACAAGCCCGGCGTCCGAAGATCTCTGGCCGGCATAAGAGTCACTAATCCTGGACAGGCTGTCAAACCGGCCTCTGAACACGATGGCCTTGCCGTACAGGGACATAGCCTTTCCAGCATACTTATCCGCGAACGAACGGGCGGCGGCCATCTTCTCGGCACGTCCCTGATCATTGTATTTATAGTTCTTATCTGCCATCCGGCGGTACTCAAGGTAGGCGGCCTTCGGGTAGGAATCGCCGACATATTCCCCCAGAAGCGACATCGCCTTCTCCGAACGATTGATGACGGCCAGGAACCAGAGGGCATATTCATAATCATCCTTGATCATCCCCGTCCACAGGTCATCCAGTCCGTCGCCGTAGAAAGCGCCGTTTCTGGCCGCCTGAAGCCTGGCCTTGTTGATCAGAACATAATCAACGAGCGATGCAGGACTCCCTTCGGAGCGCCGGTGATAAAAGGTCACGATCGGTTCGGCATATTCATCCACCTCCTTGTCAAGCCACTTATCATACTCCTCGCGCAGCTTCCAGTCACGGTTGCCCACAATCTCAACCTTCCTGTTGGCGGCGGTGTAGAAGTCATAGTTCAGACGTTCGGCCTTGGCTTTCGAGATGATGGCGTCAAGAATGGAGGCCATTTCTTTCGGGCGGTCGGCTTTCTGAGCGGCGGAATATTCCTTCCACAGGTCAGTCAGCACAAGGTTGTCCTTTGTCGTGCTCTGACCTTTATCTTTTCTTACAAAAGCGGCTGTTGTTATCGCCGCAAGGCACAGGATAGCCACGAGGACGGAGGTTATCAGCATATTCGTCTTCATCTTTAATGTTATCTTTTATGTTATCTTTTATGTACGGTTAAATCCACGCCTGCAAAAATCTTGCAAGAAGATTCGGCATCGAAGTGACCCTATATAATAACCAGAAATCCTACAATTGCAAGGATTTCAGGATCTGCACGGCCTCGCTCACAAGGTAGGTGCTGCCTCCTACATAAATCAGCGGGAAGCAGAAGCGAGCGCTGTCCGGCATCCTCGACGTCTCACGCGCCAGATTGATAGCCATTGAAAGAGCCTGACGCACATCAGAAGCGTCGTAGATGCGGTTCACAGACCTACCGTTCGCGGCGCAGAAAGCACGGTACCGCGCCGTCAGTTCCTTCTCCGGAAGCGCGCGGTGAATCTCTGGATTCGTGAATATGCAGGTGGCGTCGGCCGGAATCAACGGCATTATCCCATCCAAGTCCTTGTCGGCCATAATCGCATATACCAGAATCAACGAGGAGCACTCCCCTTCCGCCACCATCGACTCCAGCTGGGCGAAATTCTCTTTCAGGGCCGCCGGATTGTGACCGATGTCCGCGATGATGAATGGCTGGAGCGAAAGCCTTTCCCAACGGCCGTGGAAGCCCATTCTGGAAGCCGTGCGGACTATGGCGGTGACGACAGCCCGGGAATCCGACAGACCGGCATATTCAGGCATATTCCTTAATATATCGATGGCGGCGAGCACGGTGCGGAGGTTTTTCCTCTGGTACTCACCTCGAAGGTCCATATTCCTTAGAATCTCATCGCTCCGGTGCCACAGCGACGGCTCGGCATCCTCGGCGAACGTCAGCGGGCAGCCGACCTCGGCAGACTTGGCCTCAAAGACGGGGCGTGTCTCAGGAAGATACTCCCCGACAAGGGCCGGGACGTTCTTCTTGAATATTCCGGCCTTCTCGGCGGCGATCTCAGCCAATGTGTTTCCAAGAAGGGCGCAATGATCCAGAGCTATGCTTGTGACTATCGAAAGGTCTGGGGTTATGACATTCGTGCTGTCAAGACGGCCTCCGAGACCGACCTCGATCACTGCGACATCCACTTTCTGATCATAGAACCATTTGAACGCCATTCCGGTCGTGATCTCGAAGAACGACAGGCTCAGGGCATCCATATCGGCCTCGTAACGGCAGAGGAAATCATAGACATATTCCTCGGACACCAGTCCGGCGCTCTGTTTTTCCCCGACAATCCTCATCCGCTCCCGGAAATCCACAATGTGCGGAGAGGTGTAAAGGCCGACTCTGAGACCGCAGGCGGACAATGCCGAAGCGAGCATATTCGCGACAGATCCCTTGCCGTTCGTGCCGGCCACGTGTATCGTCCTCAGGCTTTTATGCGGATTACCCAAGACTCCCTCGAACTTGAGCATATTCTCAAGCCCGGGCTTGTAGGCATCCTTGAAAGGGACTTTCTGAACCGAAGGGAATCTGGTGAATATAGCCTCGACCTTCCTCTGGTAACTCTTTTTGGAAAATGGTTCCATTATCGTCCGATATACTTGTTTTTTGAACTGAACTCAAATTTACTTAAATTTACGGACATATTCTAGCGGAATGAAAGAAAAAACATCAGCGCTTCATTCGAAGTACATCATCGATGGCGTTTCCAGACGGTTGACTCCGGCTGAGATGCTTGATGACTGCATCGCGTCCAAAGAAGAAGGGGTGGTTCCGAATAACGGGGAGTTCGAGCCGGTCGTGGACGAAAGTACGGATCCATCGCCATCAATGAAAAAGTTTCAGAATCAGAACGTTCAAGGCTACCTTGCGACAGTCGTTTCGCTTTTGGACGAACCCAGGCCGTTTCCGGCGGCGTACGCGGATCCCTACACCAGAGGCAGGATCGCCAAGGCGCTTCTAGACGCGGTGTGGCTGAACGGCCATTTCAAGCTCGGCGACCTGACCATCGCCGCCAAATGGAGATGGAACTGCAAGCCGCTCGGGAATATGGCGGCGTTCTATTCGTCCGCCGAAGCCACCGCGGACTACATCAACAATCTTGGAATATGCCTGAGCGGGTACTCGTTCACGGAAAGCGGGCGGGTTTGCCAGACCTCCTTCAAGGTCGGGGCGTGCGAAAAGGCTGAAAGCCCGGATGAAGACGACATATTCCTGCCAGAGGACGCTCCGTTCGGCAGCGAGCATCCGGTGCTTGGCCGGCGCAGGGCCGTTCCGGACAAATTGGCCGCGGATCCGGACAGCTGGATCATCTACGTGCCGTTTGACACGTGTGACTTCAGGCTCGGCGGTTCGCTTCTCTGCGACGCTCTCGGACAGAACGGAGACAATTTCCCGGAAATCGGAGACGCAGACTATTTTATTGACTGTTACGAGGTTATCCGTGAGTTCATCGAAGACAGAATCGCTGTGTCAGCCGCCACCGTGTGTGATGGAGGTCTGCTTACGGCACTGAAATTGATGTGTTCGGGGGATGTCAGAGCCGACATCGACATAAGCGGGATAATGAGCGCATACGGCGAGGACAAGAAGCTAAGGATCCTGTTCTCGGAGGTTCCGGGAGCGATCATCCAGATCAAGGACTCCGACTATGACTATGTCGATGCCGAATTCCTGCTTCAGGACATCGCCTACTACCCTATAGGTCACCCGGTGACCGGCACCGGCGAAGTCAGTGTGAAGGCCGGCGGCAGCGGAATAGCGAACATACTGCAATCCCTGCTCGGCAGCCAGGCCTCGGAAGGAGAAGACTGAGATTCATTATTTGCAAGCGGCAAATGGAGATTGCCGTGGAAATGATAATTAATAACACATATGGCAAGATACGCTGACACTCCGCACGGCGGAGGGGGCGGCAGGAAGCCCAAAATCTTTGTTCTTGACACGAACATCATCCTGCATGACCACAAGGCCATCCGCAAGTTTCAGGACAACGACCTGGTGATACCGATCGCCGTCATCGAGGAACTTGACAAATTCAAGAAAGGCAACGACAATCTGGCTTTCAACGCCAGAGGCTTCATGAGGGACATCGACCGCATCACCGACGGGAAATCGTTCGGGAAGTACGGTGTACCGATCGGAAGAGGACTGGGGAACATCAGGATAGACCCTGGGCATCCTTTCCCGGAGAGCATGAAAGGGATGTTCTACGATGATATTCCCGACCACAGGATCCTTGCCACCGCAATCTGGACCAGAGACAACAATCCGGACAGGTTCGTCGCCCTCGTCACGAAGGACATCAACCTCAGGATGAAGGCGAAGGCCGCCGGGATGGAGGTGCAGGACTACCTGACCGACAGGATCGACGAGGACAAGATCGAGAACTCCAACAAGGAAGTCCAGTTCCTTGGAGGACTCTCTCCTGAGGCGCTGCAGAGCCTTGCCTACAGCCAGGAGACCGCCGTGGACTGGAAGGCCGTCTGCAAAGCCAGGCCCAAGGCCAACCAGCTTTACAAGATCAAGGGGCAGGACAGCACGATCTGCGCGAGGTTCGATGAGAACAGGGACAAGATTGTTCTGGTCAAGAACAAGGAAGCCTACGGAATACGCCCGCGCAACGACGAGCAGAAATTCGCTTTGGACGCCTGCCTGAACCCGGCCATCCAGCTTGTCTCGATGACAGGCGGAGCGGGAACCGGAAAGACCCTGCTGGCGCTGGCCGCAGCCATCGAGCAGGCCAAGGACTTCGACCAGATCATCCTTACAAGACCGACGATAGTGCTTGGCAATCAGGACATCGGCTTCATCCCGGGAGACCAGAAGGCCAAGATGAGTCCTTTCGTACAGCCTTTGATGGACAACCTGAACGTCATCAAGGCACAGTTCCGTCCTTCCAGCAAGGAGGCGTTGAGAATCGAGGCGATGCTGAAGGAGGAGAAACTGATGATCTCCCCTCTGGCCTACATCAGGGGCAGGAGTCTGGGGCGTGTGTTCCTCATCTGCGACGAGGCGCAGAACCTCACTCCGAACGAGGTGAAGACAATCATCACGAGGGCGGGAGAAGGCACAAAGATGGTGTTCACCGGAGACATATTCCAGATTGACCAGCCTTATCTGGATCAGTGGTCCAACGGACTGTCGCACCTGAACGAGAAGATGGACGGACAGAAGCTGTTCGAACATATATTCCTGAAAATAGGAGAAAGGAGCGAGCTTTCAGACATCGCGTCCCGCCTTTTGTAAGTTTGTAAGAGAGAGAAACCTGCCCCTGCTGCTTTTCAAGGCATGGGGGCAGGTTTTGATTTTTTGACTTTGCCTTTTGACATTTGATTTTTCCGTAATTGCTATAACCAAAGTTTTTTAGTAATTTTGTATTCTGTATTTACTGCAACGTCTATAAAACAAATTCTTGATAATATGTTCGACAAAAAGAAAAGAGTCTATCGTTTCGGCGGCAAGACCGCTGAGGGCGATGGACAGATGCGTGAGCTCCTGGGAGGAAAGGGAGCCAATCTGGCCGAGATGAGCAAGCTCGGAATGCCGGTTCCGGCAGGTTTCACAATCACGACTGAATGCTGCGCTGAGTATTACTCACTCGGCGGAGGCTATACGGAGGAACTCAAGAAGGAGGTCGCCGAGGCTTTGAAGGCCACGGAGACCGTCATGGGCAAGAAATTCGGTGATCCGTCCGATCCGCTTCTCGTAAGCTGCCGCTCTGGCGCCAGAAGTTCCATGCCAGGCATGATGGACACCATCCTCAACATCGGTCTTTGCTCCGCCACTCTTCCTGGAATGATCCAGAAGACAGGCAACCCAAGGTTCGTCTATGACGCTTACAGACGTCTCATCATGATGTACTCCGATGTCGTCATGGAGAAGGCCGAGGGCATCGAGCCGGCTGATGGCCAGGGAATCCGCCAGCAGCTTGACAGGATGATGATGGAGCTCAAGGAGCGGAAGGGCTACAAGTCCGACACCGACATCACAGCCGAGGAACTCAAGGACCTCTGCGAGAAGTTCAAGGCAAAGGTCAAGGAAGTTCTCGGAGTAGATTTCCCTGACACGGCCGAGGCCCAGCTTTGGGGTTCCATCGGCGGCGTGTTCAAGTCTTGGAACGGCAAGAGGGCCATCGCCTACAGAAGGATCGAGAAGATTCCTGATGACTGGGGAACAGCCGTGAACGTGCAGTCAATGGTGTTCGGTAATATGGGCAACACCTCTGCCACCGGTGTGGCGTTCTCACGTAACCCGGCCACCGGAGACAACAAGTTCTATGGAGAGTGGCTGATCAATGCGCAGGGTGAGGATGTGGTTGCCGGAATCCGTACCCCTAACCCTCTGAACGAGGCCACCAAGACAGAGAAGAACAAGGATCTGCAGTCCCTTGAGACAGCCATGCCGGATGTTTACAAGGAACTTGACGGAATTCGTCTGAGACTCGAGCAGCATTTCCGCGACATGCAGGACATCGAGTTCACCATCCAGGAGGGCCATCTTTGGATGCTCCAGTGCAGAATCGGCAAGAGAACCGGTCTGGCCGCCCTTCAGATGGCGATGGACATGGTTGATGAGAAGATGATCGACGAAAAGACAGCCGTGATGAGGGTTTCTCCTTCACAGCTCGACGAGATCCTCCACCCTATCCTCGACCCAGCGTCTGAGAAGAAGTCCAAGGTGCTTGCAATCGGTCTTCCGGCATCTCCGGGCGGAGCCGTAGGTCAGGTAGTGTTCACATCCGAGGCCGCCATGGAGGCCAACGCCAACGGCAAGAAGGCCATCCTCATCCGTGAGGAGACCTCTCCTGAGGACATCGAGGGAATGCGCGCCGCGGCCGGTATCCTCACCACACGTGGAGGTATGACCTCACACGCGGCCCTTGTCGCCCGTGGATGGGGCAAGTGCTGCATCGTGGGCTGCGAGTCCATGAAGATCAACTTCGAGGCGAAGACCGTTTCCTTCGGTGATGTCACATTCAAGGAGGGAGACTGGATGAGCCTCAACGGAACAAAGGGATTCGTTTACGGAGAGAAGATCGACACGATGGACGCTTCCGAGAACCCGATGTTCATCAAGTTCATGTCAATCGTCGACAAGTTCCGCAAGATTGGTGTCAGAACTAACGCCGACACCCCTGAGGACGCTCAGAAGGCCTTCAGTTTCGGAGCCGAGGGAATCGGACTGTTCCGTATCGAGCACATGTTCTACGGGCTCAACTCCGAGCAGCCTCTGGCTAAACTGCGCAAGATGATCCTCTGCAACACTGACGAGGAAAGAAAGGCCGCTCTCGCTGAGCTTGAGCCTTACATCAAGGCATCTGTGAAGAGCACCCTGAAGATCATGGACGGCAAGCCGGTTGTGTTCCGTCTGCTTGACCCGCCTCTCCACGAGTTCGTGCCTAAGACAGAGGAGAAGGAGAAGGAGCTTGCCAAGGAGCTGGGTGTCACTGTCGAGGACATCGAGAAGCGTGGCGAGGCCCTTCATGAGGTCAACCCTATGATGGGTCACCGTGGAGTGCGTCTGCACATGTCCTACCCTCTCATCGCCGAAACTCAGTACAGGGCGATATTCACCGCCACCGCCGAGCTTCAGCAGGAAGGCTTCAACCCTCATCCTGAGATCATGATCCCAGTGACGATCTCCGCCCGTGAGCTCAGCTTCCAGAGGGCGATCTGCGACAAGGTGAAGGCTGAGGTTGAAGGCACCACCCGTCAATTCATCCTTTACAACTTCGGTACGATGATCGAGATACCTCGCGCGGCACTGACCGCCGACAGGATGGCCCGCGCAGCCGAGTTCTTCTCATTCGGCACCAACGACCTCACCCAGATGACATTCGGTTTCTCACGTGACGATGTCGGAACTTTCATGGGTGAATATCTTGGCAACAAGATCCTCGACGCCGATCCGTTCCAGACCATCGACACCAAGAGCGTGGGCAAACTGGTTGAGTTCGGCATCCAGGCCGGTCGCTCAAAGAGGCCTGACCTCAAGTGCGGTGTCTGCGGAGAGCACGGTGGAGATCCTGCGTCAATCCGTTTCTTCAACAAGATCGGTGTTGACTACGTTTCCTGCTCACCGTTCCGTGTGCCTATCGCGCGGTTGTCAGCCGCCCAGGCCGCGATCGAGCAGAGCAAGTAGTTAGAGTTTCACTGACATATTCATAAAGAATCCGTCCCTTGCCGGGGCGGATTTTTTTGCAATATAATTGCTGTTGTGGGCGCAAAAAAATTTCCCCTTGCCGAATTTTTCACGTTACAAAAATTGCGGCAAGGGGAAATTTCTTTGCGCTATTAACGCATTGCGAATTATTATGCCTACCTATAGTTCTAACCATAGAGACTATGGGAAATTTCTTTTGCGTCATGGCGACATCGTCGGCCGACCCACCGTGGCAGATAAAATCCTGATATTCAAGCAGAAGCGCTCTCTCGTGGTATTAAAACCAGAACCACGAAAGAGGCTACATGACTCATTATCATCCACTTAAGTGCCACGACCCCCGCCCCTCCCCTCCCACACATCTACGGGGCGTTGAGTCTGGCAAAGCGTAGCGACCAACCATAGTAGCCAGTGCGCCACTATCATTAAGCCTGTAGCGCACCGGGCTGGTCGAGGTGTCGAAACGTACTTGGAAGCTTCGGCAAACCCTGCGACCGGAGCGAACTATCTGGAGCCGAGGTAGAGGAATACCATTCCGAGGAGGACGAGGGCGAGGTCGATGGCTTTGCTGCGGAGGTTTTTCTCTTTGAAGACTAGGGCGGCGAAGAGGAAGCTGACGATGACGCTGCCGCGGCGGATCATCGAGACGACAGAGATCATCGCTCCCGGGAGAGACAAGGCGTAAAGATAGACGAAGTCGGCGACACTCAGGAATACAGAGATGAATATGATTGACCAGCGCCAGCGGAATGGTGTGGTTTTCTTTCGGTTGGGATACCAGATGAGCATCATCATCACGCCCATCATTCCGCACTGGTAGATGTTGTACCAGCTCTGGACGGACATCTTGTCCATGGCAAGGCCGTCCGGATTCATCAGGAACTTGTCGTAGAGTCCGCTGAGGGCACCCAGAATGGCGGCTCCGACCACGGCATAGATCCAGACATTATGCTCGAAATCAATCCCTTCCCTCTTTCCGCTGCGGCTCAGCATGAAGAAAGACACGACAGCCAGCAGGACTCCGATCCATTGGAGCCAGTTCAGCTTCTCCCCGAAGATCAGCATCGCACCTATCAGGACCAGAACCGGGCGGGTGGCGTTGATCGGGCCGACAATCGTGAGCGGAAGATGCTTCATTCCGTAGTAGCCTAAAGTCCAGGAACTGAGGACTATGACGCTCTTCAGCAGAATCCATTTCTGAACCGCCCAGCCACCATATTCACCAACCTTGAGGATGCTGCCGTCAAGAGCGGTGGTGCCGTAGGAAAGAGCGATGAACGGAATGAATATGAGCGAGCAGAACAATGTGTTCAGGAACAGCACAGGGATGACGGCGTTGCCGCCAAGGGATTCCTTTTTGAAGGAGTCGTAGAATCCAAGCAGGACCGCCGACAGGAACGCTAACGATAACCACATAACAATTACTGCTATACTAACCGGGTGCAAAGATAATCTTTTTCAGGAATATTATTGTGTTCCGGCTCATGCGGCAGGCAGTGAATAAACTTGGCCGGGAACCGTGCAAGTGTGGAAAAAATATGGTAACTTTACGAAAAATTTTACCCAATGAGCACTGTGCACGTTATTGACCATCCTATGATCCAGCACAAGCTGACGATTATGAGGAAGAAGGAAACCGGTTCCAAGGATTTCCGCGAATTGCTTAAAGAGATTTCCCTTCTGATGGGATATGAGATCACCCGCGATCTTCCACTTGACGACATCGAGATAGAGACCCCTATCTGTAAGATGACAGCCAAGAAGGTATCGGGCCGCAAGCTTGCCATCGTCCCGATTCTCCGCGCCGGCATAGGCATGGTGGACGGACTCCAGACACTCGTTCCCGTGGCGAAAGTCGGACACATAGGACTTTACCGTGACGAGAAGACCCACACTCCTGTGGTTTATTACTGCAAGCTCCCTGAAGACATAAACAAGCGTCTCGTGATCGTGACCGACCCGATGCTCGCCACCGGAGGAAGCTCTTGCGACGCGTTGACGATGCTGAAAGAGCGTGGATGCTCGAACATCAGGCTTATGTGCCTCGTGGCAGCTCCGGAAGGAATCGCCCGCGTGCAGAAAGAGCATCCTGACGTTGACATATTCGTGGCCGCGATTGACGAGTGCCTGAACCAAGACGCATACATAATTCCCGGACTTGGTGACGCCGGAGACAGAATCTTCGGCACGAAGTAAAAAGGCCATTGTATGAGCAGGCAGATCCCGGAAATTAATTACTTGATGTCTCTTGTGGAGAAGAGATTCTGTAAGAGTGTCATGACATCCACTGACTTCTACTCTCTGGCTCAAGAGATTGAAAGCGAGACCCATGAAAGAATTTCCGCCTCCACACTGAAAAGGATGTGGGGTTATGTCAACATGACCCCGCTTCCTCGGCAGACAACACTTGATGTACTGGCCAAATATATCGGCTCAACAGACTATAAGACATTCTGTGAAAGCATTAAGAATTCTACGGCGCTCCAGTCAAGATTCTTCACGGCCAACTTCATCAACTCCTGCGACCTGGCGCCGGACTCCAGAGTTGAGATCGGTTGGGATCCCAATCGCAAGGTCACACTCAAGTACATGGGCGACTACCTGTTTGAAGTAGAATCCTCCCTCAACTCCAAACTCAGGCAAGGAGACCGCTTTGAGGCCGCCAACTTCATAAAAGGCTCCCCTCTCTACATTTCCAGAATCCTCAGGGACGGCGAATACACTCCGTCCTACATAGCCGGCCGCCAAGGCGGGATCAATCATCTGAAGACACTTTGAGATGGGATTCTCCGGTGACGACAAAGGCGGTTTTTGTCACCGAAGAGGGGCCTCTGGAGTTCTTGGGGAACGAATATGCCCAAAAACGTCGCAAAAAAGACACCTCTAGAAAAAGACTCCGACGGCGAATTGAAGATCAGCATGGCCGGAAAAATCCGACGTGACACCCACGGACAGAATCAACGGGCTGAATGTCAGGAACAATCCCACATCGGCCGCCGGACTTTTGAATGACTTGTCCTCCACTTTGGCCCACTGGCCGGAAACGTCCTCCCAACAGCGAGTGTAAGATGTCACACCGGCTCCGGCAAAGAATCCGAAACGACGGGAAGTGAACATGGCGAGACCGGCGGTGATCATGGTACGGTCTGCACGGGACTTTCCTGTGGTCCAGATGCGGCCATATTCAGTGTCACCATCGCTGGTGCATGTGTAGGAATATTCATTCTTCCGGAAATCACTCCGATAGTTGACGTATGCGCCGATGCCTTTCCAAGTCGCCACCGCCATCGCACCATAGGATGGGGTCGGGAATATTCCGGCATCGGCAAGGACGGCCAACCTGAGTTCTTCCTTCCGGTGCTGTTTTTTCCCTTCAAGTCGCTGAGCCACTAGTTCCGGTCGCTGAGCCTGTGGTTCGACGGGGCCCACCAACCATCGTAGCGACACTGCTTGACGTGTCTTAGAGGTCACTTCGACAGGCTCAGTGACAGGGCTTATCTTCTGGATCGAAATGAACTTCGGTCTGTCCGGCTTCTTCCCGAAAGCCATCATCCCTTGCATATACCTCACCTTGATTGCCTCAAAACGGGCCGCCTGCGCCGCCGACATCTTCCCCGAAGCGTTGGACAAAGTCTTCCTGAGTGACGAGAGTTCAGCCATAAGCGAGCCCAACGACTCCATCTGGAGGCTCTGCCCGGACTCGACCTTGGCCCGCATCTCCACGCAACGGTCACAGATGTAGGCATACTTGTCCAACGCCTTGTCGTAATTGTCCGACTGCGGCGCGGCGGCAGCGGAAGGCCAAAAACAAAGCACGGAAAGCAAAACCAAAAGAATATGTCGGTGAATATACCTCATAAACCTCGATGCATCATACAAATTTAGTAACATTCAAAAAATAACCTGCATCATCTTAAGGAATCTTTTCGGTCTAG
>OLNF01002732.1_pt1 | contig 13423 bp, 9 predicted proteins | sample 1673061 | NCBI WGS metagenome assembly OLNF01 (sample SAMEA3136751, study PRJEB25190) | human gut metagenome | reverse complement strand
CGAAAGTACTGCGGTGCAGTCCGTGGGAGGATAGGCCGTTCCGCTCATGCAGGGCATTTGACCCAAGCAAATTTGAGATGTATCTCAGTGGTTAAAAATTATCTTGAAATTCTGTATAGAATCTGGGATAATCTTTAATCGTGACATATGGGAGATTGGCGCAGCGGGAGCGCAGTTGCCTTACAAGCAAACGGTCACAGGTTCAAATCCTGTATCTCCCACCATTAATTACATGCCACGCTTTCGCGTGGCATTTTTATTTCGGGCGTTTAGCTCAGCGGGAGAGCACTTCCTTCACACGGAAGGGGTCATCGGTTCAATCCCGGTAACGCCCACCATAGATTTTTAGCCGAGGTTATTTGTCTCGGCTTTTTTATTGCACGGCAATCGATGACGAAGACCCGGATGGTGTGGTGACCTATTACGCTTTCTGCTCCGAGAGCCAGGCTGCTGCGGATGACGCTGCCAACGACGAGGACGCCGCTGGCCAGGATGCCGCTGACGATAATGCCAACGCAACTGGTGATGACGCCGAAGAGTCGAACATCGCCTCCTCACAGACCGGTGGGGGCAATGAATGATGCCGCGATGGTCGGCGTTGGCAGCATCGCGGGCATCTTGGCTGCCGCCGCTTCGCCTCCGTCGCACATCTAATTATTTCTTGCGCTGTCTTTTCGTTAAACGTGCTAATAGTTAAACGGACCGGGTTGATCCCGGTTCGTTATCCAAATTTATCTAGTTATGTGTTGCTATACCGCTTAGACGAGCTTGCATAGCTCTTTGTATAGTTCCCTGATGCTGAAGCGCTTTTCTTGGTTCGCCTTGATTCCCTGATCAGCAAGCTTCAGCAATTTGCATACAGGAACGTTTGGGATTATTATCGGCTCTTCTTTCATCTTAACCAAGTAAGGCGAATCATTGATCCTCGAAGCGAGTTGGTACGGGGTTTCTAGCGTGAGCAGCAAATGCATTATGCTGCAGAGAGCATAGGTATCGATCGTCTCTGAATGTCGAAGTTCTTCAATGCCCTCTACATCGCGGGTGAGCATTTCAGGTGGGGCATACTCAATTGTTCCGTAACGCCAGATGCCATATTGAGTGGTAGTAAATGGGGAATCTGTTTCAATGTACGAAGCGCTTCCCAGGTCAACGAGACATATATCAAAGCAGCAGGAGTCTACTTGTTGCTGAAGGCTTGCTCTTTCTGTTCTGATAATGATATTACGCGGTGATAGATCGCGGTGCACGAAGGCACCCTCAAGCGATTTGGCATTGAGGAGTATTTTTAGGACCGCTTTGGCAATTGCGGCAACTGTAATGGGCTCGATCCCAATACACGCACCAAGGTTTACATGGGGAAGTAAGTCTATTGTTGCTGCCAGCGTGACCCCTTCAACATACTCTCTGACGATAATTGGCTTGCCCTTGGCGTTCCCTAGCCCAAATATGCGGGGAAAACCCTTTAAATGTGAAACCGCCAATGAACTGCGAAATTCTTCCATGGTAAGCAGTGTTTGAACTTCTTCGTATCTTTGCAGCGCTTCTTGAGAGGTTTCCTTATATTTGATTTCCTTAATGCCGTCTTCGTGGAACAAAGGGGATTTCAGCGCGACGCATTCATTGAGCGTGTTGTAGGCTTTGCGTATAACCATGCTGTTGGAATATGGGGCTTTATTTTCCAGGAAAAATGTTAGAAAACGACGACTCGTTTCTTCCTTTGTGCAGTTTGGGTCCACGAAAGCTGGCGTAAAGGAGTCTAGGGAGAGAATAGATACTCGTTGTTCTAATTGGTTATTGAACCCGAAGCATGGGTCAACTGAATCCAAAACTGCCCTTCTTTCATACAGTGTGATTGATCAATACTGCAATCTGATGAGCCTTGAATGTTGCGCAACAAGGTAATGGGCCCATGTAGCCAGTTAACTATTAATCGGCAATTTTCAGAACAAGAAACCTCGTTGTTTTGCCTAGACAGAGTGTGTCACCGTGGCTGATTTTGACGGGGGGGGGTACTTTTTATTAGCAGATCCTTGCGGTTCTATCTCAGTGATAGATTTATCGGCTCCTGAAATTAGAGTAGTGCCGTTTGTCGATCCTAACCCCTGAGCGTACCAGGCGCTTCCGTCTTCGAAAATGCGAAGATGTTTTCTGGAAACATCGATATCGACATCATTGATGCTGTTGCTACCTGTTGCCAAGAGCCCGATAGTGGTTCCTTCCTCGGAGGTAGAGAGAGGGTATATAGGAGAGCACGCAACCTCGTTATCGATCCTGATTAGCCCAAGTTTTATGGGTCTGCCGGCGGATTTGGTTGTGTGCTTTGGTTGCGCTAGTGTTGGCTGAAGCGTTGAAAATGTGAATGAAAGCTTCTTCTCCATGAAACTGTGCGTTGTCCTTGCCGCAATTTCGGGATCTGCGAGGCATCCAGTAGTCAGAAACATCATCACCAAAAGCACGGCCTTATCGGATGTTTCCGACATAGGTGATGCGTTGATTCTGCGAATAGCGTTGGCATACAGATTTCCATCAAGGGAATAGTGCCTGAGAAGAGCCCCCATTTCCTTTGCCGCTACACCACCGTAGTGCTCTATAACCTCGTGGTACGCACAGGGTTTGGCTAAATTGGAAACGATTTTGCTTGTTATTGTTTGGGCGCTTTGATGAAAGTCGCCAAAAAACTCAGGATGTACCTGGCTTGGGGTTGCGTGGACGATCTGCCTTGATAAAAAGGTTCTTTCATTAATTCGATCACGGGGCGCACCGTTGCTGCACAGAGTTCGACCGGTAAGGAGCTCGCTTGCAGCTTCTTTATTGGTGATGCCGCCAAAGCTGCGTAGATCAGAATACATATAGGAGCTCGGTGTGTGCATCTATATCCTTGTCCGGTGCGCAATATCGCTGCAAGTTAAAACGATAAAAACGGTTACTATCTGCGCGTAATTCATATTCTAACTCAGAAATACGAGGTCAATGCCATTATCTCTGAATAGTTTTAACGGGTAAACCTCTCAGTTGCGCATGTTGTGCACAAAGCAAATCGGTAACTAATGTTGCGCAACGGATCCTTTTCAAACTGCCTTTAAATAGCGAATGCATAAAAAGGGTAACTAGTCTGACGCGTAAGGGCGCGGGCTAATGCAGTGCGAAAAGGAGAATAAATGAAGGATTTGCGTTCTAAGAAAGCAATTGCGGCAAGCCTGAGCTTGACGCTTGCTCTTGGTAGCGCGCCTGCAGTAGCATTGGCCGATGACGCCGATGAGAATAACGAGGGAGCTACTTCCGAGCAGTCAGCAGCCCAGGGGCAGAACCTTGAGGTGATCGCCTTCTTCCAGGGCGGCGCTCGCAATGGGTCTGAGACAATTCTCACCGCAGAGGGTGTCAGCCCTAAGGACAGCGTGGCGCAGTACGTTCACGACCAAGACGGCTACACCCTCCAGGCCATGTCCGCCAATGCCGCCACTGGCCCTGAGTTGTATATGACTTCGTCTTTAGAGGGCGTAACGTCGATTTATGTTTACTACATGGCCAAGGATCAGGCCGAGCAGCAGCCTGAGGCTAAGAGCTTGAACGTTGTGAGCTTCTTCCAGGGCGGCGAACGCGACGGCTCCACTGAAGAGAATACGGTCAATATTACTGCCGACAGCAGCGTAGCAGATTGCGTCAAGAGCTACGATGGCTATACTCCGCAAAGCGTTAGCGCCAATAATCTTACCGGCCCCGAGGTGAATATGACCTCTTCTCTGGAGGGCATCACTTCGCTTTACGTGATTTACAAGGCTGACAAGCAGGCCGAGCAGCAGCCCGAGGTCGAGACGCAGGACCTGAAGGTCATCGGCTTCTTCCGCGGCGGCGCGCTTGACGGCGACAGGGAACTCCTCACTGCCCAGGGCGTCGATGTGCGCGACAGCTTTGCGCAGTACGTCCACGACTACGACGGCTACACCCTCGACCACATGTCCGCCAACGAGGCCACCGGCCCTGAGGTGAACATGACCGACTCCGTCAAGGGCACCAACACCGTTTACGTCTACTACAACGCCAAGGAGCAGGCCGAGCAGCAGCCTGAGCAGGTTAAGACTACTGACCTGCGCTTTATCGCTATCTTCCAGGGCGGTGAGAAGGACGGCGTGAACGAGGAATTTGGAAGCACCCAGGGCACTGCGCCCGGCACCAAGGTATCCGATGCTGTTCCCGGTCATAACGTTGCTGGCTATGCCTTCGATGGTTATGCCTGCGCAGAGACCGGCGCGGACCTTGCGGCTGACGACGAAATCGCTGAAGGCATGAAGACCATCTACGTCTATTACAAAGCAGACGAGGCTAAGGCAGATGAAATGCATCAGCATGTCGTGAATTACGACTTTAACGATGGCTCTGATTCCCGCACCGCAACTTTCAATGTGCCTGATTCGGAAATGGAAAAGGGTTTCACTGGTTGGCTGAATGTTTATCAGCCCCAGCGTGATGGCTACGAATTCCAGGGTTGGGCTTATAAAGATGGCGATGGCTCCATCCTGTCTGCTGATACCGCTTTGCCTAATACCGACACGGTAGATGTTGTTGCTCAGTGGAAGGCTACCGATGCTCAGGCTGAGCAGATCACCGTTAAGTTTGTTGACAACTTCAACGGGACCGAATCTTCCGCCGAGGTCAAGAAGGGCGAGGCTGTTGCCAAGCCTGCCGACCCCACCTATGACGGTTGGACCTTCGAGGGTTGGTCTTCCACCCTCAAGGACGATGAGGGCAACTGGGAGTACACCCCCGTTGACTTCAGCAAGGCAGTTGAGGATGAAGACCAGGACGGTGTGGTAACCTATTACGCCTTCTACTCCGAAAACCAGGCTGCTGCGGACGACGCCGCTAATGGTGAAGAAGCCGCGGAACAGGAAGCTGCCGGTGATGACGCCGAAGCGGCGGATGAATCGAGCATCGCCCCTCAGACCGGTGACGCCACCAACGTTGCCGCTGTCGCTGGCATTGGCGGTATCGCGGGCCTCTTGGCTGCCGCTGCTGCGCTGCTTCGCCGCCGTCGCAGCAACTAGCTAATGCATACGCTGTCCGTTTGAGGCAGAGGTACTAGCAGGCGAATGGACTGGGTTATTCCCGGTCCATTCGTTTTTTAGTGGGAAAATGAAGCAAACCCGTATTTGAGCTTGCGTTTGACCGCATTGCGCGTGAAGGGAGTTGCCATGACTTTTGTCCTCGGGCTGGCTCAGTGCCGTCATCCTGAAGAAGGCGGTACGGAAGCTGTTTTGGAAATGGCCGAACAATGGTGTGCCGAAGCTTCTCTTCGTGGGGTGAATATCTTGGTGTTCCCCGAGTCGCTTATGACCCGCTATGAACTGGATAAACGGTCGTTCGCTTCTGAGGCTGAGTCAATTGATGGGCCGTTTTGCTGCGGAATGAATGCGCTTGCGGCGCGCTATGGCCTTTGGCTTGTATACACCGTGAATGAGCGGAACGATGAAGGGAATCCCTTTAATACGGCTGTTATTACGGGAAGCGATGGGGCTAAGCACGGGGTTTACCGCAAAGTGCATTTGTTCGATACCGATTTCACTAAGGAATCCGATCGTATGGCGGCGGGCTCTGCGTTGTTCGAGCCCATTGATACTCCCTTTGGGCGTATCGGTCTTTCGATTTGCTATGATTTGCGTTTTCCGGAAGTGGCGCGCTTTGCGGCAACGCATGGGTGCCAGCTGTTAATCAATCCTGCTGCCTGGGTAGATGGCCGCTTGAAGGCGGAGCAATGGCGTACGCTTCTTTCGGCGCGCGCCATTGAGAACGAGATCTTCGTTGCGGGCTTAAGTCGCGTTGACAAGGGCTACATCGGGCAAAGTGCCGTGTTTGGGCCTGATGGTGTGATGCTGGCCAGTGGCAGCGTCCGCGAAGAGCTGGTTGCTGCCCGCATAGACCTTTCGGCGATTGACGGAGTTCGCGCAGCCATGCCCGTCCTTGAGCATCGCAGGCCGGAGCTTTATTAGTGGGGTATGGGGGCAGACGCCGTTTTCCCACTAGGCAGGGCTGGGGGGCGCCCGGCAACTCCATACGATTAGTGCGGGCGGCGCCTCAAAGCTAAAGTGGGAAACGGTACCTGTCCCTATATTCCTACTTTGCCGTTTCAACAATCAGGGCAGATCGTTCGACTTTTCGTTGCATAGTGTGGAATCGGTGTGTATGGGGCTTTCTCCGCGGATTCGTGGCCGAGATCTGTGGTGATGCGGCATAAAATCACAATGTTTACTAAATAAAACATACGGGAGTCAATAGACTCTCTTTGGCACTCGCCCGAAACCTACCTCAACTGCACTATTAAGGGAGTTGCTGTGCTTAGCCGCTTTAGCGTAAAGAAGCCATATATCGTTACGGTTGCGGTGATCATCATCCTGATTCTGGGTGGTGTTTCGCTTACCAAGATGAAGACCGACTTGCTGCCCGATATGGATTTGCCCTATCTGGCGGTTATCACCACCGACCCTGGCGCTAGCGCTGAAAAGGTGGAATCCGAAGTTACCGATGTATTGGAAGGCTCGCTTTCGAAGGTGAGCGGTGTTTCCTCCGTCCAAAGCCAAAGTGCTGATAACTATTCCATGATATTCCTCGAGTTCGAGGATGGAAGCGATATGGATTCCGCCATGGTGAAGGCCTCGTCTGCGGTAAACGAGGTTTCTTCCCAGCTGCCTGAAACCGCTGGCAGCCCTAACTACATGGAAATCAGCATGGATATGATGGCAACCTTGTATGTTGCCGCATCCTACGACGACCATGATATTTTCGACACCACTTCGTTGGTGAAAGACAAAGCTGTTCCTGAATTGGAGCGCATTGACGGTGTTGCCGACGTTTCTACGGTTGGGGCGGCGGAAAAATCGGTAGAGGTGCGCCTTTCCGACAGCAAGATTGAAGACATCAACAACAAGCTGCTGGCCAGCGTCAATTCCCAGCTTTACGATGCCAAGAAAAGCATCGATGAAGGTGAGGCGAAGCTGGCTGAAGCGGAGAGCCAGCTAAACAGCCAGAAAGAAGCGCTCGAGCAGAAGCAACAGGAAACAAGCGATCAGCTTGGTCAGGCAAGCTCTGGCTTAACGCTGGCAATTTCCGGGAAAACCAGCGAGATCACTTCGCTGCAGGCGGGGATCGGAGCGCTGAAGGCCGTCGATCCTAGCGGCGCAAACCCCCAGGTTCAGGCGAAAATTGGGCAGCTTGTGCAGAAGGCGCAAACGGTAACGGGAGAACTCGAAGTCTACCAAAAGCAGCTTGCCGAAGTGCAATCGGGCTCTATTACCGCAGCAACGCAGTTCGGCAGCGCCAGCGCTCAGCTTGCCAGCGCCCAACAGACCATCGACTCCAACAAACAACAGCTGACGGATGCCCGTTCTCAGTACGAAAGCTCGCGTGAAGAGGCTCTTTCCAAAGCGAATGTCGATGCCTTGGTGGACAAGGAAACGCTAGCAGGCATTATTAAAGCCCAGGATTTTTCGATGCCGGCTGGCTATCTTGATAGCGGCTCGGACGATCAGTGGCTGTTGCGTGTGGGCGACAACATCTCTTCCGTTTCCGACCTGCGCTCGCTTTTGCTTGCCGACATCGATGGCGTGGGTGAAATCCGCCTTGCCGATGTTGCCGACATCACCGAAGTTGACAATGTCGGAGATCAGTACATGCGTATCAACGCCAAAGATGGCGTATTGCTTTCGGTGTTCAAGAATTCCACTGCTTCTACGAGCGAAGTTTCCGCAGATACCCGAGCAGCGCTTACCAAAATTGAGCAGGCCAATCCCGGCTTGCATCTAACCGTGGTGAGCGACCAGGGGTCTTTCATTGCGCTGTACATCAACTCTATTTTGCAGTCGCTGCTTTTGGGCGCGCTTCTTGCCGTGGTGGTGCTCATCGTTTTCCTTCGCGATTGGCGCCCCACGCTCATCATGGCTTTCAGCATTCCCTTCTCAGTGCTCTGCGCCTTGGTGGTGATGTACTTCTCGGGCATCTCGCTGAACATTATGTCGCTTGGCGGTATTTCCATCGCTATTGGCATGCTGGTAGATAATTCGATTGTTGTGCTGGAGAATATCTATCGCCTGCGCAGCCGCGGCATTCCGCCTGCTCGCGCAGCCGTTCAGGGTGCGAAGCAGATCTCGGGCGCGGTAATTGCTTCCACGCTCACCACCATTTGCGTATTCTTACCCATCGTGTTTACTACGGGCATGGTGAACCAGCTGATGCTGCCCTTCGCGCTGACCATTGCCTACGTGCTTACTGCGTCGCTGCTTATCGCGTTGACCATGGTTCCCGCTGCCTCTTCGTTCCTGTTCAAGAACTATATTCCTCGCCGCAACAACTGGTTTGAGACGCTGCAGACGAAATATGCTCATTCGCTGGCATTCTTCTTACGTCATAAGGCGTTGCCTCTTGTGGTGTCAGTAGTGCTTTTGGTTGTTGCAGTGATTGGCGTGGTGAACATGGGTATCACTATGATCCCCACCATGACCTCGAAAACGGCAACGGTGACAGTGACCATGCCTGAAGATACCGACAAGGAGATGGCGTACGCTACGGCGGATAAGGTTATGGACGAAGCCATGGGCATCGACGGAGTGAAATTCGTTGGCGCTATGGACGGAACGTCTTCGACCTCGATGGTTGCTAGCGATATTTCCAGCAGTAGCAGCAGCGACAAGTTCCACCAGGTGTTCACGTTCTACGTACAGACCGACAGTTCAGTGACCACCGAAGGCCAGGTGCTTTCGATTTTGGATCAGCTGCAGCAGCGTACTTCTGGCCTGAACTGCGAAGTGATTACCGACGCTTCTTCTTCCGAGGCGATGAGCTCTATGACCGGCAGTGGGCTTTCGTTGAGGATCCAAGGTCCCGATCAGGATGAGCTGGTGCGTATCAGCGAAGATGTGATGGGGATCGTTGGCCAGGTGGAGGGCTATACCGAAATCGAAAACGGCATGGAAGATGCTGCGACCGAGCTTCACCTGGTTGTCGATCGCGACAAGCTTACCAAGGACGGCTATACGGTTGCTCAGTTGTATAGCGATTTGGCGAAAAAGCTTTCCGAAAGCGCCGATGCGCCTTCCATGACGCTCGATGGCAGCAAGATGAATGTGTCTGTAGTGGATAAGACAAACCCTGTTACGGCAGACAATCTTCTTGATACCGAGATTGAGATAACCAATCAGCAGACGGGCGATACCACCACGCACAAGCTTCGCGAGTTCGCTAAGGTTGAGCAGGGAGTTGCCTCTCCCACGATGATTCATGTGAACTCAACCCGTGCTATTACGGTGACGGCCGATGTCGAAGATGGTTACAACAATGCTTTGCTTGCGCGCGATCTGCAGACCAAGCTCAAGGATTATCAGCTGCCCGAGGGCTACACCATTCAAACCAGTGGCGAACTGGAAAACATCAACACAATGCTTTCTCAAATGATGCTGCTTCTGATTTTGGGCTTTGTGCTGATTTACCTTGTCATGGTGGCGCAGTTCCAGAGCTTGCTTTCTCCCTTCATCGTGATCTTGACTGTCCCCCTTGCCTTTACCGGCGGTTTGTTCGGTTTGGTGGCAGCCGGCGAACAGTTGAGCATGCTTTCGCTGCTGGGCTTCGCGGTGCTTATGGGCACGGTGGTGAATAACGGCATCGTGTTCGTTGACTATGTGAACCAGCTGCGCCGTGGTGGCCTGTCAAAGCACGATGCCCTGGTGGCTGCGGGACGTACCCGCATGCGCCCCATCATGATGACGGCAATTACCACCATCTTCGCTATGTTGCCGATGGTGTTCAGCGATGCGGTGGGATCGTCGATGCAGCGCGGCATGGCGGTTGTGGTTGTGGGCGGCTTGCTGTACGCCACGTTCATGACGCTGTATGTGGTGCCGGTTATGTACGACATCCTGTATCGTCGCGTTCCTCGCGAGGTTGATTTGGGCGATGAGTCTATCGATGACGATCCAGGCGATGCTCAAGCATATTTGGAGGCAATGCAGAACGCCCGTGCTTTAGCTGGAGTTAAGCCAAGAGTGGCCAATGCAGGTTCGGGAGGGAGTGCCGGAACAGCTTCGTGACAGGCATGGCTTTCGCAGAGGCAACCATTCACAATCCCCTCATCATTTGGGGTTTCTTTGGGGAAGAAGGAATGAACGTGTTACAGCATTGTGACGTTTTTGCTTGGGTATCCTGCTAGAATAAAGAAAGATAATAAGCGAGGCGCAGGGGCGCTTCGATACTGGGGCCTTTGCCGTATGGCGAAGGAGAAAGAGGGGCGAGAGCTATGAAGCAGTACAGGCGCGTATTTGCAGCACTCGATGGCGGCAGCACTCAGCAGGAAGTAGCCGAGCGCGCAATTCAGATTGCGAAGCTCAACCATGCAGAATTGATGTTCGGCCATGTAGTAGATTCGGTTCCCGATTCCTTGACGGGCACCGACTACAAGGAGCTTGCTGAAACGGTTCGCAACCGTTTGGTCGATTCCTTGGGCGATACGCTGAAGTCAGCCGAGGAAGATCCAGACATCCCTTCCGTAGAGGTTGTCGTTAAGGTTGGTCGCATTCAGGAAACCATCCATAACCTGATGATCAAGCCGTTCGAGCCCGAGCTGGTTATCTGCGGTGAGCGCGGTCTTTCGAACATCACCTACGTATTCGTTGGCAGCGTTTCCACTTATCTGATCAGGAACCTTCGCTGCGACGTTCTTGTTGTAAAGCAGGATTAGTCGGTTGCGCTGATCTACGATCAGCGCAACATGCTCCTGAGACGCGACGATGCTGCGCGGGATTCTGGCGGCACAGGGAAATTTCAAAGCCCATAGGGCGGCGCAAAGGCCAGACCTATGGGCTTTTCAATCTCCCCGCACTCGCCAGAATCTTACTCGCTGACTCTACTGGTGCATGCCCCAAAGCTCGTTAACGTCCTTGTGGGCGTTTTTTTATTGGGCCTGAGTTTCGATAGTAGGGCAGCATCGTCTAAAATAAGAAGCAGTGCGCCCGTGCGGTGCATTCTAAACATACTAGAGCGGCTGGCAGCTTGCTGGCTGAAACGTTACACACAGAAAGGCATGGCATGCAGCGCAACCATTACGATTTCCTCATCGTTGGCGCTGGCATCACGAGCGCCGTTTTTGCTCATGAAGCCGCCAAGATCGGCAAGACCTGCTTGGTCATCGACCGCCGCGATCACATTGCAGGCAACATCTATACGGAAGAAATCGATGGCATCAACGTGCATAAGTACGGTGCCCATATCTTCCATACGTCGCTTCGTCCCGTTTGGGATTACGTAAATCAGTTCGCCGAGTTCAACAACTATGTGAACTGCCCTGTTGCCAGCTACAAGGACGAGCTGTACAACTTGCCGTTCAATATGAACACCTTCTCGAAGATGTGGGGAATCAAGACTCCCGCTGAAGCGAAGGAAATCATTGAGCGCCAGAAGCAGGAAGCAGCCGAGCAGATTGGCGAAGGCGAGCCCTCTAATCTTGAGGAACAAGCGCTTTCGCTTATCGGCAAGGATGTATTCGAGAAGCTGATCAAGGGCTACACCGAAAAGCAGTGGGGCAAGAGCTGCACCGAGCTGCCCGCTTCCATCATCAAGCGCCTGCCTGTTCGTTTCATCTACGACAACAATTATTTCAACGACCGTTGGCAGGGCATCCCCATGGGCGGTTACACTGCTATGGTTGAGCGCATGTTCGGCGATACGGAAATTTTGCTGAATACCGAGTATCGTGAGTTCGTTGCTGAAAACGAAGGTGTTGCCGACCGCGTTATTTACTGCGGCACCATCGACGCTTACTTCGATTATCAGCTTGGCGCGCTGGAGTATCGTTCTTTGCGCTTCGAATCCGAGCGTATTGAATGCGAGAATTGGCAGGGCAACGCGGTGGTTAACTACACCGAGCGCGAGGTGCCTTTCACGCGCATTATCGAGCACAAGCACTTTGAGTACGGCACTCAGCCAACCACCATCATTACGCGCGAGTATCCCGCAAACTGGGAGCGCGGCGACGAGCCGTACTATCCTCTGAACGACGATCGCAACAGCGCCCTGTATGAGCAGTACGTTGAACTTGCCAAGCAGGAAGGCAACGTGGTGTTCGCTGGCCGTTTGGGTGGATACAAGTACTACGATATGGACAAGGCCATCGACGCGGCATTTGATTTGGTGAATGCTGAACTTGGCGTTGACCTGAGGAAATAGGATTGATCTCCATCTTCTTGCATTGATATGTTGCGAGCCTGGTATGGTTGCCGGAAAGGGCAGCTGGCCAGGCTCGCTGTGATTTGTGCCTAGCGAGAACGTTGGCGCCGCTGTGTTGGGCACGCCGTTCGGTTGAAAGGAAAACGTATGAGACTGATAGGGATACTTGCCGCCGCTGCTTTGGCGTGCACGTTGGCGGGTTGCGCAGCTCCGCAGCAACAGCCCGACCACTCTCAGCTCAAGGTGAATGATGCGGGCGTTTCTTCGGATGGCGGTGCCCAAAGTGGCGAAGGAGCCGAAGGGGGCGTTTCTTCTGCGGAGGAAGCTAAGCCGACGGCAAGTGAGTTGCGCGCGAAGCTGGATATAACGGAAGACTATCGTTCCGACTTCAACCACGGCGAAAAAGGGGCCAGCTATCAGAAGTACATCGTGCTGCACGACACCGAAGTGGATAGCAGCGCGGCTTCTATCGTTAATTCATGGGAGAGCAGTGGCAACAAAGTGGCCTCGCAGTTCATCGTGAATAAAGACGGATCTATCGTGCAATGTGTGCCGATGGATGCCATTGCCCATCATGCTGGCTATGGCGACGCAGGTCACAACAGCGAGTATGGCGTGCCGGAAGATGGACGCGACGACAAAAAGGGGACCACCAAAGCTCCTTCGAAGAGCATTACCGATTACGGTATGAATTCGTATTCTATCGGTATCGAAATAGTGCACGTGAGCGGGCAGGGCGCCTATCCCGAAGCGCAGCTTGAAGCGATTGACGGGCTTATTGCCTACATCGATGCGTACTACGGCAGCGAAAGCACCATCATCGACCACAAAATGTGGCGTTCTGGCAACTCTGACACCTCGGCTGAATTCGCAACGTATTTAGCTAATTACCGCGATCATCGTACTCATAACTAACTGATGGGAAAATAGGGGCAGATGCCAGATTCCCACCTGTGCCCATTTTCCGTGCGCCGTTTCTTTCAACGTAAAAAGCGAGTAAACTAATATGGCTTATGGCTATGCGCTTCGACTGCTGCTCTGAGGGGTATCGGGCGGTATGCGCCGTAGGTGCATAGTCGACAATTGATACATTTCGCGCTTTTGCGCTTGCTGTTTGCTTGTTTGAAAGGGAGCCCAATGGCAGACAAGGTCGCAGTACTCATACCTTGCTACAACGAAGCCGTGACCATCGGCAAGGTGGTGGACGACTTCAAGCGCGTCC
>OLNF01002731.1_pt1 | contig 13424 bp, 16 predicted proteins | sample 1673061 | NCBI WGS metagenome assembly OLNF01 (sample SAMEA3136751, study PRJEB25190) | human gut metagenome | reverse complement strand
GCTTGCAGGATTCTCCACCTGGGTCGGGTCACTCCGGCAACATCATTCCTCTTTGCCGCAGGGAATTTCAACGGAATTTCCTATCACTAAAAAGGTCCCTGTCTGAAGCTTCCTCTGTTTCTTCAGATAGGGACCTTTTCCCATATTCAATTATTTTTCATTTTCAAAAATTCTGTGATCCTCTTTCAGCTTTTCCTGTATTTCGCTGTCATGAATGGCTTCTTCTTTTTTTTCATCCCGTGACTTTGGTAAAATCAGGTTCAGACAGACTGCAATGAGTGTTGCAAGAACCACTGGGGATTTTCCGAAAATAGTTGTCACCCATGCAGGAAGAGTTGCAAGAGCTGCATTTGCCTGAGAAACTCCAACACCCAGAGCTGCTGCCAGTCCTACAATGGAAGAATTCCGGTAATCCATCTCAGCAGATGCTACCAGCTTCATACCAGTCATGGCAATAGAGGCAAATACAGATACGGTAGCGCCTCCCAGAACACACTGGGGAATAGTTGTGAGAAGTGCAGAAAATTTCGGCACAAATCCTGCAATTCCCAGGAAAGCAGCTGCCAGTCCCAGAACCCAGCGGTTGATAACCTTGGTAGTGGTTACGATTCCCACATTCTGGCTGTACGTGGCAGTGGGTAATCCACCGAAAAGAGCACCCAAAATGTTGGTAATTCCATAGGCAACGATTCCACCCTGAAGCTCCTTGTCCCTCGGTGTGCGGTTCATGGCACCGATAGTGGTTGCAGAGTAATCTCCGATAGCCTGAATGGAGTTGATGGCAAAGAGAAGTCCGATGGCAACACAGGCTGAAATCTCAAAATGGACCCCGAAATGAAGGGGCTGGGGAGCCTGGAACACACTTGCCTTGCCAACGCTGGAGAGATCTACCATGCCAAATGGAATGGATACAAGGTAACCTGCAAACATACCGATCAAAATGGAGGAAAGCTTCCAGATTCCTTTTCCGAAATGATTCAGTACCGTCACCACAGCTAATGTGAAAAAGGCAACCAGCCAGTTCTGCCAGGAACCATAATCTGGGCTGGAAACTCCTCCTGCCATATAGTTAATGGCGGTAGGATACAAAGACAGTCCGATGGTAAATACCACGGTTCCTGTAATCAGAGGCGGGAAAAATACTCGGATCTTTTCCACCAGGATTCCCATGATGATGGCAATGATGCCACCTACAATCTGCGCTCCCATGATGGTATCGATTCCGTACCCCTCAGCGATTGCCTGCATACTTGGTACATAGGCAAAGCTAACACCCATGATAATAGGAAGCCCGGATCCAATGGGAAATTTTTTTCCAAAGGGGAATAGCTGAATGAGGGTGGATATTGCGGCTACTACCAGAGCAGCCTGGATCAGAATAACGGAATCCTTCTGGGAAAGTCCTGCTACACCGGCAACAATGATGGATGGGGTTACACATCCGACAATCATGGCAAGTACATGCTGGATCGCCAGTGGCATAACTTGTCCGAACGATGGCTTTCCGTAGAAATCAAATAACGCTTTGTCCATCTGTCTGGAATGACCTGTTTCTTTGGTACTCATACTATCTTTTTCCTCCTTGATGTTATTTATTTATTATATATGGAGATAAGATATTTGAACACCCTTTTTTGTAATAAATAACAAACTATTTATTAATTTTTCTAATCAATAATTATTCCGGGACTTCACGAGTTAAAGTAAACTATATTTATTGCCTGTATTCATCGGAATAATACGGTACACAGATGGTAGTTCCATAGATCAGCTGATCATCCGGAAGATGGTTAATGCTCTTCACTTCTTCCATGTAAGCGCGGATGTTTGTATATTCATCACTGATGTATTTCTGGGAAACACCCCACAAAGTGGTATCACGGTCTACATAAACGTTAGTATAGTATTTATAACGTTCCGGCACATCTGCATTTGCATCGACGCTGGTAAAACGGAGTACGGCAACTGTTGCCAGACAGATCAAAAACATACTGGCAAAAGGGAAATGTCTGCATTTTGTTTTTCTGGTATGACATTTTCCGGGGTGTACATTTCTGCGAGTGCTTCGTGTAACAGTTGTCTTTCCTTTGTATTCTTTCATCATAGTAAATTCCTCCCATACTTTTGAAACATATGTTTGCGAACATTTGTTCTTTAACTGTGAATTTATTATAAATCTCGAACATCCGTTTGTCAATATGATTTTAGAGAAAATCCGAACAGATTTTCGGAATATGTGTTTGCATTTTAAGTGTGTATATGTTATCATTATAATTAAATAATTACAGAATTTGTAATGAAGTCAGAAAAATACAATTACAGATGCAAATAGATATATAATAAAGAAAAAGAGAATCAGATGTTCGGGAGGACTCAGCTATGGCATACGGGAAAATTACAGATAAACAACGGGAAATTTTGGAATATATCAAAAACGAAATTCTGAACAGGGGATTTCCACCTGCGGTACGTGAAATTTGTGAAGCGGTGAACCTGAAGTCCACGTCTTCTGTTCATGCACACCTGGAGAGTCTGGAAAAGAATGGCTATATCCGACGTGATCCTACCAAACCGAGAGCAATTGAGATCGTGGATGACAACTTTAACCTGGTGCGCAGAGAGATGGTGAATGTTCCGGTATTAGGCCGTGTGGCAGCCGGTGAACCACTGCTGGCGATCGAGAATGTGGAAAGTTATTTTCCGATTCCGGCGGAATTTATGCCAAACGCACAGACCTTTATTCTGAATGTTGTTGGGGAAAGTATGATCAATGCAGGGATTCTTGATGGTGATAAAGTAATTGTAGAGCAGACTGCAGATGCACAGAATGGTGATATTGTAGTAGCTCTGGTAGATGATTCTGCTACAGTAAAAAGATTTTACAAAGAAAAAGACTGTTATCGTCTCCAGCCGGAAAACGATTACATGGATCCGATCATCGTATATGATCAGTTGCAAATTCTTGGCAAGGTCATCGGTGTATATCGGTTTATGGAATAATCTCTTTATAATAAATGTAAAATGAGATTCGATGGTCTGTTATGAGTAATCGAAAAAAAGAGTACAGAAAATCCTAATCAATTTCTGTACTCTTTTTCTTTATCTGCGATATATCGTAACTGTTCAGTACCTTCACAGTTACGATATATCAATAAATTTTCGGATGCATTTACTGTTCTTCTTTCAGCTCTTTCGCATCCATCACTTTTCCGTCTCTCCAGATACGTTCAAGATCATAGAACAGTCTGTTCTCTTCGTCGAAAAGATGAATTACGATGTCACCGTAGTCCAGCAGGATCCAGTTCGCACTGGAGTAGCCTTCCGTCTGTTTGAGCTGATAACCGGCTTTTCCCAGTACCTCGTCTACATTATCCGCCATTGCCTGTACCTGGTTACGATTACTTCCGCTTGCGATGATAAAATAATCAGCCAGAGTGGTAATCTGTTCGATATCAATTACTTTAATATCGGAAGCTTTTTTATCTTCCAAAGCTTCACATGCCAGCAGTGCCATTTTTTTTGCATCTGTCATTTTATGTTCTCCTTATTTTGTATTAATCAAGTCACTATAGTAATTATAGGCCTGTATCGTTGCCTGATCGATGTCCTGTGGGTCATCGTCCAGATACTCCAGGGTGTCATGCAGAATCTCATACATGCAGAGATCCAGATTCTCAAAAGCAATCTTACGAATCTCAGCAAGTCTTGGAGCTTTATTCCTTGCCGGCTCGATATAGTCCGCAATATATATAATCTTTTCCAGAAGTGCCATGTTTTCTTTTCCGGTAGTATGCCAGGTGATTGAACTTAAGATTTCAGGATCCGTTACACCATATTTTTCTCGGGCTACCCAGGCACCTACTTTGGCATGGAGTAAAAAGGTATGCTCTCTCTCAAAGTCTGTGACCGGAATCTTATTATCTTTACAGATTTTCAGCTTTTTCTTTGCCGGAATACATTTGGCACAGTCATGAAGAAGACCTGCCAGCTGTGCGCGTTCCATAGGATAATCATAGCGGATTGCCAGGGATGCACTCATCTGCATCACACCGAGAGTATGCCAGAGACGGTCTTCGTCCAGATATTTTTTCAGCTTTCCGGCAATCTTCATCAGATTGAAATTCTGTTCTTCCATAACATTCCTCCTGCATTTTTCATCTTTTGTAATTTCCAAGAGAGGAATCCGGGACTATGCCCGGTAGATTCCTTCTTCGCGAATATAAGTATATACCTCATCCACAAGATAATACCGTACGCTTTTTCCCTGACGGATCCAGTCACGGAGTGTCTGTGAGGAAATTTCCAGGTTGGGAGTGTGCAGCTGGATAAAATTCCCCTTGTATTTTTCTTCCAGATATAACATTTGTTCTTTCAGGGATTCTTCCGGAACAGCATTTCTTGTAGCTACCAGCAGACTGGCTGCCTTACAGATCCGATCCGGTCTGCACCATGTGTCAAAATCATACAGAGAATCTGCACCGATGATAAAATAAAACGTTTGATCCGGATATTTCTTATGCAGCCGTTCCAGTGTCTCATAAGTATACGTATATCCGTCCGGATGCATCTCTTCTGTGGAAAGACGGAAATGTGGATTGTCAGCGATGGATTTTCGCACCATCTCCACCCGCTGCTGATCACTTGCACGTCCCTCACGGTTCTGTTTGTGGGGAGGATTTCCGGAAGGCATAAACCAGACCTCATCGAGAGCCAGTTCCTCATAAGCCTTTTCTGCCAGAATCAGATGTCCTATATGAATCGGATCAAAGGTTCCCCCCATAATTCCAATTCGTTTTTTCATGATGTTCTCCTTACGGAAGCTGAATCTTTTTCTTCTCTTTTTTTCCTTCTTTATAAAGAACGATTTTCTTACCGATAACCTGAACAACCTGTGAACCGGTCCGTTCAGCCAGAACACGGGCGATTTCTTTTGGATCGTCCATACAGTTCTGTAATACGCTGATCTTAATCAGTTCTCTTGCTTCCAGGGCTTCCTTTGCGGACTGGGTAAATTCCGGCGTCAGACTGGATTTGCCGATCTGCAGGATTGGTTCTGTTGTCATGGCAATACTTTTCAGATATGCTCTTTGTTTGCTTGTCATAAACTCTCCTTTATTTGTAATAATCAAATTCAAATCCGTACATACGGACAGTGTCTCCCTCTTCAATACCTGCCTGTTCCAGTTCTTCAAGAATACCGCCGTCTTTCAGGAACTTCTGGAAGAAGGCGAATCCTTTTTCAGAATCCAGGTTAGTATATCCAAGCATCTTCTCAATCTTTGGTCCTTCTACCACATAAGTATGACCATCGTCGAGTTTTTCTACGGTATATGGCAGATTTTCCGCAATAAGAACGTCTTCCGGGAAGAATTCCTGCTCGAAAATAATCTGTTTTTTCTCAATGGAATCCAAAAGAGATTTTACATGGTATAAAAGTTCTTTCACACCTTTGCCGGTAACGGCAGAAATAGGAAATACTTTTACGCCCTGTGGCTCAAATTCGTCCTTCAGACGCTGAATCGGATCTTCTCCGTCAGGATAGATCACATCCACTTTATTGGCTGCGATTACCTGTGGTCTGGAAGCAATATCGGCGTTATATGCCTTTAATTCTGCATTGATCTTATAGACATCATCTACCGGATCTCTGCCCTCCGTGGAAGCGGCATCCACAATATGGATCATGACACGGGTTCTCTCGATGTGACGCAGGAACTGATGTCCCAGTCCCACACCTTCCGATGCACCTTCGATGAGTCCCGGAATATCCGCGATAACAAAACCGTCAGCACCATCGAGATCTACCACACCAAGATTTGGTGTAAGGGTAGTAAAATGATAGTTGGCGATCTTTGGCTGTGCATTAGTTACACGGGAAAGAAATGTAGATTTTCCTACATTTGGATATCCAACCAGTCCCACATCTGCGATGACTTTCAGTTCCAGACGTACTTCCAGCTCCTGGGCCGGCTGGCCTGGCTGCGCGTACTTCGGAACCTGCATGGTGGCAGTTGCATAGTGCATGTTTCCTTTACCGCCGCGACTGCCTTTTAAGATCACCTGCCGGCGATTTTCACCGGACATATCTGCAATTACTTTACCGCTTTCTGCTTCGTAGACAACGGTTCCTTCCGGAACACGCAGTGTGATATCTTTTCCATCGGCTCCATGGCATCGTTTTTTTCCGCCCTGTTCGCCATTTTGTGCTGCATATTTTCTTTTGTGACGAAATTCATTCAACGTATTCAGACCTTCGTCCACTTCAAAAATCACATCACCTCCGCGACCGCCATCACCGCCATCCGGACCACCGTTTGGCACAAACAACTCTCTACGGAAGCTTACATGCCCGTCCCCGCCTTTACCGGAACGGATCACGATCTTTGCTCTGTCTGCAAACATTATTTTTCTCCTATCTGTCAATATTAGATGGAAACAGTGAACTAAAATTATGATGTCACTGTTCCTGTTATCGAATATATAAAAAGAAGGCTCCAAACCATTCTGATTTGAAGCCCGCTGCATATGCTTATTCAGCTACCGGAACGATAGAAACCTGTTTCTTATCTCTTCCTTTTCTTTCAAAACGAACAACACCGTCTACTAATGCAAACAGAGTATCGTCTTTACCACGTCCAACGTTTACACCCGGATGAATCTTGGTTCCACGCTGTCTGTAAAGGATATTACCAGCTTTTACAAACTGTCCGTCAGCTCTTTTTGCTCCCAATCTTTTGGATTCGGAATCTCTACCGTTCTTAGTAGAACCAACTCCTTTTTTATGAGCAAAAAATTGAAGGTTCATATTTAACATGGTTTTTACACCTCCTCGAAGATTATATCAATAAATTCTGTGTACTGTTCATCTTCCATTCTCTGTAATCCGAGAATCAACGAATTCAGCAGCAGGAGACTTTCTTTGGAAGGCTTGTTCTTTATCATAAAATGAATACGTGCAGATGATTCATCCACATCAATCGTAAACTCATCTTCTGTAAAGGCCTCAATAGAATTCACCGTATTGATCACCAGTGCAGAGATACCGGCGCAGACAATATCTTCACCTTCCTGGGCATATCCTGCATGATCCTCACTGGTAAAGCCTACACACTGATTTTCTGAATTCTGATAAAACGTAACTTTTGTCATCAGACCACCTGATTAAGCGTTGATCTTTTCGATTTTCACTTTTGTGAACTGCTGTCTATGTCCGTTTTTCTTGTGATAACCAGTTTTTCTCTTATACTTGTAAACGATTACTTTTTTAGCTTTTCCGTTTTCAACTACAGATGCAGTAACGCTGGCATTAGCTACGTCAGCTCCTACTTTTAAACCGTCGTTGTTTACAGCAAGTACCTGGTCAAATGTAACAGTCTCTCCAGCTTCTACACCAAGCTTTTCTACTCTAATGATATCGCCTTCGGCTACTTTGTACTGTTTACCACCTGTTGCAATAATTGCGTACATATGGCACACCTCCTATTATCATTACTCGCCAAATATGGTGGCTCTTTCGAGCTCTTCTACCTCTTTGTGCGGCATACTTCGTAATATTACCATGCTTTTTGGGATTCGTCAACTGTTTTTGAAGAATTTTTTTGAAATCTCATCATAATAGAATGCGACAGTTATTCAGTAACATCCAGTGCATGTGATGCCGCAATTGCCAGTACACCCGGACCGGTATGGCAGGTGACACTGAAAGATAATGAATCCATTCGTGAGATGACAATATCCGGGAACACGCTCTGCACTTCTTCCTTCCATTGTCTTGCAGTTTCTTCATCGGTGGTATAGGCTACATGAAGTTTTAACTGTCCCTTTGCGACATAATCGGAAAAACGGCCTTCCACATCTTTTTTCATGGCTTCCAGCATGTTCTTTTTGGCAGCTTTAACACCACGGACTTTTTTGTAGGCATCGAGTTTGTCTCCCTGAATCTGCAAAATCGGTTTCAGGTTCAAAGCAGAGCCAAGAAGTGCTGCTGCCGGTGTAATACGACCACCTTTTTTCAGATATTTTAAGGTGTCTACCATCAGATAGATGCTGGATTCCAGTGCCTCTTTTTCCAGAATTTCTTTAATCTGTGCAGCCGACTTTCCGGCAGCAGCAAGATATTTCGCATCCATCACAGCCTGCTGCATGGTAACGGAGATCCTCTGGTTATCAACTACCTGCACTTTCCCATCATAATCCCGGGCAAGTCCCATAGCGGTAGAGCAGGATGCACTAAGTCCGCTGGACATCGGAATGTGCACGATTTCATCATATTCTTTTAAAAGTTTATCCCACAGATCCATCACATCACCGGGTGACGGCTGAGAAGTAGATAAGTCTGCATCATTTTCAAGAAAATGATAGAACTGTTCTTTGTTCATATCCACATCTTCAAAATATAATTTTCCATCTACTAAGAAAGGCATCGGGATCACATAGATTCCAAGTTCTTTCCCTTCTGCCTGTGAGATACCACTGTTACTGTCGGTGACGATGGCAACATTGCCCATACTTTTGTTCCTCCTTTTACACTGCTGTAACGGTTTTCAGTCATATACGTCATTTAGCTCAATAGTACAATTATAACATGGACTCAAAATAAATTCCACATCCAAAACAAATGATTCCTGCAATGAAGAAAACTGCGGATGGAATTGCAATTTTGAGTACTGTGCGATCCATCTGTTCTTTCGGGAAAAACGGTTGTTTTACATTATCTCGTCTGTGTAACAGATAATTGCCCAAGTACATTCCGAAAGGAACAGCTGCTCCAAGGATCAGATAAACACCGATGGAAATCAGAGGAACCGTCATGGTTCCGTCAGTACCGGTAAGCTGATTTTGCGCCTGCTGCAGCTGAGACGTTTTCAGAAGAAATTCCTGCAGCACCATAGGAACCAGATTATTTATCATATGAAATGCGGAGGAATATACCATATTTTCTGTCTCCAGCATAATATAGGACATAACTGCTCCCAGGATCGCAGTAGGCAGGAAACGAAGCGGGCTTGCATGAAAGAGACCAAAATAGATACCCATGATCAGAACGACCAGCCATTCTTTTCGGATACGATACATGGTATGAATGATTACACCGCGGTGAACCGCTTCCTCACAGATTGCCGGAAGCAGCGCAACTACGATCACAGATACCAAGAAAGGTACGCTGTAGATCACATCGTTCAGTCCCTCGTTGATTGTCTCCATTTCTCCGGGAAATAAGCGATACTGGATCAGTAATACGACCATTGCAAGGATATAGGACGAAATCCACATCAGAATAGTTCCTAACATTGGCAGTCCTTCCGGAGAATGCACCGGAAACAGAGAGCGCAGGGAATACCCCATCACTTTTGCAAATAGCAGTGCCAGAATCAATAAAATAATTTCCGTAGCGGCCACACCATACAGTCCGAAATAAGACTGCAGCGGTACACAGACTACAAAAAACACAATCATAATTAACAGAAAAAATGCGGCTCCGTGCCACGGTTTTAAAGTTTTCTCTCGCATAGTTTATTCTCCCTTCTTCAGCTGGAGCAGCTGTTCTGCAAGGGTTTTGGCAGACTTTTTCCGGGTGATCTCCATGATGCCGAGAGCGGTTACATCCACAACTACAGTCTGCATCGGGTCCGATCTGACCAGTGAATCCATGTATTGGAGCAATTCAGACTGATCATTGGTGTTTTTCATATTAATAAAGTCAACCAGAATCATACCTGACAGATTACGAAGCCGGAGCTGCCTTGCAATTTCCAGGGCCGCTTCCCGGTTGATCTGTTTATAATTTTCTTCTGCATCTTTTTTGCTGCTGTGTTTACCGGTGTTGACATCGATGGCAACAAAGGCTTCTGTCTGCTGAATTATCAGAAATCCACCGGATTTTAACCAGATTTTCTCCTGAAGTGCCTGATCGAGCTCCCGTTCAAGATTATAGAGCCTTGCAAGCGGCAGCAGGGAATCTTCATAATATTCAATTGCACACATCGATGCAACCGGAATATCCTGACGGGAAACACATAGTTCTTCATACAGTGTCTTCTGGTCCGTGATGATTTTTTCTGTTTCTTTCCAGTGCACATCTTTCAGAATGGATGCAGTGATCGATTCTCCTTTGGAAAGCTTCGTATAGCACGGTGTGTGCAGTGCTTTCTGATACAGCTGTGTAAACTGCGTTTCCAGTGACCGCAGTTCTTCCTTCAACTCTTCCGCGGAAGCCAGCGCACCATTGGTTCGAAGAATGATGCCGTAAGAGCAGTCTTCCGGCATCAGCTCTTCGAGAAACTCTTTTAACTTTTCCCGCTTTCCGGATGGAATCTTCGCGGAAATACCGAGTGTGCGGTTTCCGGTCGTGAGCACCAGATATTTTCCGGTAAAATTCAGGTTTGAAGAGACGCAGGGGGCTTTGGTTTTTATCGCTTCTCGGGTAACCTGCACCAGAAGTTCGTCGCCGGCTCGTAATTCTGATGCTTTCTTCGGCATTGTGTATAGAAAATTAGATTCCTTCGTATAAGGGAAATAACAGCTGGTGCGGTTTTCAATTTCCACAAAAGCTCCTTTGATATCCGGGAGAATTTTCTGGACTTTTCCCACATGGATACTTCCGAGCAGACGTTCTCCCCTGGGGTCTTCCAGACAGATTCGGCTGATTTTTCCGTTTGACTGCCAGGCAGCTACCCGGCAGTCTGTTCCGTGATAACAGAGAGTGGTAATGATAACACGTTCCATTTTATACAATCACATCTCCCAACGCTTCCAGGGATACCAGCTGTGGGATCTCTTCTTCGCCGCGGTCTGCATAGACTTCTTCCCGGTGGATCATCAGTGCAAATGGTTCCAGTTCGATTCCGAGGAATTTTGCGAATGCTTCCATCACTAATTCCGGTTTCAGGTTGTGAACACTTCCCTGGGAAAGCTGCATCCAGACTTTGTCACCGCGCAGTTCCAGTTTGTAGATCCACGGTTTGATATCGGTGATTTTCTCGCTTCGTTTTGTCTTTCTGAGGATCTCGATGCTATCCTGTGCAAAAAATGCTTCCAGCTGTCCTTTTTTCCACTCGACAGAGGGTTCTTTTCCCTCGCGGAATACTACGGTATAATCAGCTGCTGCCACCAATGACATGCAGGCACTTGCTTTTCCGTCCGGGATCTGCCGGACACTGATCACTTTCATTCCCTCTGCCATTGTTGCATTTAACCGGTTCTCCATCTCTTTGGAAGACAGGGAATCGTCCGTCAATTCCATATCAAAGTATTCCCCGGCACTGGTGACACCAACGCCGAGAGGGGCCGCAAACGACATGATCATATGTGGAGAAAATCCGCCTGAGAAAGCGATCGGAATATTGGCTCTTCGGATGGCTTTCTGAAAATAACGCATGATATCCAGATGTCCGATGAATTTCATGGCACCTTCTTTGGAAAATTTAACTCTTACTTTCAACACATACACCTCCCTGATATTTTGCTGCACCACAGCCGGAACACTGCATACGGCAGTTCGGCGTTACGGTTTCTTCATGGGCACGTTTCCATTCACGTAACAGGAATTTCTTAGTGACACCGATATGAATGAAATCCCATGGGAAGATCTCATCATCACTTCGTTCTCTGATGGTATAAAAATCAGTATCGATACCACACTCGGCAAATGCCTCTTTCCAGTATTCCGGATGGTAATACTCTGACCAGGCATCAAAGAGCGCACCGTGTTCGTAAGCTTTCAGTATCGCATCCCCGACCTTACGGTCACCACGAGCCAGGATACCCTCCAGAACAGTAACATCGGCTTCGTGCCAGTTGTAGCGGATACTTTTCTGATTCAGCTGTGCATGGATCTCTTCACGGACGATTCTTGCACGATCAAGGAATTCTTCTTCCCGGCACATTGGAGCCCACTGGAATGGGGTAAATGGTTTCGGAACGAAGAACGAGGTACTTGCTGTGATCTGACATTTTCCGTTTCTCTGATCCTTCGGGATCTCATAGTAGCGTTCTGCAATCTCCTCACACAGATGAGCGATGCCTTTCATATCATCTTCGGTTTCGGTAGGAAGTCCAAGCATAAAATACAGTTTTACCTTATTCCAGCCACCTTCAAAGGCCTTTCCGGCGCCTTCCAGGATCACGTCACGAGACAGCCCTTTGTTGATTACATCACGCAGTCTCTGAGAACCTGCCTCCGGTGCGAATGTCAGGCTGCTTTTTTTGATATCCTGCACTTTCTTCATGACATCCAGGGAGAAAGCATCAATACGAAGGGATGGAAGGGAAATATTTACGCCCCGCCGGTCACACTCTTCCATCAGGAAATTTACCAGTTCCGGAAGTTGAGAGTAATCGCTGGAACTTAAAGAACTCAGAGAAATCTCTTCGTGTCCGGTGGCATCCAGCATCTCAACGGCTTTCTGTTTTAAGAATTCCACATCACGCTCTCTGGTCGGACGGTAGAGCATACCTGCCTGACAGAAACGGCATCCGCGGATACAGCCACGCTGGATCTCCAGAACCACACGATCCTGTGTGGCCTTGATAAATGGAACCACAGGAGCTTTTGGATAATACGTGTCTGTGATATCCATAACAATCTGTTTTTCGACAGATGCAGGAACGGACGCGTCTGTTGGGGTGAAAGAAGCGATGGTTCCGTCTTCTTTATAACAGACCTCATACAATGCCGGTACATACAGTCCCGGAATCTGTGCCGCTTTCTTTAAAAATTCCATACGGCTGCTGCCTTTCGCCCGTTCTTCTTTATACAGATCCATCAGCTGAAAGTATACGGTTTCACCTTCTCCGATATAGAAAATATCAAAGAACTGCGCCAGCGGCTCCGGATTGTAGGTACAAGGACCGCCACCGATCACGATCGGATCATCCCAGGTTCTCTTTTCAGCCAGCAGGGGAATCCCGGACAGATCCAGGATCTGCAAAATATTGGTATAACACATCTCATACTGGATCGTGATACCAAGGAAATCAAAATCCTTCACCGGATCCTGAGATTCCAGTGCGAACAACGGGATTTTTTTGTCGCGCATCACTTTGTCCATATCCGGCCACGGGGAATACACTCTTTCACACCAGATATCGTCACGCTGGTTAAACATATCATATAAGATCTGTATTCCGAGATGGGACATTCCTATTTCATAGACATCCGGGAAACACATGGCAAACCGGACCGCAACTTCCGATTTGTCTTTCATCACTGCATTGACCTCATTGCCGATATATCGGGCCGGCTTCTCGATGGTCAGCAGGATTTCATCGTCTAAAGCTAATTTTCTCATATTTATTTGCTTTTCCTCTTTTCAATATAAATAGAATTTTCTGTAGTTTTTTGTAACACAAGAACGACACGGCATAAAAACCGCATCATAAATAAAGATATACTATCCGGGAGGAATTTGCAAGAGAAATGTTTG
>OLNF01002725.1_pt1 | contig 13451 bp, 10 predicted proteins | sample 1673061 | NCBI WGS metagenome assembly OLNF01 (sample SAMEA3136751, study PRJEB25190) | human gut metagenome | reverse complement strand
CGCAGGCAGCGAAGCGTCCCTGCCAGTAACTTCGCGCTCCCGCAGGAGCGCCCCCAAGCTGCTCTTTCCATCAACTCAACATTGTCGCGCCAAATGGGCGCGACCGACCAGCATGGGAGAAGGTTTTCTCTCGATGCTGGTCTTTTTCATTGCAGGAGAAAAACGGAGAGCGTATCCTGCCGCAATAGAAAAGCCCCGGCAGCCGCTGGACAATCGTCCTTGTGTGCTGCCGGGGTTGCGCTATGCTGTTGGAAAATGCACTTACGCCTGCTCGAACTGCGAGTTGTACAGCTCGGCGTAGAAGCCGCCTTTTTGCAGCAGTTCTTCGTGCGTGCCGGATTCGATGATGTCGCCGTGGCGCATGACCAGAATCTTGTCCGCATTCTTGATGGTGGAAAGGCGGTGTGCAATGACGAACGAGGTACGCCCCTTCGTCAGGGTGTCCATTGCCTGCTGAATCAGCATTTCTGTGCGTGTATCGACGGAGGACGTCGCTTCGTCGAGAATCAGCATCGGCGCGTTTTCAATCATCGCGCGGGCGATCGTCATCAGCTGCTTCTGTCCGGCGGAGAGGTTCAGTTTGTCGGACAGCAGGGTGTCGTAACCCTCCGGCAGGGTGTGGATGAGGTGGTACAGCCCCGTTGCGCGGGTCACTTGGTCAAGCTGCTCGTCCGTAATGCCCTCCTTGCCGTAGCAGAGGTTGTCGCGGATGCTGCCCTCGAAGAGCCAAGTGTCCTGCAAGACCATGCCGAAGAGGTCGTGCACATGCTCGCGCGTCATCTGCGACAGCGGTACGCCGTCGATGCGAATTTCGCCGCCGCCCAGCGGATAGAACTTCATCAGCAGATTGACCATCGTGGTTTTGCCCGCGCCGGTCGGGCCGACGATGGCGACCTTCTGACCCGGCTGCACATGCTCGGAAAAGTCGTGAATGATGATTTTGTCCGGCGTGTAGCCGAAGCGGACGTGGTCGAATGCCACTTCGCCGCGGACGGTTTTCGTCTGCGCGGGCAGGTGGGATTCGTCGGGCATTTCCTTCGCTTCGAGGAACTCAAAGACGCGCTCTGCCGCCGCCGCCGCGGATTGCAGGTTCGTCGCCGCCTGTGCAAGCTGGCTCAGGGGCGAGGTGAACAGGCGCACATACATCATGAAAGCGACAATCACGCCGAAGGAAATCGTGCCGTTCATCGCCAGCACCGCACCGACGACGCACACCGCCACATACGCGAAATTGCCGATGAAGCCCATCAGCGGCATCATCAGGCCGGACATGAACTGACTCTTCCAGTCTGTCTCCTGCATTTTGCCGTTGATGCGGTCGAACGCCTGCTGTTCGCGCTGCTCTGCGCCGAAGAGACGCACGACGTTGTGCCCTGTGTAGATTTCTTCAATATGGCCGTTCAGGTCGCCCAGCCACCGCTGGCGCGCGACGAAGTACTTCTGCGAGCGGCTCATGATGCCCTGCATCAGCCCGAAGCCCAGCATCGACGACACAATCGCCGTCAGTGCCATCACCCAGTTCGTTGAGAGCATCATCACGACACTGCCGATGAACATCGTCACGGCGGAGACAAGGCTCGTCAGGCTGTTCTGCAGCGTCTGGCCGATGGTGTCCACGTCGTTGGTGACGCGGGAGAGCACGTCGCCGGTGGAGGTGGACTGGAAGTAGCTGACCGGCAGGCGGTTGATTTTGTGGGATATGCCGTCGCGCAAGCCCCGGTTGACCTTCTGCGTGACGACGGTCATCACCAGCCCGGTCATAAAACTCAGCAGCGCGCCGACGACGTAGAGAATTATCAGCGTGATGCAGATTTTCTGGATGGCGGGCATGTCAATCTCGCCGCGCAGCCCGGCGGTAATCAGGTTGGTGATTTCGCTGATTTTGTTCGGGCCGATCAGGCGGATAATGACGCCTGCCAAGTCGCCCAGAATCGCGATGCAAATGACCGGATAGAAGGGCTTGCAGTGGCGGACGAGCTTCCCAAGTGAACCGCGGAAGTCCTTCGCCTTTTCGCCCGGTACGCCCGGCCCGCGCATTCCGGGATGACCGCCCGGACGGCGTTTCATTTCACTCATGACGCAAGTTCCTCCTTCGACAGCTGAGAATACGCGATTTCCTGATATACCTTGCAGCTTTCCATCAGCTCGCGGTGCGTGCCCTTGCCGACAATCGCGCCGTCCTCAATGACGAGGATGCAGTCCGCATCGCGAATCGTGCCGATGCGCTGTGCGACGATGATGTTCGTCGTGCCGCTGGTCTGTTCGCGGAGCGCCTGACGCAATGCATGGTCGGTCTTGTAGTCCAGCGCGGAGAAGGAGTCGTCAAAGACGAGGATTTCCGGGTCGCGCGCCACTGCGCGGGCAATGGACAAACGCTGCTTCTGCCCGCCGGAGAAGTTCGAGCCGCCCTGCGCGACTGTGCCGGAATACCCGACCTCCGGGGATTCGACAAATTCCGCCGCCTGCGCGACAGCAACCGCCTTGCAGATGGCAGCGCCCGACGCATTGTCCTCGCCGTAGCCGACGTTGCTGCTGACCGTGCCGGCGAACAGGAACGCCTTCTGCGGCACAAAGCCGATCTTGCTGCGCAGGGCGTCCTGCGTGTAGTCACGCACGTCCACGCCGTCTACCAGCACCTGCCCGCTTGTTGCGTCATATAGGCGCGGAATCAGGTTGATGATGCTGCTCTTGCCGCAGCCCGTTGCGCCGATGAGGGCAACCGTCTGTCCGTGATGCGCGGTGAAGGAGATGTGGTGGATGGTGTCGCCGTCGGCATCGGGATAGCGGAAGGACACGTCGCGGAACTCAATTTCGCCCTTCATTCCGGGCTTGCCCTGCGTTTCCTTGCCGTCCACAATGCGCGCCTTCGTGTCCAGCACCTCATTGACGCGGCCCGCGGAAACGGTCACGCGCGGCAGCATGACGAAAATCATCACCAGCATCAGGAATGCCATGATGACCTGCATCGCGTACTGCATAAAGACCACCATGTCCGAGAACAACCCAATGCGTTCCATCATCGCGGCGGGCGACGTGACCGCAATCGCGCTGATGAGCGCCGCACCGATCCAGTAGATGCCCAGCGTCAAGCCGTTCATCGCCAGATTCATGCCCGGATTCATGACGGACATGGCGATGTTCGCCTGCTGGCTGTTGCGGGTCATTTCCTCGTTCGCCTTGGCGAATTTGCCCTCCTGATAGTTTTCCGCGTTGTAGGCGCGCACGACCTGCAAGCCCGTCAGGTTCTCGCGCGTGATGCGGTTCAGGTTGTCCGTCAGCGTCTGCATTTTCTTCATGCGCGGCACGGCGTAGAGCATGATGAACACCTGCAGCACGCACACGAACGCAATCACGCCGCCTGTCAGCAGCGACCATTCCCAGCTCTTCGTGCTAATTTTGCCCACGGCAATGAATGCCATAATCGGCGCTTTAATCAGCGACTGCATCCCGAAGGAAAAGAACATCTGCAATTGCGAAATGTCGTTGGTCGTGCGGGTAATCAGGCTGGCTGTGGAGAAACGGTTGATTTCCTCGTTTGAGAAGCCGACCACCTTGCGGTACATTTCGCCGCGCAGCCGTGCGGAGAAGCGTGATGCAATCTGTGCGGTAAAGAATGTCGTGCAGACCGTCAGCAGCATTGACCCCAGCGCGCACAGCAGCATCTTGCCTCCTGCGAGCAGGATATCGCTCATCTGGCTGCCTTCCGTCTGCACCAGACGGGTGATTTCCGACATATAATCAGGCAAGGCTAAGTCAAGCTGCACCTGCCCAACAATCAGCACTACACAGGCGGCGACGAGCAGCCACTCTTTCCACCTGAGGTGTTTCAAAATCCGTAGCATGGGTTTCAATCCCTCCTTTTCCGTTTGCGTCCGCCATCATACCATAGAAAGATGGATTCAGAATGAACTGGCAGAACATTTTTCAAGATTTTTGGCACTTCGCAGGGAAATTGCGCCTTGATGCGTTTATTTAGGTAGGGAAATACCTCTAAAGGAGCTGAGAGCGATGAAGAAACGGTGGATTCTGCTGATTTTGCCCTTGATGATGATGGTAATGCCTGTTGCCTCCGCGAACGGCTGGGGCTTGCCCGAGGCCTTGGTGCCGCTTGTGTCGAACACGAATGATTATGACGACTATTATCATTTGGCGGATGATTATGCGCGGAAGGAGAATAGCGCGCGCATCATCATGCAGAGCCGCTATCACAATCAGCTGATTGCGGCGGAAAAGGGCGCAGACGGTTGGAAGAGTGTTATTGTCTCGACGACCGCCGTCTATCAGCCGTCGGAGCAGAGCATATCCGGGAAGCCGAAACTCACGCGCATCAAAAATGGCTTCGAGCTGGCGTATCCGAAGGTGAAGGAACTGTACCGCTTTGAGTACATCAGCAATGACTGGGGTGAAATGGCGTATACGCTGATGTATGCGAAGATGGGTAGCGTGGAGATAGAGCGGAAAGAATCCTATCGCTATCTGGTGACGCAGGGCACAGACAGCGCCATGTGGTCGGTGGAGGTCACGCTGGAGAACTTCAACATTCACAATATGCCCCGACGCGGCGTTGGCGACGTGCGCCGGATGCGCAATGTACACAGCAGCATAGCGCTGTATTACAGTTACGACAACGTGGGATGGATTGGCGCACAGACCGTTCCGGGGCAGAAAAGCGGCAAGCAGTCGTACCCGGTCTATACCGCGCCGAGTACGGAGGCATCCCGCGCGGCGAAGGGCAAAGCGTCGTTCAGCACGGGGGATGATTACCGCATCTACTGCACCGAGGGGGACTGGTCGCTGATTGAATACCGCGTCAGCCAGCGGACGAGCCGCTTCGGGTGGGCGCAGATTGGGCAGCCGCCCCAGAGCCTGCGCTTGCATATCCCGATGCTGACGGCGTATGACACTTACCTGACCGACGACCCGCACGTCAGCGAATACCATCAGGCGGAGCTGCCCGCCGGGACGAAGCTGACGATGTGGTACTTGCTGGGCGTGCGCGACGATTGGGCGTATGCCTACGTCGAAGCGACGGTGGACGGCAAGCCGATGTGCGGGTTCGTGCCGCGGCGTGACGTGGTGATTGACGAAGTGGAACTGCCGGACGAAGCAGCGAAATATGTCGGCAGCTGGTATCTGTATTCCGGCAGTGAAATCGGCTATCTGTACCTTCGGCTGGACGCGGACGGGCGCTTCTACTGCTCAGACACCGACGGCGCGCAGCCCTACGGCGGCACATGGTGCGTGGTGCAGAATCCGATGGCTGGGGAGGACAACTTCTGGATTTCGGCGGAAAGCATCCTTGTGCTGAATTACAGCGACAGCATGACGATGCGCTTCGGCGTGGACTATATCGTGTCCACGACAGAGGAGGACGGCGAGGGGCTGACCCTGCCGCTGATGAATCTTGCCTACGGGGAAGGCGGATGCACTTATGTCCCCTATGGCGCGGTGGACAGATACGGCAATTGGGTGGCAACGGCGGACGGAAGCGTGCGCCAAATGACGCTGCCGATTCAATAATGCAAAGGAGCTGCGAACGATGAAGAAACGGTGGATTCTGCTGATTTTGCCGCTGATGATGGCGCTGATGATGAATGCCGCGTCCGCGAACCAATGGGGACTGCGAGGGCAGGCACTGAACATCGTGGAACACACGCATGATTACGACGAATATTCCTGCGTGGCGGATGACTACAAGTCCCAAACCAACGCAACCCGCGTCATTTTGGGCAGCCGCTATCACAATCAGCTGGTCGCGGTGGATGAGGTGAAAGACGGCTGGAAGGACGCTATTTTCTCGACGACCGCCGTCTATCAGCCGTCGGAACTGGAAGAGACGGGCTATCCTAAAATCACGCGCACAAAGAATGGTTTTGAATTGGCGTACCCGGATATTGACGAAAGGTACTATTTTGAGCTGCAGCACAACAATGAGGGGAGAACCTTTTACACGCTGATGGAAGCGCAGATGGGCGATGTGAAGGTGGAGCGGATAGCATCTTACGGCTATCGGGTGACGCTGGGCGAGGACAGCGCCATGTGGATGACCAAAATCACGCTGGAAGACTTCAACATCCACAACATGCCGAAACGCGGGCCGGACGACGTGCGCCGAATCAACGAAGCGAGCGAAGGACTGCAATACTTCGCCTGTTTGTATCCGGAGGTGGTTTCAGGCCAGAAGAGCGGCAAGAAGTCCTATGCCGTGTATTCCGCGCCGGACACGTCCTCTTACCGCGCGGCGAAGGGGAAAGCATCCGTCAGCACGGGCGACGATTATAAGCTGTACCTCACCGTGGGCGACTGGTCGCTGATTGAGTACCGCGTCAGCCTGCGGACGAGCCGATTCGGCTGGGCGCAGTTGGGCAAGCACGGCGACGCGACGACGAACGAAATCGTGCATGTGCCGATGCTGACAGCGTTTGACACTTATCTGACCGACGACCCGAACGTCAGCGAATATCATCAGGCGGAGCTGCCTGCCGGGACGAAGCTGACGGCACTGTCCCATCCGGATAACCAGTGGGCGTATGTGTACGTTGAAGCGACGGTGGACGGAAAAATCACCCGCGGCTTTGTGCCGCAGCGCGACGTGGTGTTTGATGATGTGGAACTGCCGGACGAAGAGGCGAAGTTAGTCGGCAGCTGGCAGATGGAGGCGGGCGGTGAGTTCTGGGACAATTATCTCCGTCTGGACGCGGATGGGAGATTTTACGGCTCGGACTGCGACGGCGCGCAGCCGTATCACGGCACATGGAGCGTTGTGCAGACACCCGCGGACAGTAACCTCTACTGGAGGGGCGACATTCCGACAATCGTCTTCCGCTGTGTCAACGGCACAGTGTACCGCTACGGCGTCGGTGTGTCGGAATCCGCTGATTACGAGGTAACGGAGGGTGACTATTGCCGCAGCATGAGCCTCATCACCTGCGAGGGCGGCACGGGGTATGTCTCCTATGGGGTATATGGCGAAGGCGGCGGCATCATCACGGACGAGAACGGCAAGCTGATTTTGAAAGAACTGGATGTGACGAACGAGCTGAATTGGGGCGAATACTGGGAAGAAGAGGGGAACGGATGAGGAATTCTCAAAAAAAAGCGTCAAAAAAGTATCAAAAGTGATGGAAATCCTGCGCAACCTCTTGCAAAATGGCGGCAAATTGGGTAGAATATGAGGTGGGAAATGATACTCTTTCCAGATTCGCCTGTGCCAGCTGCTTGCGTCTTTTCCCCTCTGGCGTCCGGTCGTTCCACTTAGCGTAGCGCTGCTACGCTGCGTTGCACTCCCGTTAGCCAGAGTGAAAAATTCGCGGCGCATCTTGGCACATTCTTATCTGGAAATAGTATAACCCCGTTTGAACGACTAAAGGAGGTATATTCCAATGGCAGTGAAAGTTGCTATCAATGGCTTTGGCCGTATTGGCCGTCTGGCGTTCCGTCAGATGTTCGGCGCTGAGGGCTACGAGGTGGTCGCGATTAACGACCTGACCTCTCCCGCGATGCTGGCTCACCTGCTCAAGTATGACACCGCTCAGGGTTCCTACTGCGGCAAGATCGGTGAAAACCTGCACACCGTGGAAGCGACCGAAGATTCCATCATCGTGGACGGCAAGGAAATCAAGATCTATGCCGAAAAGAACGCGGCGGATGCTCCGTGGGGCAAGCTGGGCGTGGACGTCGTGCTGGAGTGCACCGGCTTCTACTGCTCCAAGGAAAAGTCCATGGCGCACATCGCGGCTGGCGCGAAGAAGGTCGTCATCTCTGCCCCCGCTGGCAATGACCTGAAGACCATCGTCTACAACGTCAACAACGACACCCTGACCGCGGAAGACCAGATCATCTCTGCTGCTTCCTGCACCACCAACTGCCTCGCGCCCATGGCGAAGGCTCTGAACGACAAGTATCCGATCGTGTCCGGCATCATGACCACCGTTCATGCGTACACCGGCGACCAGATGATTCTGGACGGCCCGCATCGCAAGGGCGACCTGCGTCGTGCCCGCGCTGGCGCGCAGAACATCGTTCCGAACTCCACCGGCGCTGCGAAGGCGATCGGCCTGGTTATCCCGGAACTGAACAAGAAGCTGATCGGCTCTGCTCAGCGCGTTCCGGTCTGCACCGGCTCCACCACCATTCTGGTTGCTGTCGTCAAGGGCAGCGACGTGACCGTTGACTCCGTGAACGCCGCCATGAAGGCGCAGTCCTCCGAGTCCTTCGGCTACAACACCGAGCCGATCGTGTCTTCCGACGTCATCGGTATGCGCTATGGCTCCCTGTTCGACGCTACCCAGACCATGGTCGCGAAGATCGACGACGACACCTATCAGGTGCAGGTCGTGTCTTGGTACGACAACGAGAACTCCTACACCTCTCAGATGGTCCGCACCATCAAGTACTTCGCGGAACTGAAGTAATTGAAGGCGTAAGCGTTCCCAAAAACGAAAGTTTCCTGCTCTCTGCTGGCAACGGCGGGGGGCAGGTTTTTTTGTGGGGTAGACGGGATGCTTTGTGGGAAAAGTGGATAATTATGGCCACTACGGAAATAAATTTGCCATTTAGCTAAAAATATGCTTGACATTTTTTCGGTGGGGGGTATAATGGAAGTAGTTCCTTGGGGGCAAGGAATGAAAGCACGAAAATCAATCTCGAATAGTAGGAGGATACGGAAACATGGAAGGGAAAACTAACGGGCTTCAAATCGCAGGGTTCGTCGTATCTTTGGTTACATGCTTCATTTTTGGGTTTTACGGAATCTCCGGCGTGGTGGGTATTGTACTTTCTGCCATCGGGCGCAGCAAGGCGAAAGAAGTCGGCGGTGCAACGGGTCTTGGCACTGCGGGCATTGTTCTGGGCATCATTAGCGCCGTTGGTGGATTGATTGGTGGCATCTACGCTGTTAGTCTGTTTAGCTAATGTAAAAACAATAAAGTACGCGCCGTTCCCGACACACTCCCCGTCGGCAGCGGCGCATTTTCTATTCACTTCTCCCATTCCATCCCGTCCCCCCGCAGTCCACCTATTTCGCAGAAGAAAATTCCGAGACAACCTTTGATTTCTGCCTGCCACCTATAAATTACAGAATACAAAATATATTATTGTCACCACACCGGCGTAATTTGCCTCGCTGCCTACAATGACGTTCGTACTGTTTGTGGCTTGCAAAAAACTTGATTTTCAATCGGTTCCTCCGCCGTATTTGCAATTGGAATCGACGGAGGATTCATTCGCCGACAAACCAACTCCTTGGCGCGGCGAAATCTGCATCTGGCGGCGCTGTTTACAAACGAAAGAATATGGAATATAATTATTTTAATCCTGCTTCGAGCGGGAAATAAGGAAAAGAGGTGCCCATCATGAAGAAGCTCCTATCCCTTCTGTTGGCGCTGACCATGATTCTCCCCCTGGTGGGCTGCGCGGCGTTCGCAGAGAATGCGGATCCCATCATGATTACCGTCATCGCGACCAGCGACGTGCACGGCAAAGTGTTGCCCATCAACTACGCCACTGGCGAGCCTTCCCCGAACGTGGGTCTGTCCATGATCGCTTCCATGATCGAGCAGGTTCGTGCTACGGAAGAGAACGTCGTTCTGGTGGATGGCGGCGATACCGTGCAGGGCTCTGCCATGACCTATTACTACTCCTACTTCGCGCCTGAAAAGGACGATCCCATGATGAAGGCGCTGCGCCTGATGGACTACGATATGTGGTGCTTGGGCAATCACGAGTTCAACAACGATCTGCCGATTCTCAAGCGTCAGATTGAGTATGTGATGAGCCCCGACAACGGCGAGGAGCATTCCGTGCCCATGTCCGCCGCCAACTTTGTGGCGAAGGGCACCGAGTGGGATTCCTGGATGGGCGTCCCTTATATCGTCAAGGAATTTGAGGGCGTGAAGGTCGGCGTCATCGGCATGGATACGCCCAACATCCCCGCTTGGGAGGTTGAGTCCCACTATGAGGGCATCGACTTCCGCAATCTGGTCCCCACGGTTGAGCACTTCGTGCCGATCCTGCGCGAGCAGGAGGGCTGCGACGTGGTGATTGTCGTGGCGCACTCCGGCGTGGAAGACGCTGTTTCTACCGATGGCAACGACCCCGCGGACTACGAAAACCAGGTTCGCGCAATGATTAACCTGACTACCGGGATTGACGCGGTTGTGTATGGTCACTTCCATAACACCGACTACCGTGAAGACATCCTCAATGCCGAGGGCAAGGTTGTGCCCGTGCTGGCGGGCGGCGGCGGCGAAGGCCTGGGCTTCATGAAGCTCGCCTATGACCCGGCGACCAAGACCGTGACCCCTGTGACGGCTGAAAACGGCTACCGTTTCCTGGCGGATCAGGAAGGCCTGGTGGAAAATCAGAAGGTTGCCACGGCGCTGGCTCCCTACAACGAGGAACTGCAGGCTTATCTGGATCAGCCTCTGGGCACTGCTACCGGCGCTTTCTCCAATGAGAACATCTCCCTGCAGCCAACCGCGCTGATGGATCTGCTGAACAAGGCGCAGCTGTCTGCGGTTCCTGCGCAGCTGTCCATCTGCGCGCCTCTGACCAGCGGCGCCGAGGTTCGCGACCTGATTCCTGCGGGCGACGTTCCGATGCGTTTGCTGTATCAGCTGTACGTGTTTGAAAACTGGCTCTATCGCGTGAACATGACCGGCGAACAGCTGCGGCTGTGGCTGGAGCATGCTACCACCAACTACACCAGTGCGTCGAACCCCGATTACCTTGGCGGTGGCTACTACACCGATGAAATCTACGGTTTGTACTACGAAATCCACTACTATGCGCCTGAAGGAAAGCGCATCCAGAACATGCAGTATCAGGGTCAGCCCGTGGCGCCTGATCAGGTGTTCTCCGTGGTGATGAACAACTACCGCTTCACCGGCGGCGCCGGCTTCATGCAGGCGGCTGGTCTGACTCCTGAGGATTACAGCCTCACGGATATGTACACCGGCGATACGCTGGGCAACGATAACGGTCAGGTGCGTAACATTCTGGCGCAGTACATCCGCGACCAGAAGGAAATCACCCCCACCGTGGAAAGTACTTGGCAGTTCTTCAGAACCAAGGAAGACGCGATCGCTGCCGGCGCGAAGGTTGTGGAATAATACGCTTTCCAAATGCACCCGCGCCAGCTGCTTGCGCCTTTTCCCTTCTGACTTTCGGTCATTCTACTGAGCGTAGCACTGCTGCGCTGCGTTTCACGTCCATTAGCCAGAATAAAAAATTCGCTTCACATTTTGGCGCATTCTTATTTGGAAATAGTATTACACTCCCCGGATTTTCGTGATGAATCAAAAACCGCGCCCTACTCTGGAACATCTCCGGAGCAGGGCGCTTTTCTATGCAATTATCCAGTTGTGCTCTTTCTAAATTCATCCGTGCCATCTGTCCGTGCTTTTCCATTCTGGCGCATTCTCATGATGGAAATAGTATTATCACACGCTGTAACGTCCCCGGCTTTCCGTGAGGAAACGTTATTTCTCCCATTCCACCCCGTTCCCCCGCAGCCCCTGCACAAACTCCTCCGGCAGCGGCGCGGTGAACGTCATCCGCTCCCCCGTCCGTGGGTGCGTGAACGAAAGCGTGTACGCGTGCAGCATCAGGCGGGGGACTTTCGCGCCTCTTCCTGACCCGTAAATCGGGTCGCCGCAGACCGGATGCCCGATGGACTTCATGTGCACGCGGATTTGGTGCGTCCGCCCGGTCAGAATGTGGACGTCCAGCAGCGTCACGTTCCGCCCGCGCGCAAGCACCGTCCAGTCCGTAATCGACGGGCGGCCTTCGGGGTCAATCGCCATTTTCTTGCGGTCTTTCTTGCTCCGCGCGATGGGCTGGTCGATGCGCCCGCTGTCCTCCCGCAGATTTCCTTCAACCAGCGCGCGGTAGTGCTTCTCCATCTGCCGCTCCTGCAATTGGCGGCTGAGGGCGAGTTGGCTCTGGTCGTTCTTTGCCACGAGCAGCAGACCGCTGGTGTCCTTGTCCAGCCGGTGGACGATGCCGGGGCGCAGTTCGCCGCCGATGCCGCTCAAGTGGTCAAGGTGGTGCAGGAGCGCGTTGACGAGCGTGCCGTCCTCGTTGCCGGCGGCGGGGTGAACGACCATGCCGCAGGGCTTCAGGACGACGGCGAGGTCGTCATCCTGATAGAGAATTGTGAGCGGAATTTCCTGCGCGACGGGCACAGCGGGCTTTGGCGCGGGAATCGTCAGGATAACAATCTGACCCTGCTTTGCCTTTGCGCCGGATTTCGTCTCGACTTTCCCGTCCACTGTGACGTTTCCGTCCGCCATCAGCGCCGCCACCCGCGAGCGAGTCAGCCCGGCGGCTTCGGACAGGGCAACATCCAGCCGACGGCCGTCGCCGGGGATGGAGATAGTGCGCGATTCGAGTGCGTCAGGCATCATTTGCGTCATGATTGATTTTCCTCCAATCTTCCGTGCGGAACACGATGCAGTACGCCATCAGCGCCGTGCCGACGACGAGCGCCGCGTCCGCAATATTGAACACTGCGAAGGGGAACAGGGTGATATCCAGCATATCGACGACATAGCCCAGCGCCAAGCGGTCGTAGGCGTTGCCAAGCGCGCCGCCGATCATCAGCGCCGCCGCGGTTCTGCTCCATCCGCTGAGCTGATAGCGGCGGAGGACGAGCCATCCGGCGATAACCGCGATGACGGACACCACGCCCAGCATCCACGACTGTCCGCTGAACAGGCTGAACGCCATGCCTGTGTTTTCGGCATAAATCCAGCGGAGAACGCCGGGAATGAGGGTGCGCTCATCCGGCAGCGCGACGGCGAGGGCTTTGGTGAAGCGGTCAAGCGCGAGGGTCAGGAGGATGAGCAGGAGTGGCAGCAGCCTTTGGAAAACGGGTTTGCGCATGGTGATGATAGCCCTTTCTGGTGATGATGATTTGGGAAGCAGCGGAATCAGGTCGCGCCCATTGGCGCGACAATGAGGAAATGGCGGATAGAGCAGCTTGGGGCGCGTCTGCGGAAGCGCGAAGTTACGGGCAGGGACGCTTTAGCTGCCGCTGCCCTTGCCTTCCACGAGGTTCAGCAATTGGGTCAGGAAATCCCCGATAATCGGCAGATTCCTTTGCACCAGTCCTTGCAGCAGCCACACCACCAGCGCGCCCAGAAGCGTAAACCCAACCGCTGTCCCTAATCCTCTTGCAATCCCGCCTACAAACTGCATCAGAAGACGCTTCTTCCAGTTCTTCTCATATGCAACAAATTCACTGAGCCGCAGCTGCTCCATCCGCAGCAATTGCTCCTCCATTTTGTTCGCCATCCAGACCGCCCATTCCTTCATTCTCGCACCTCTTTTTTGCGGTTTTCATTTTCTGATAGAATCGCACGATCATGCAGGGGATTTCGCCTCTGCGGAGGTGACCAAAGGGCAATGAAAACAGACGAAGTCTGCGATCGCCCTTTGGAAACCTTCGG
>OLNF01002720.1_pt1 | contig 13472 bp, 10 predicted proteins | sample 1673061 | NCBI WGS metagenome assembly OLNF01 (sample SAMEA3136751, study PRJEB25190) | human gut metagenome | reverse complement strand
TGGATGTTTCGAAGTTTCGGGTTTTGTTCAAACATAGGAGAACCTTTCTATTTATTGGGAATTCAGGATATCCATGACGCTGGAATAAAGATCCTTGTGCCTGCCTGACTGGTTGTTGCAATTATGATCTGGATTTCTACCAATGTCCTGCCGCGGCGCATAGTCGGGTGGCGGAGGTGGTGCACCGCAGCCCGGTTGTGGCGGGAAATCACAGGATTTCCACAATTATTATTTGGTGGCGACCCCTGTGATCCAGAATCATTCATCGCCTGCATGACCTGCATCATTTTGAGCATCTGCTGCATGTTCTTGATATTGCCTGCAAAATCGCCCGGCAGGAAACGGCACATGCATTCCATCATTTCTTCGGAACTTTCCGGGTGACAGTCGAACCCGCAGGAGGCAACATAGTCCGGGTGGTCGAAGCATTGCATCAGGGCACGGATTTCCTGATATTTGATTAAGAGGATCAACGGTTTTTTGTAGGCATAGTCCACAAAAGGAATCATGGCTTCCAAGAAAAACAGGGAGTCGTCATGGATCAGTTGATCGAGCGGATGATTATGCAGCATGGCGGATGCTCTGAAATCTTGTTAGTCTAATATATGTGCGACTCTGTAAAAATATGAGCCGGAGGAAGAGGATGCAACCGCTGTCATACAACAGATAACAAAAACTCCCTTACAAGTGAACTTGCAAGGGAGTCCCGAAGAATTCCTCTATTAACAACCGCAGCCGCAACCGCCGCCATTGTTATTTCCGCAGCAGAAGAGGAGAATCAGGATGATCCAGATACAGTCATTGTCGCAACCGCAACCGTTTCCACCGCAGAATCCTCCGCCGCCACAGCCACCGCACAATAACAACAGGATGATAATCCAGATGCAGGAACAGTTGCTGCCATTTCCGATGTTAAAACCATTTCCACAGCCGCAACCGCACTGTGTAGCTGACAAATCGCTCATGAGATGCCTCCGCTAAAAATTCTTATGGTTTATACTATGCGCCTGCCTGCGAAGTGTTAAAAAAAGTTGAATGGAAGTTCGTTAAATGTTAAGATAGAGAAAATTGACAAAAGGCGACAGGATTCGATGAAGCACAAGAAGTTTGAAATCATAATGATAAAAAATACATTGGCGATGATGCTCCCTATCATGGTCTTATTGCTTGTACTCATTTTTGTGGGGGTGCGTTATTCGCTGTTCCATGTGGTGCAATGTTATGAGCTTACGAAGATTGAGCCGATTGAGGATCAGATTGCGCAGCTATATTCAGATGGCACTACAAGTGTCCGGTACAATGCGGAGAATCTGTATTACACGGGATATAATTATCTGGTGGAAAACAAAATCAAGGGTGCCTATTATTATTGCTTTGAAGATGATCATATGGTGTTTCTGCTTATTAAAACAAAACAGCCACAAAACAGTATTGATAAGCGGACAGTGAAGGGACGTATCGTAAAGGACGAGGTAGTTACAGATCATATCATAGCCGGATTGTCAAAAAATGGAGAGGTTCCGATGAACATTTTAGATGGATTCTATGATTCTTATGTCATCAGTGAACCGGATTTCCCATATGTGTATACGGGGATTGCGTATATTATTGTTGCGGCGTTGTCGATGCTGTATGTCTTTGTGCTGGCATATGTTGTCCGGTTGTGGATGCGGCCATACAAGAATCCGCAGGCAAAGAAGCTTCGTGCCTATGGGCGTAGAAGTGCTGTGATCGAACAGCTCAATACAGAATTACGCGATAAATTATATTTTCATTATCATGGAATCTATGTGACAGATAATTTTCTGGTTGCAACATATTGGTTCCATACGGACGTAATCCGCCTCGATGATGTGCGGTATCTGTCCAAGAATCGGGTGGAGGAAAGGGGTGGTAGAGAATTGTACCGGCTGACCTTGTCAGAACCGGAGACGGATTTGTTTTATGAAATTGATTTTAGAGAAGAAGAGTTGATTGACGCGTGCGTGGATGCGATTCGGGGATAATGATGTAGATGATGGAGGATGGAACGCATGAATATAGTTTTGGAAATCATTATTTTTAATGTCGTGGTATTTACGATCTGCGGAATCAATATGGCAAAAAAAGGAAGACTTGGATTGATACAAGAGTATCCAAAAGCAATACAGAATCGATGCAGAGAGCTTGGACTGATCGAGGAAAGCTCTGGCAAGTTGATGAAAAAGGCAACGATCGGTAAGATTGGATTTTTTATCGGATACATAGTTTTGCAGACGGTATTGGCGTATTATATCGGAGGAGCACGCACGTTTTTCACAGGCTGGCTGCACGGTTATCTCATGTGGGTGGCAGAAATGTGGTTTGATGCACTGGTTGTGGACTGCCTCTGGTTTTGCCATAGCAAGAAAATGGTAATTCCGGGAACCGAGGATATGGTCGATGCCTATCACGGTTACTGGCATCACATCAAATATGCGGTGATCGGAATGTTTACGCAGGCGGTGATCGCCCTGCCGGTAGGACTTTTCGTGATGCTGCTGGGAAAGTAATCATATATGGATAAAATAAAGGGTGTACCTGACGATGCAGGTGCACCTTTTTTATGTCAAAAATTATAGAATTAAAAATAATTTTTTACTCTCAAACCCGCATATTTCCTCAGCTTTTCTAAATGTTCCAAACTTACGCTTTACAAATATATGTATGCCATGATACGGTTTTTCAAACATTTTGTGATATAAAATCAAAATTTTTACAATGTGTATATAATGTGTATAATCAAAGGAGAAGAGATGAAACAGAGAGAATTGGTAAGAAAGTTAAAATCAATTGGATTTCGATTTGCAAGACAAATATAAAAAAATGGGGAATATAATATAGTATCCCCGGTAGATGAGGAGATGATTACTATGAAACAGGTGTATCCAGTTATATTTACAAAAATACAGGATGAGAAAAATACGATTTTGATTGAAGTGCCAGACTTGGAAATACTGACAGAAGGATTTGGCATTGTAAATGCAATTGACATGGCGAGAGACGCAATAGGTGTAAAGGGGATATATTATGACGATCAGGGAAAAGAATTGCCGAATCCAAGAGAATTGAAAGATATAGATATATCAAAGGGTACATTTTATGGAGATGGGGAAGGAACAGTCACACTGATAGATGTTGATTTTAATGAATATCGCAGAAAATTAGATAATAAATCTGTACGACGCAATGTGACACTTCCGAATTGGTTAAACCGAGAGGCAGAAAGGGCACATATCAATGTGTCGGGGGTTCTTCAGGAGGCACTTGTGCTAAAACTTGGGATACGAAAATAAACACCTAAAATAGGATTCAGCAGTTTACATTTTCGGGGTTGACACAGTTATTTATTGTGCTAAAATGTTTTTTGATAGATGCATTTACTGAATGATGATGCACCTGCAGGAACATAATAAATAGAAAGACGTTGAAGGTGCAACAAGGATTTTCAAGACCTGACAGAGAGACGGGGTCATGGCTGCAAGCCCTGTTCAGTAGAGGAAGATCTCATTTTCACACTGGAGTCGCGGATTTGAACATACCATTGTCATGGTGCAGTGGAAAGTAGGATTCGTCGTGTTATGCACGTTACGCATACAATGAGAGCGACTGTCACAGTCGAATCAGGGTGGTACCGCGGATATTACTTCGTCCCTAGTCAAGGGCGAAGTTTTTTTGTTGCCTTTTATGACTGGTTAGAAACACATATCAGATGATTGCAGTTCCAATATGTGGATTGAGTGATTCGTAATTACCAATTCTAAAGCAGACCGTTGAAGCACGCTGGTACTTAATGAACGACGGATTTATCGTCGTGAATTTAGTACCACTGCGTGATGAACCGAGCGAGAGCGTGTCTGCGTAGAAATGGTAATTATGAATCGCTCGTATGATGTGTTTCTGGTTTGCAATCATCTGAAATTGGTATAACATGGAGGAAAACAGGAAATGAAAGAAAAGTTGCAAAGCATCAAAGAACAGGCACTTTCCAAGATCGCAGAGGCACAGGATATCAACCTCTTGAATGATATCAAGGTGTCGATCCTTGGTAAGAAGGGTGAATTAACCCAGGTATTGAAGAGTATGAAGGATGTGGCTCCGGAGGATCGTCCGAAGGTTGGACAGATGGTAAATGAGACACGTGCAAACATCGAGGCAAAGCTCGAGGAGAAGATGAAGTCCATCAATTCTGCTATGCGTGCAGAGAAGATGAAGCGTGAGACAATCGATGTTACACTTCCGGGTGTGAAGAAGATCGACGGACACAGACATCCAAACCAGATCGCGCTTGAAGATCTGGAGCGTGTATTTATCGGTATGGGATATGAGATCGTATCCGGACCGGAAATCGAATATGACAAATACAACTTTGAGCTTTTGAATATCCCTGCAAACCATCCGGCAAAGGATGAGCAGGATACATTCTATATCACAAAGGACATTCTGCTTCGTACACAGACATCACCGGTACAGGCAAGAATCATGGAGCAGGGCAAACTGCCAATCCGTATTCTGTCACCGGGACGTGTATTCCGTTCTGACGAAGTAGATGCAACTCATTCACCATCTTTCCATCAGGTTGAGGGACTGGTTGTTGACAAGGGAATCACAATGGCAGATCTGAAGGGAACACTCGATCAGTTCGCGAAGGAATTCTTCGGTGAGAAGACAAAGACAAAGTTCCGTCCGCACCATTTCCCATTTACAGAGCCTTCTGCAGAGGTAGATATCACATGCTTCAAGTGTGGCGGCAAGGGCTGTCGTGTATGTAAGGGCAGTGGCTGGATTGAGATTCTTGGTTGTGGTATGGTACATCCACACGTATTGGAAATGTGTGGCATTGATCCGGAAGAGTATTCAGGATTCGCATTTGGTATCGGACTGGAGCGTATCACACTTCTGAAGTACGAGATCGATGATATGCGTCTCTTGTACGAAAACGACACAAGATTTTTGAATCAGTTCTAAGATGGAGGTAAGAAGATGAATACACCGATTTCATGGTTAAAAGTATATGTTCCTGATTTAGACGTGGATGTACAGGAGTTCGTAGACGCGATGACACTGTCCGGTTCCCATGTAGAAGGATACGAGAAGAAAGATAAGAACTTAGAGAAGATAGTAGTTGGTAAGATCGAGAAGATCGAGAAGCACCCGGATGCAGATAAGCTCATTATCTGTCAGGTAAATATCGGTGCTGAGACAATCCAGATCGTAACAGGTGCCCCAAATGTAAAGGAAGGCGACCTCGTACCAGTTGTCTTAGATGGTGGTAAGGTTGCAGGCGGACATGATGGCGAGCCACTCCCGGAGGACGGCATCAAGATCAAGAAGGGCAAGCTTCGTGGTATCGAGAGTAATGGTATGATGTGCTCCATCGAAGAGCTTGGTTCATCCAGAGATCTGTACCCGGAAGCACCAGAGTATGGTATTTACATTTTCGGGGAAGAGTCAGGCGTAAAGCCGGGCGACGATGCGATCGCAGCACTTGGTCTGCATGATTCTGTTGTAGAGTACGAGATCACATCGAACCGTGTCGATTGTTTCTCGATGATCGGTATGGCAAGAGAGGCTGCAGCAACATTTGACAAGGAATTCCATGAGCCGGAGATAAAAGTACAGGGCAGCGGCGGTGATGTGAATGATTACATTACGGTAGATGTACAGGCGCCGGATCTGTGCCCGCGTTACACAGCCAGAGTTGTGACAGATTTGAAGATCGGTCCTTCCCCAAAATGGATGCGTGAGAGATTGGCTTCTCAGGGAATCCGTTCGATCAACAATCTGGTTGATATTACAAACTATGTTATGGAAGAGTACGGTCAGCCAATGCACGCGTATGACTTAGATACGATCGCAGGCAAGAAAATCGTTGTAAAACGTGCCAATGACGGTGATACATTTGTGACACTCGACGGACAGGAACGTAAGATGGACAAGGATGTTCTGATGATCTGTGACGGCGAGAAGGAAATCGGTATCGCCGGTATCATGGGTGGTGAGAATTCTATGGTTACGGATGACATCAAGACATTGTTGTTCGAGGCAGCCTGCTTCGACGGTACGAATATCCGTCTGACAACAAAGCGAATCGGTCTTGCGACAGATGCAGCCGCAAAATTCGTGAAGGGACTTGATCCAAACTTGGCAGAACAGGCAATCAACCGTGCCTGCCAGCTGATCGAGGAACTTGGCTGTGGTAAGGTCGTGGACGGTATGGTGGATGTATATCCAAACCCGGTCAAGGAGGTTGTACTTCCGTTTGAGCCGGAGAAGATGAACAAGCTGCTCGGAACAGACATTTCTTCTGATGTTATGCTTTCCATCTTCAAGAAGCTGGAGCTTCGTTATGACGAGAAGACAAATATGCTGACAATCCCTACTTTCCGTCAGGATTTGAAATGTATGGCAGATCTTGCAGAGGAAGTAGCACGTTTCTATGGCTATGCAAATATTCCGACGACTCTGCCACACGGCGAGTCCACTGCAGGTAAGAAGAGCTATGCAGAGCGTGTAAATGATATCGTAAGAAATATTGTCGAGGGCGATGGTTTCTCTGGAGCTATGCATTATTCGTTCGAGAGTCCGAAGGTATTTGACAAGCTGCTCATCCCACAGGATTCCGTATATAGAAAGGCAATCCAGATCATGAACCCACTTGGCGAGGACTTCTCTATCATGAGAACGCTTCCGTTAAATGGTATGCTGACATCCCTTTCTACAAACTATAACCGTAGAAATAAACATGCGAGACTGTATGAGCTTGCAAATGTATATCTGCCGAAGGCACTTCCATTGACAGAGCTTCCGGATGAGCGTATGATGCTGACACTTGGTATGTTCGGCGAGGGCGATTTCTTCGATCTGAAGGGTGTGATTGAAGAGCTGACAGAGAAGCTTGGATTTGCAAAGGAGATCAACTACGAGCCAACATCTGAGCATCCATTCTTACATCCGGGACGTCAGGCAAATATCACGAAAGGCAAGCTTTCGGTTGGTTATCTCGGACAGCTTCATCCAGAGGTTGTTGAAAACTATGGCATGAAGAAGGAAGTCTATGTCGCAGTTCTGGATATGCAGACAGTTACAATGCTTACGACATTTGACAGAAAGTACGAAGGTATCGCGAAGTTCCCAAGCGTTACACGAGATCTGGCACTGGTTGTAGATAAGAGTGTATTTGTTGGCGAAATCGAGAAGGTCATCAAGAAGTGTGGAGGCAAGATGTTAGAGAGCTACAAGCTGTTCGACGTTTACGAGGGCGCACAGGTGGCACCGGGTAAGAAGTCTGTTGCGTACTCTCTCGTATTCCGTGACAAGACAAAGACTTTGACGGATGCGGATGTTAATCCAGTCGTAGAGAAGCTTCTTGCAGAGCTTTCGAAGATGGGCATCGAGATCCGTGCATAATAGCATAGTTCTGCGTGCAGAATTTTATGGAGCAGATAAATATGAACGAAATGAAATTAAGTGATTTTAATTATGAATTGCCACAGGAGCTGATCGCACAGGATCCGCTCCTGAAGCGAAGCGATTCCCGGCTTATGGTGTTGAACCGTGCGACTGGAGGAATCGAACACCGACATTTCTCGGATGTGATCGAATACTTAAATCCGGGTGATTGTCTGGTTATCAATGATACAAAGGTCATTCCAGCCAGACTGATTGGCGTCAAGGAAGATACAGGGGCATCCATTGAGGTGCTGCTGTTGAAGCGCCACGATGATAAGGTCTGGGAGACGCTGGTAAAGCCGGGGAAAAAGGCACGTGTAGGTGCGCGTATTTCCTTTGGTGAAGGCAAATTGGTCGGCGAGGTTATCGACATTGTTGAAGAGGGCAATCGTCTGATCCGTTTTGAATACGAAGGAATTTTTGAGGAAGTGTTGGATGAGCTTGGACAGATGCCGCTTCCACCGTATATTACACACCGTCTGGAGGACAAGGATCGTTATCAGACGGTCTATGCAACACATACCGGTTCGGCAGCAGCACCGACGGCAGGCTTGCATTTTACGAAGGAACTTCTGGTGCAGATCAAAGAGAAGGGCATCAAGATTGCAAGAGTGACCTTGCATGTCGGACTTGGTACGTTCCGTCCGGTGAAGGTGGAGAATATTTTAGAACATCATATGCATAGTGAGTTCTATGTGATTGATGAGGAAGCTGCCAATACGATCAATGAGACGAAGGCAAATGGTGGCAAGATCGTATCGGTTGGTACAACGAGCACGCGTACGCTCGAGACGGTTGCAGATGAGAACGGACATGTGCGTGCCTGCAGTGGATGGACGGATATCTTTATCTATCCGGGATATAAATTCAAGGTGGTTGACCGCCTGATTACGAATTTCCACTTGCCGGAATCCACATTGTTGATGCTGGTTTCTGCATTGTATGACCGCGAGAAGATTCTTGAAGCATATAAGATTGCGGTTGAGGAGAAGTACAGATTCTTCTCATTTGGAGATGCTATGTTGATTTTATAAAATTGGAGAATGGCGTTGATAAGAAAATAGAATACGATATATGATGGTATAATCGTATAAAGATTAACAAAGAAATGGAGGAAAAAGTTATGAGTCGTTTGAAGCAGGCAGTGAAGATGCTACGGTATAACTTTTCCTCCATTGCTTTTTTTGAGATAGTTTACCGGGTATTGTCATTGGCAATTCTGACACCGGCAATGTATGGACTGCTGAATGTGTCAATGGATATCGCAGGCGTTTCGTATCTGTCATCCGGAACGATCTACCGGTATATGCGGTCGCCGATTACCTATGTGGCATTCCTGCTGATTTTGATTCTGATCGCATTTTTCCTACTGATTAATCTGTCGGGAATTATTTACAGTATGGAAGCGTCGGTGCGGCGCGAGAAGCTGAATCCGATGGATATTTTGCTGCATGGAATCGGAAATGCCTGCCGGAGTCTGACACCGAAGAATCTGCTCACACTTGGTTATGTATTGTTTGTTCTGCCATTCACATATTCGCTGACATTGTCAGGCACGTTGCTCGGCTTGAAGCTGCCGGAATTTTTGACACATTTTCTGAAGAATTATAAGTTCGGAGTGATGGGGGGGCTTGCCATCTACCTTGTGCTCTGTCTGACCTTCTTCAAAGAAATTTTTACGCTCAACTATTTTGTCCTGTATAAGGTCAATTATAAGCAGGCACGCCGTATGAGTAAACAGGCGATGAAACGGCATGTATTACTTATGATGATCGGTGTCATTTCATTAAATCTGGCGATTGCCGTCATTGCGGTGCTGCTGGAAGGTGCATTTGCAGCGGGAATCTCGAAGGTTGTACTTAACCTGATTCCGAACAAAACGGTTGTGACAGTGATTGATACAATCTTCCGTGTCGCGACGGTGATTCTTTATGTGTTGATTGTCATAGTTGCAACGCCGCTGATTCATGCATATATCTGCGCACATTTCTATGAACGTGAAGGCGATATGGATTATGAGGAGTTCAAGAATCTCCATGTAAATAAGATTCAGGAGCGGGAGGAGAAGATTCTTCTGAGCCGTTCACGGAAGAAGCAGCGTACATTTTTGGCTTCTATTGTTGCGTTCGGTCTGATACTGAATGGCTGTTATGTGTATCTGTCAACCAACAATTACATGTCCTTTCGTATTGCATATCCGACGAATGCATCGGTGACAGCGCATCGCGGGGATGCCGGAAATGCACCGGAGAATACAATGCCTGCATTTGAAAAGGCAGTGGAAGCAGGTGCGGATATTATTGAGTTGGATGTACGACAGACGGCGGATGGCGTGTATGTAATCATGCATGATGAAAGTCTGAACCGGACCGCGAATGTCAAGCGTAAGGTCGGTGAAGTGGATTATGATTATATCAGCAAGCTGGATGTCGGAAGCTCCTATGACCGGTCGTATGATGGCACGCGGATTCCGACGTTGGAGGAAGTGCTGATTTTTGCCAAGGAAAATGATGTATTCTTGAATATTGAGTTAAAACCGGCAGATACTGATCAGAATTATGTGCAGGGCATTGTGGATCTGTTGCATGAATATGATTTTGTGGATCAGTGCATGCTTGGCTCGCAGAGCGTCGCGGCGTTACGCGAGGCAAAGGAACTGGATCCGGATATCTCAACGCTCTATATTATGACGATGGCATTTGGCGATTTTGCAGGCATGCAGGGAATCGATGGATTCAGCATCAAACATACGTATATTAGTAACAACATGGTAAGTCGGATTCACGCAAAGGGAAAGAAGATTTATGCATGGACGGTAAACAATGAGTCGGACATCAAGGATCTGTTGCTACTGGATGTGGATGGAATCATCACGGATGATCCTGCCAATACAAAGGAAGTTATATCCAACGCAAATGATTCCATCATTGAAGATTGGATGAAACGGTTGATCTATAAATACTAGATTGAATGTAAAAACAGATTGATTGGAAATGAAAAGGCTGCCAGATGTGGCAGCCTTTTTTGCTATGGTGACGTGAAAAATGCAGTGATCAGATCAGCTAAAGCAGTGTAGTCATCCTTGTGCATCAGCTCGCTTGCAGAGTGCATGGCAAGAACCGGAATACCGATATCACACGCGCGCATTGGCAGGTAGGAGGATACGATCGGACCAAGCGTCTGCCCGCCCGGCATGCCGGAACGGTTGACGGTGCGCTGCAGGGCAATTCCATTTGTGTTGCACAGGTCAATGATGCAGGCACCAGCTTCACTGTCACATACATAACGTTGACTGGCACTTGATTTCAGGACAGCACCTTTTCCGAGCAGAACTGTATTGGTAATGTCGGATTTCTCGTTGTAATTTGGATGTGTGGCATGTGCGACGTCTACGGACAGATAAAATCCATCTTCAATCAGTGAAAGCTGGCTGCCTGCAGCCAGGCGTTTTACGATATCGGAGAGTAATGTGCTGTCAGCTCCCTGCTTGGAGCGGCTTCCGATTTCTTCATTATCAAAAAGTGCGCCGATGCAGAGTGTATTGGAAGGCTCTGCACTTGCCAGTCCTTCTAGGATGGCACAGACCGAAGAGATATTGTCGATACGCGGACTTGTCACAAATGCATCATTCATACCGACGGTCGTTGGTGCATCGCAGATGTACAGGTACAGATCGAAGTCTAAAATATCATCTGGAGAGATGTTTAGTTTTTCTGCCACATAAGAAAGCAGAAAATGGGAATCTGCTGCGGGCGCGACCATATCTACAATCGGAATCAGTTCCTTCTGTACATCCAGTTCTCCTTCTTTGCCGCCACGTTTCAGATGCGGAGCAAGGTTCGGGATGATAGCAACCGGTTTTTGGGAATCGAATAGACGGACTTCCGGGTGGAAGCTTGTGTCGCCCTTGAGGATAACTTTTCCTGCGAGTCCGAGCGGACGGTCAAACCAGCTTTCCTTGATGAGTCCGCCGTATGGCTCGACATTTATTTGCAGATATCCCAGCTTTTTTAATTCCGGGTTCGGCTTTACCTTGAGCATCGGGAAATCCGTATGGGCGCAGGCGATGCGCACCTGTGTGCTCTGTGCGCCTTTGACGAACGGAATCACGATCGAAGAAAATGGGGCAAGGTAGTATCTGCCAGCGGCGAGCTCGGTGAGATTTTCCCGGTCGGATATCTGTGTGAAGTTATGCGCATCTAAATATTCTTTAGCAAGGGCGGCAACATGGAATTGGGTTTTGCCGTTCTGTAAGAAACGCAATAAAGTTTTCATGTGATGATCTCCTTTCGAAATCGTGTGGTTCATTTATGTAGTATAGAGAGTTCCTAGTGAGATTGCAAGGCTGGGAGGAAACTTTTGTTGGCGAAATGGGCGTAGAGAGGAAATTTCTGGGAAGAAAACCCGCGCGGTGGGCGTGGGGAGCAGCAGAGAGCAGGAAAAGCCCAAGTATAGCTTGTGCATATGGAATAAGGAACGTATAATGGATGTAGTATTATATATGCAACATAAGATAAAACAGATTAGTGAAGAACATGCAATGAACATGGATAAGAACATGCAGTGAATATGGAGAGAAACAAGCAGTGAAAAAGATTATAATAACGCTGAAATATATGGTAGCTAGTTTGCTCATCGCGCTTTCGTTCGCGGGATGTGTAGCCGGGCAACCCGCCGCGGATGATTCGACCACGGCTGCCATAGAAGCTCAGGATATAACGGAGAATCCTGACGCGCGAGATAAAGACTCGCAGCCAGATGCACAATCGGAGAATGGGCTTCCGCGTGCAATCCAGACGGGAACTCCAGTTTCGCTTGCTGACATTCCGGCTTACGACGGAACGTCGTATATCCAGCTTGAGAATAATATGCCGGATTTTACAGAGGAAGAAAAGAAGAGTACGGAAGCGTTTGAACGATATAGTGATCTGGATTCGCTTGGACGCTGCGGGCAGGCGTATGCGAATATCTGCCCGGAATTACAGCCGATGGAAGAACGGGGCACAATCGGAAATGTTCGTCCAAGCGGCTGGCACACGGTGAAGTATAATGATCTGATCGACGGGAATTATCTCTACAATCGCTGCCATCTGATTGCGTACTGTCTTGCCGGTGAAAATGCAAATGAGAAGAACCTGATTACCGGGACAAGATACCTGAATGTGGATGGGATGCTTCCATTTGAGGAAAAGGTAGATGCATATGTAAAAGAGACTGGAAATCATGTGCTGTACCGGGTGACACCGATTTTTGAAGGGGATAATCTGGTTGCTTCCGGCGTGGAGATGGAAGGATGGTCTGTCGAGGATGAGGGAGCTGGAATTTGTTTTTATGTGTACTGCTATAATGTACAGCCGGGAATTGGGATCAACTATGCGGATGGAACAAGCTGGGAATCTGAAATACAGGAACAAACACCGAATTCAGAACTAATGGGGGACAATAAAAATGAAACGGCACAGACCTATATTTTGAACACAAACACGAAGAAGATTCATCGTCCGACTTGTTCGAGTGTCAGCCAGATGAAGGAGAAAAACAAGCAGACCTATGAGGGAACGGTGGAGGAGTTAGAAAACATGGGATATACCCCGTGTAAGAAATGTAATCCGTGATTGTAATCCGGCTTCCTATATGTGCATCGAGGCAAAATAACACGTAAATTAATATGCAAACAATCCGCGGATGTGTGTAAAACAATCCATAAATCGGTTGTTGCTGGAAATGAGCCGTGTTATAATGATGTAGATTTTTATGGCGAGACGTTCAGGCTTGAAAATGAAAACAAAAACTGTGTACAGATACAGGATTTGAAAAGACTTAAATATGCGTATTACATAATATTAGACATGCAGAAAGAGAGAAAGTTATGAAATTATCAAGAGTTCTTGCTCCTATAGTTGCAGCTACCGTTATCCTGACAGGATGCGGTGGTCCATCAGAGAGTGATTGTACAAAAGCCTTAAACAAGTACTTACAAAAACAGGAAGTTTCAATACCTA
>OLNF01002716.1_pt1 | contig 13483 bp, 10 predicted proteins | sample 1673061 | NCBI WGS metagenome assembly OLNF01 (sample SAMEA3136751, study PRJEB25190) | human gut metagenome | reverse complement strand
TCAAGATGAACGGCTGCCACAGCTGCCCGATTCACTGCTACTCCGACATGCGCGTCCCGAACTCCAAGGCTAACGGCGGCTACGAGATCACGGGCAACACCTGCGTGCCGAACTTCCCGTACATGTATATGATTGGCATTCTTGGCGAAAACGCCGGCGGCGTGAAGAACTTCAGCGAGTCTGGCGTTATTTGGAACCAGGCCATCGGCTCCACCGTGGACGATTTGGGCCTGTGGTGCAACTACGCACAGCTCTACCGCGACATCGCGCACTGCGTTGCCAAGGGCATCTTTAAGCGCGTGCTGCCCGAGGACGAATACAACATGTTCGACTGGGACGCTTTCAAGAACGATGACCCGTCGATTATGGTGAAAATTTTGCGCCACATCGCTCAGAACGATAACGAAATGAGCTATCTGGGCCATGGTCCTATCGTTTGGTGCAAGCGCTGGAACGACATGGAATGGTTCGACACCACCGCGAGCTGCCTGATCAACTATCGCGGCTGGCCTGTGCACCATGCACATGAGTGCTTCGGCCAGGTTGGCGCTGTGTACAACATGATGTTCAACCGCGACGACATGATTCACTCCGCCGTTAACTTCCAGGGCTGCGGCCTGCCCATCGAGAAGAAGCGCGAAATCGCGAAGGAAGTCTGGGGCGGCGAAGACGCCATCGACGAGGACAAGAACTACACCCCCATGAACGAGCACAAGGCCAAGTTCTGCTGGTGGTCCATTGTCACCGACGTGCTGCATGACTCCCTCACCCTGTGCAACTGGGTGTGGCCTATGACCATGAGCCCGTCGAAAACCCGCGACTACCGTGGCGACCTCGACCTCGAATCGAAGTTCATGAAGGCAGTAACAGGCGAAGACATCACCACCGAGGAGCTCTACAAGCGCGGCGCAGCCATCATGACCCTGCAGCGCGCCAACACGATGCGCGGCATGGGCACGAACGACTTCCGCGGCGTGCATGATGTTTACACCGAGTGGCCTTTTACGAAAGATCCTGACATCAAGCCCTTCACCGCTGGCACCGATAAGATGGAAAAGGAAGATTTCCAGACCGCCCTTACCATGGTGTACAAGGAGTTCGGTTGGGACGAGAAAACCGGCGCACCGACCGCCGACAGCCTCGACAATTACAACCTGACCGACGTGAAGGAAGACCTTCAGTCCAAGGGTCTGCTCTAGGCATAACCCTGCGGGCGGCCCACCTCCCCTCACCGCCCGCTCCTTCTTTTGGAAGCCCGCCATTGTGCGGGCTTCCTTTTTATGCAGACAACCATACTGGCAGGGATATCAGGCGCCTTGCTATGGACTCGGGCACCAGAGCCTTGATTACAAATAGCCGCAGTTTTGACCACGATTCATGGCGAACTGGATCAAAACTGCGGCTATTTGTAAATGCCACTCTTGCGAAACTTCTTCGATTGCGACTATTCGTAATTGCACCGAACTACCTGTTGGAGAAACGGAACGCCGCGGCGTATTTTAGAAAGACCTGAGCTCTTCCTAAATTGGGCGCAGCAAAGTTTCCACGAGCACCGAACGCCTTCAGATACCTCAATCGCGACAACAAATCGACCAACATCATCGCAGGCGCGAGCGCCCTCAAGCTGCGCAGGCCCAAGACTACGCAAACTTTGGCATTTCCGCGCAGACGCGGCCTCCTTTCGCGCCTTATCCAGAAATCAACTGCGGCGCAGGCGCATCCACGCGGGCGCGGGCTTTCTACCCACGCCGAACGCTCTGCACGGGACCCCGGCCAATCTAGGCGGCTCGTGCGTCTACCGACAAGCAAATTCAACAAGCTAGAAGCTCGAAAGATCAAGCAGCGCGAAGGGTTGCAACTGCTCGCTACAGGCCTTCAATACGCCAACCGTGTAGTCAATATCGTCTTGAGTCGTTTCATTCGAGAGCGAGAAACGCAGGGCGCTCTGGGTACGTTCGGACGGCAGTCCCATTGCAACAAGCACGTGCGAGGGCTCGCCTTCGTGGCTCGAGCAGGCGCTTCCGCCCGCCGCGCACACGCCCCGCTCGTCAAGCAACTCGACAAGCGAAGCCGAATCGATGCCCATAAACGACACGTTCAACGTGCCGGGCACGCGCGGGGCCACACCGTTTACGCAGGTATCGGCAATTTCAGCAAGAATGCGCTGTTCCAACTCGTCACGAAGCGCCGCTATGCGCGCAGCATCGCTCGCCATATTCTCGCAGGCCTCACGCGCTGCAGCCGCCATGGCAACGATGCCGGCAACGTTTTCGGTGCCACCACGCATCGCGCCTTCTTGATGGCCGCCATTCATGAAAGGCTCCAGAGGCGCGCCTTCGCGAACATACAAGAAACCAACGCCTTTAGGGGCATGGAATTTATGGCCTGAAACACTCAAGTAGTCCACGCCCAAGTCGTCCACGTTCACAGGAATGTGAGCAAACGCCTGCACGGCATCGCAGTGGAACCGAGCGCCTGCGCCATGCGCGATTTCGCCCAGACGGGCAATGGGCTGAATTGTGCCTACTTCGTTGTTGGCAAGCATAATCGAGGCCAAATCAGCCCCGTTGCCAAGCGCCTGAGCAAACGATGCCTCGTCGACCATACCGCCATCGGTCACGTTCGCATACGCGACATCGAATCCCTCGTCAGCAAGCGCCTGCGCGCTGTTCAGCACAGCAGGATGCTCGAACGTCGAAGTCACGAAACGGCCTTTGCGGCCCTTCGCTTTCGCCTGCGCACGCATGCTTCCTTTTATGGCCCAATTATCCGATTCAGTACCGCACGACGTGAAATAGACTTCATGCGGCGCGGCGCCAATGAGCGATGCGATTTCCCCGCGAGCCCGTTCAACCGCAGCGCGCGCCTCGCGAGCCTCCGCATAGAGCGCAGAGGGATTGCCGAACGAACCGCGTAAAAACGGCTTCATGGCCTCAAATGCCGTATCGGACACGCACGTAGTAGCGGCATTGTCCAAATACACGCGCCGCTTTTCGGTTTTTGTTATTTTCGCCTGCGTCCCCATGATGGTTACGCCTCTTTTGCCGCGCGAAGACGCGATGCGACCTCCAAATCGACCATGGAGTTTCGCAGCGAGCAGTTCTCGCACAGCACGCAATCGAGCGATGCGTCGTCGCAGGCATGCGGTCGAGCGAGCATATCCTCAAACGTGACGCCCTGGCGAATAAAGAAGTCACCGCATACTCCACGAACGGCGCACGCCGCATAGCGAGCCGTATACGACTTGTCGCGAGGAACAACGCCGCGCGCTTCTGCCAAAAGGTCGGCAGAGATGGCGGCGGCTTCTTCCACCGTTTTGCCCTCCATCCAATACACCGCTGCGCACGCGGAGGCAATCATGGCCAAACAGCCATGTGCGCGATAGCCCGCCTGTTCAATGACATGCGTCTCGGGATTCACGCGCGCAAACAACTGCACGGCAATGGTACCGTGTTTGGCCGAACCCGCCATGCCAACGGCATTCACGCCCTCGGGCACACCAGTTTTCTCGGTATCGGCCACAAGCGCCAGGGCCTCATCGGAATAGCCCTCAACGCCATTATCGTTGTCAGTCTGGAACACGTCCCTCGTACGAATATAAGGTTTGCCAACAGGCGCTCCACCAAGCATATCTTCCGGTTTCATTGTTCCCCCTCTTCGGCGCCGTGGGCGCCGTTCGTTTCATATCTCCTACGCGCCTCGTTTGCGCGTTAAAGCCAATTCACGTTTGATTGAAAACGCACTTCACCTACACGTTCATGTATCGTTCGACCGAATACCACTCCGCCAAAGCTTTCGCCTGGGCATCGGACAAGTAATCGGTCGAATAGAAATATCGCTCGCCGTTGCTCGCCTCGCATGTTTTAATGTCGGGATACGAGCCCGACTCCTGCACGGCTTGCCAAGCTTGCTCGATTTGCTCGGCATTCCAATAATATGGCTTGCTCGAAAGCGATGCCGCGAGCATGGGGCGCGGATACAGGCGCGATTCCTCTCGCGCGTTATCGACAAGCGTCAAAGCGTCATCGCCCTCTTCAGCGAGAAATGCCCAGTGCGCATATGTGTCGGTCATGTAGTCGCTCGAGTACAGATACGTCTGCTTTCCCTCGAGTACCTTGATGTCATCAAGCTTCCATTCAGGGGTCTCATTTCCAGAATCGAGGGAATCGCCCTCGTCGGCAGACGGAGCATTCTCACCAGCGACTTCATCCGCTTTAGAGCCAGATGCCGCAACGTCTTCGACGCTGGAATCGGCACTTACCGCATCCGCGTCCGCTACGGCAGCCTGCGCAGCCTCCTCGGCGACCTTCTTAGCCGCGGCCGACGCAGCCTGAGCAGCAATAATTTCGTCGAATGCCAAGTCGGAAAAATCAACAGGAATCAAATGATCGGGCACGATGCCCGCCGCAGCCCACGTACCGGGCGTCGTGAGCTTACCTTCGTTCGAACGTTCTCGAATCATATCGAACGCAGCGGCAAGAGCATCATGCTCGGCTTTGGCCTGGCGCTCTTCGGGAGACATCTCTTCCTCGATGCGCTCCTCTTCCGCAGCGACCTCGGCAGGGTCGTAAAGTCCCGCTTCTTCCAGATTTGTCGCCCCTGTAGCAGCGAGCATCTGAGCCAAGAATTCTTCTTCAGGCGTACGATTCGGCGATGACACCTCCTGAGGCCCGCTCGCCTCTTCGACAACGCCATCGCCCGGCTGAAAACCTGTACCCTCACTGCTCTCGTTAACAGCATTCGGTATAGCTTTTCCCCCTTCAGCCGTCCAGGCCGCCTCGTTTGCATCAGTCATGAGCGATCCCCCTCACGTACGTGCTTTCGCTTCATCAAAATGAAACACAATTCAACGAAATCAATATTGCCTAGACGTAAAATGCCCCTATACCCTCTTTAAGGGCATTTATAGGGTACAAAGCTCGGGCTATAATTGCCTCGTTTGAATCCCCGTTACGCGCAAGGGGGCACCGCGCATGATGCACAGGGGATAGAAGGGGGTATCGTGAATCAGGGCGAAGAAACAAACGCCGCCGAGCAACAGAGAGAAATTGCCGGCACGGAAATCACGAGAGAGCTGCTTTTGGCACTCCTGCCAACCTCAATGGGACTCATGCTGGCACGAACCGGCATGATTGTGGGCGCATACGGCAGCTACATGGGGACCGATGCGGGCATTTATACCGACGGGGCGTCGTTCATCTCGCTCGTTCCTCTACTCTTGCTCATGGTCGCGCTTGGCCTTACCGATAAAATCATCCCCAAACGCGCCATCTTCCACAGCACAAACCTTTGCATCGCGCTCGAAGCAATAGGAATCGCCGCAGTCGCGCTCATCGAAGCGCATGCGCCAGGCTTCACCGTGGCACGCATGGCAGCGTCGACCCTCGTAACCGCATCGGCATGGATTTGCATGTTCTATTGGCTGCGCCGTTGCCGCGGCGCATCATGCACGACGGTCGTCATCATCGTGCTCGGCGCCATGATCGTCAGCGAGACGATTCTATACGTGTTCTCGTTCATTCCACGCATGGTTCACTGCCTCATCTTTGCAATGGCAGTACTCGCGCAATACGCCGCCATCGCCGCCGCAAGGCACAAACCGCTACCCGCAGAAATTGATATCAAATCAACCTCGCACGGCTATTTCCATTTCGCTCAAAAGAACGCCGACAGCGTGCGATTCCTCAGCATTATTGCCATAGGATCATTCCTTATGTCCATCGCCATAGGCTTTTTAAAGGGTTTCCCCAACGGCGACCCCATCCCATTCACGCACGTCACGCGGCTGCTGTACGCCCTTCTCATCGACGGCGTATTCATTGGCCTGCTCTGGGGCACCATCAAAGGCAAAAAGAACACCATGACCATTGGCACCTGGGTCGTTATACAAGGCTTGGGATCCATCGCCCTTTTGCTGTTCGCGCTCTTTCCCGAGCGACTCGATATTGGAGCCGTATTCGGCAATGCCATGAACGTCACCATGACTGGCTTCATTCTCTATCTGATCATCGCGTTTTCCAGCTATGGACACCGCGACGCGTACTACTATGCAATCGCCGGTTGGGCGGTGTTCATTCTGCCGCGCTCGATTGTGCGCGTATCGAGCATCGGGCTTTACATGCAGTTCCCCTCAACCTCTCTGCCAACGGCGCTGTGCGGCGGGTTGCTGCTCATTTCCGCCCAGTTCATCTTCCTTCAATTCCTTATGCTCGAACGAGACGAAACCGCCGCAACAAAGGCGACCGCGATAAGCGTGCAGAGGCTGCTCGGCATCAAGGACGAAGCTGCCCCCGGCACCGAAATGCGCAAGGCAATCGTACGTGCGAGCGCTCAGGAAATGCAGAAGCAATTCCTGCTTTCCGACCGCGAAACCGAAGTGCTCACGCTCTATGCCATGGGCCTTACACAGGCAAAAATCGCCGAGGAGCTCTGCATCGCGCCCGGCACGGCGCACACGCACGTGAAGCGTATTTATTCGAAAACCGACCTGCATTCCCGCCAGGCGCTTCTGGACTACATCGAGCGATACACCGATTAGCTTCCGCCAAAGAAAAACCTGTGCGCGAATGCCTCACCATGATTCACATCGGGCGGGAAATCGCGCAAAAAGCGAGGACCAAGCGCTCGATGTAAGCTTCGATTTTTACTCGGTTAGCATCTCTATTTCGTTGTTGCGATTTCGATATGATAGGTTCAACGAAGATTGCACCGAGAAATGAGGGGTAACCGATGTTCTGTACGAAATGCGGCGCGCAACTGCAAGACGACGCGAATGGGCTGCTCGTGCTCACGGGCAAAAAGAGCGGCGAAGTGCTCGAAACGGGCATGACGAAATCGCAAGCCGACGAAATGAAACGGAATAGCGGCTTCTAAAGAAAACGCCGAGCCGTCTTTAAGATGGCTCGGCGTCAAATGTTTAGGCTCCGCAAAAGAGCCAAGGGCGAATCGAATTCAAGAGCGCTTCGGCTGCGCGTAAGGGCGCAAACCGCTTCGGCTACATCAGGCCAGGAATCGCGCACAGCGCAATGGGAAGAAATGCAGCGGGCAGAAAATTCGCTACCTTGATATCGGTGATTTTCAGCATGTTCATGCCAATGGCGAGCAGCAACAAGCTGCCCGCGCACACCATTTCGGCAATAACGGCATCGGTAAGAAGGGGCGCAAGCGCGCTGGCGGCCAAGCTCAACGCGGCCTCATACACGAACACGCACACGCCCGAAAACGGCACGCCAACGCCCAACGTCGTGGCCATCACCATAACCACGACCATATCGATAAGGGCCTTGGCATACAGCGTGGAATGATCGAGCTGCAAGCCGCTTTGCAGCGACCCAAGAATCGCCATGGCTCCAATGCAGATGAACAGCGTGGCAGCAACAAAGCCGTCGGAAAAGTTGCCGAGCGCCGTCGACCCTTTGAATGCGACGTCGAGCTTACGCTGAATCCAATCGCCAAAACGGTGGATCGCCGCGTCGATGTCAATCCAATAGCCCAGAATGCCACCAACGACGATAGCGAGCACGGTAATGGTGACGCTTTGCCCCTTCACCATGCCCTGCACGCCCACGAGCATCACGCACAGGCCCAAGCCCTGCATAAGGAAATCGCCCAGCTTCTGCGATACACGACGCTTGAACACCAAGCCCAGCACGCCACCAATTACCGTGGCAATGCCGTTCACCAACGCACCCAGAATGACCACAGGCTCCCCTTTTCACACAACGATGCAGCACACCCACGAAGACACGCCGCATCGATTAATTCGTCAGGAGGATTTTCGCTTATTCGGCGGCATTTTCAACCGTCGGGTTCGTTTTTCTTACATCGACCTCATCAAAAGTGGCGGCGACTTCGCGGTCGAGTTTGCGAAGCGACGGCAAAAGGCCAATCGCCAAACCACCCGCCGTAACCACCACGCCCGAAATCACGAACCACATGGCAACACCGGTGAATTCTGCGCAGGTGCCCGCGAGGCCCAAGCCGATAGGCGAAGAAAGCGCCGTCACCGTGCTGAACAGGCCCATAACGCGACCGAGCTTTTCGGGCGGAACGCGCTTTTGCACCACGGCGAGAAGCGGGCCGTTGTACATCGATTCAACAACGCCCGAGATTGCCGTGAGCACCGCGAACCAGAAGAACATACTCGGCGAAAGAAGACCCGTAGCAATAAGGATGATGCCCGAGAACGTGCCCGAGAACGCCACCACGCGCAACAAGCGCTTGCCGCCGCCCCATATAAACAGGATGGCGATGCCGACAAGCGAGAACGCGCCATATATGCCCTCGATGAGCGAAGCTGCATAGCCGTCGCCGTGGAAGTGGTCGTACGTCATAAGCGGGAAGAGTGAGTTGATGCCCGTATACATGGCCATAATCGCCATGACGATGCCGCACAAAATGAGCAGGCCCCTATCGGCGCTCAGCGTCGCAAAACCTGCCTTCAAGCTTGCGATAGGATGGCGCGCCTCGTCGGAATCGTCGTGGAAATCGGGGATCTTCGCAAGCGCGAGAGCCAAGCACGCAACGGCGCAGCCGGCAGCATTCAGGAACAGGACCATCTGGAAGCCCACCACGGTATACAAGAAAATGCCGAGAACCGGGCCGACCACAAGCGCCATAGACCACAGGCTCTGATTCATGGTATTCACGCGCACCACGTGCTTTTTCGGCACGAGCAGCGGCATCGTGGATTCCATGGCGGGCATATGGAACGCCTGGCCCACGCTGCGCAGCGCGCCCATGATAAGCACGAGCGGCACCGACACATGGCCCATGGCAATAATCATGCCCATGATCAATGCCATGGTTCCCACGAAAGCATCGGCGGCGATGAGCACGTACTTGCGGTTGAAGCGGTCGGCCACCACGCCGCCAAGCGGGGCGAGCAAGCCCTGCGGCAGCATGGAGCACAGCGAAGCGAGGGCCAGCATGAGCGCCGAATCGGTCGTTTCGGTCACAAACCACACACCTGCATAAATAGAGGAATATGCGGTAAGAATGCTCGCCGCCTGGCCGAGCCAAATAATGACAACCGTCCTCAGCCAGTTTTTCGGCAAGGGCGGACGATTGAATTCCTTCACTTCGAGCTGCTGTTCAGACATGTTCGTTACTCCCTTTTCGGCACGCCTTGCGCACCTCTATCTTTGTGCAGGAGATACCCTAAACTATCCCATAATGGGAGAGTCAACGTCTTTCGCGGATTCTTCGCACCGTTGCCCATGCGTTTACAAAAGCCCCACGAAGGAGATTCCCTACTTCGACGCAGGAATATCGATTACAAAGCGAGTCACGCCATTTTCGCTCGTCGCATCGATGGTGCCGTTATGGGCCGCGACGATCTCTCGCGCAATCGCCAAACCGAGGCCCGCCCCGCCCTGGCGCGTGGCGCGCGCGTCGTCTTCGCGATAGAACTTTTCGAAAATGCGTTTGAGATGCTCGGGGCTGATTTCGCGTCCCTGGTTCGTGACTTCGATCTTGAACGCCCCATCGGGCTTGGCGTGAGCGTCAATCGAAATGGTCGAATCGGGGTCGGCATACGCCACCGCATTTTTAATCACATTCGAAAGCACGCGCGCCATTTTCGTAGCATCGGCAAATACCGTATCGCCCTCGGTGGCGTTCACCTTCAAATCGATTCCGCGCGCTTCCGCTTCAGGATAGAAATCTTCCGCAACCTGATAGCAGAACAACGCCAAATCGAAGCGCTCGCGCTCAATGGAGATGGCGCCTAAGTTGTAGCGGGTTATCTCGAAAAACTCGTCGAGCATGGCATCGAGCCTGTACGCTTTCGACAGCGCCACGTGAGCATATCGCTGACGCTGCTCAACGGGCATATCGGGCGCCTCCTCAAGCAACGTGAGATACCCCGTGATGGAAGTGAGCGGCGTTTTGGTATCGTGCGCCAAATAGGCCACGAGCTCGTTCTTGCGACGCTCGGCGGCAACGGCGGCGCGCTGCTCAGCGTCGTTTTTGCGCTTGATGTCGTTAATCGATTCCTCGGCAAGAGAAAGCTCGCTCGGAAGCTTGAGCGACGCGCCTTTGTCAACGAGCACCGCGCGCAGCGAAACGAACAGGTCGTCGAAATAGCGCAGGCTCTTGCGAATGGCAAACGCCATAATCACGAGAATGCCCGACAAAAACAGCGTGATTGCCACGGGATATTTCAGGGCGCGAATGTTGTTGTACGACGACAAATCGCGCTGCATTTGCTGACCGCCCGCATATGTCACCGTCTCGATGCCCGAACCCGCATCGTAGGCATAACGCACAACCACCTGGGAAAAGTCAGAATCGAGCGCGGTTGCGGCCTCGTCGTAGAGCGAATCGACCTGCTCGGGCTTATTGTCCCAATCTTTCGTAGCCGACCACAACGCGTCGTAGACGTTGGCGGCCTGGCCTAAGTTGCGCGAATCAACGGCGGAAATAACAACCTGCTTGGCCGCCTGGGATGCAGAGGGCGCGCCCACAAACGACAGGCTATCACCCTGAACCAAGCCCTGAGAGGCGGACGCCGCGTATTCTCCGGCATCGGCTGGTTGCGACGAGATGGTGTACACAGTTTCAGGATTGGCGCCTTCCGTTTGCACGTTCTTGGCGTTCGCCGCACTCTGCGCCAAACCCCAACCCGCATCGGGAACCGCGGTGTCGATGAGCTCGTGCAAGTATTTGCGCACCACGTCGGCTTTAAGCTCGTTTTCTTTCTGTATGAACCACTCGTCGTTTTGCACGCCCGCCACATCGGCCGACACGTACTGCCACGGAGAAGTTACCTTAGCTACTGCCTCGCCCACTTGAGGCAGGACGATAATATTAACCGCCATAGCGATCGAGAAGAAAACAACCGCATACACCACCGTGGCCGCGAAAGTATTACGAACGATGCGCTTCACGAGAATGCGCGTTTGTTCGGTCACATGCATTTTAGGCGACTCGTGCCTTTTGCGTGCGACTCGCGCATGTTCGGCCTTGTCGGCCCGGGTCTTGTTTTCTGAATCACGCTTCATGGGCTAACCACGGCGTTTTTCGGGAATGCGATAGCCAACGCCCCATACGGTCTCGATGAGCTCTTCGGAAGAGTCGACCTCGGCGAGCTTTTTGCGCAGGCGACGAATATAGACCATGACTGCATTGTGGGACGAAGACGTGTATTCCTCATCCCATACGTTTTCGAACAGCGCCTTTGACGAAACAGGAGCCCCACCTGCGCGCAAAAGCTCAGCCAGACAATCGAATTCCTTCGGCGTAAGAGAAAGCTCGCAGCCGTGCAAGGCCGCCGTATGGTTTGTTTCGTCGAGCTCGATGCCGCTCACCGAAAGCACGTCGCTGGGAGCGGGAGCCGCACTGCGGCCACGAAGGCGCGCTTTAAGGCGAGCCACGAGTTCGCGAGCCTTGAATGGCTTTGTCACATAATCATCGGCACCCAAGGTGAAGCCAAGCACTTTATCGAATTCCTCGGTTTTAGCCGAGAGAAACACGATGGGCATGTCGGTATTTGAGCCGGCCGCACCGCCGCGAATTTGACGGCAGACTTCGAAGCCATCGATTCCGGGCATCATAATATCGAGTATAGCCAGGTCAAATACCTGAGCATTAAGCAATGTGAGGGCCGCATCGCCCGAGTGGCAACACGTGACGGCAAAACCCTCACGTTCGAGCACATGCTTGAGAAGGTCGGCGACCTCAACCTCATCATCGCATACTAATATGTTCGCTTGGTTCATATCCATGGGCGAAATCCTATCATGAGGGTGCAGAGCGCCCGAGCGCTCCTCTCCATTTTAAGGTTTTGTTCAGAATTATTCAGCCTTTTATCAGGTGCCCTTATGGGATTTTCAACACGCCCCACCCTTATTATGGAAACCGTCGAAGCGGCAAGCATCCACCCTTCCATCGCGCAAGAGCCGCTCGACTCGTGCAAAGCACGATTGATAAACGGCCGGTATTCCCGTTCCCTTCCCTTTGGAGCCGGCCGTGAGCTTGAAAACTCGGCGCTCGGGCATATCACCCTTCCGGCCACGAGCGCATCCTTCGGGGCTTTCCTCCCTCCCGGCCCCGAAGTCCCTTCCCGAAAGGTCGCCGCTGGCGGCCTTTCGGCATTGAAGAGCCAGATCACCTCGTGGAGGCAATCGCATTCAAGAACGCCCGCATAGCATAGGCTTGCCGACGCACGAACCCAACCAACGAGCTTCATCCTTCCCTGAAGCGCATTCCCATAATGAGAAGCAAACAAGCGCGCCCCCCCAGCAGAGCTATTCAAGAGTCCTCCTGGAAGAACAGCCACATCATCCCCCATCTGCAAACCATTAAATTTCGTTCGCGTACGTTGGTCGTGTTAACTTTTCAACAACAATTCGGTTTACGGTTGCTTTTGCATACCTAAACGGTAGTATGCTCAAATGCAAAACAATACGTTGCCTTGGGATAGTCTGGGGAGGCTTGGCAACGTGGTGTTCGCCGCGTATAGATTCGCGCATGCGTGCACGCCTATACGCCAACAAGACCGAACCGCCTTACGGCAACACGATCAAACGCAAGGAGCGCTTTCATGCTGAGCGAACGCATGCTCACGGGGATCGTCAAAAACATTACGAAGAGCCATCTCATTATCGACCCCACGACCGAGAAATTCCTGCCTGGCCCCGAACCGGGACGCAAATACATGCCTTCCAACGGCCAAAGTAGTCGATACTTGCCCAGGATGCCACCGGCCAGTTGTCATTGATCTGCCAGTAAAGGGTACCCATACAGCGGCCTCTATGACGTCTCCAGTGGTCTACTCCATACTTCATGGCCATTCCCTGAAGGATCTGGCTCACATAGAGAAGCTTGCGGAAATTCTCCGGATAACGGAAATTCTCGGAAAGATAATACAGGATCTTTCCGTTAGCTGCAGGATTTTTCTGGTGGTTCTCCATCACCCTGGAAAAAATATTCCTGTCTTTCTCTTCCGTAAAGCTCTCCACAGTTTTCAGGCACGGAAAAGACTGGAAGCCAAACTCCGAGCAAAAACGAAAATAATGCTTCTGATAATCTGTAAAAGGCTTCTGACCATGCCATACATCCCAGTAGTGACAGTCTCCTCTGTTCTCATCGTCCGGATCATCAAAGCAGCCTCCGGAGCTTGGGGAAGACTGCCAGAAAAAGGTCTCGCTGTCTGCCGCCCTCACTGCTTTCGGAATCACATACTCAAACATTTTTATGTAGTCCGCACGGAGATATTTCGACTCACTCTGTACCTCCGGCCAGTGATCCCAGGCAGACTCCATCTCATTGTTTCCGCACCACAGGCCAAGGGATGCATGATGACGGAGACGTTTTACATTTTCCGTGATCTCCTTCGTGATATTATCTTCAAATTCTTCTGTAAGATCATAAACATTACATGCGAACATCAGATCCTGCCATACGATCAGTCCCATCTCATCACAAAGATCATAGAAATGATCCGAAGGATAATAACCGCCACCCCACACACGGACGCAGT
>OLNF01002711.1_pt1 | contig 13494 bp, 10 predicted proteins | sample 1673061 | NCBI WGS metagenome assembly OLNF01 (sample SAMEA3136751, study PRJEB25190) | human gut metagenome | reverse complement strand
CCACCAGCGTGGCAATTTGTTTTCTGCCAAATCCGGAGATTACACGGCACTGTGCTTCCACATCGTCCTTAATCTGCCAAAAATGAGTTAACACCATCTGTTCCGGCACGCCGTTTCTCTCCACGCCGGCTTCCAGATTATTTTCATCAAAAACCGATACCGAACGAACTCGCCGGTCGCTTTTTCTCATGCAAGATTCTACAGTACTGTTTCTAAACGCGTCTAACCTTAGACAATCCTCGACTGTAATTTTCATCTTTTCACACCCCTCTACTTTTCTTCCGTTTCGTTATCCTTCTCTTCAGAATCGCATTCGGAATTGCGTTCAATTTCGTGAGTCTCTTCCCGGGATGAATTCTCGTCCTTGGCCTTCATCGCCTCCGCTGCCTCGCCGGCTTTCAAAAGCGCCTTAAGAATTTCTTCTTTGGCCGGGGTCATCTCTTCCTCGGATCCCATAATGGACTGCTTCAATTCTTCCATGCGGGCTTCTTCCGCTGCCTTCCGCTCCGCTTCCAGACGAGCGCTTTCTTCCGCTTCAGCAGCATTCCGCTTCTCTTTTTCTTCTTCTTCCGCCTGTACCTGAGCCTGCAGTTCTTCCGGTGTAACGGTTCCATCGTACAGCGCTTCGAACTGGGTTCCGTCCAGAGTCTCTACCAGAAGCAGTGCCTGAGCCACCCTTTCCAAAGCATCATCATGCTCCTGCAGAATCCGAATGGTTTCCGCATAGCTGTCTTCCAGAATGGAACGGATTTCCATATCGATTTCCGATGCGATGGTTTCCGAATAATTCTGGCGGGTGGAGAAATCCTTGCCCAGGAATACTTCTCCGCCGGAATTGAAGCTTACCGGTCCCAGCTTCTCGCTGAATCCGTATTCCGTAATCATGGAACGAGCAATCTGAGTTGCGCGCTCCAGGTCGTTGCTGGCGCCGGTGGTCACGTCGTCGCAGAAAATCTCCTCGGCAACGCGGCCGCCCATGAACACGGCCAGCTCGTCGCGCATCTCGCCCACCGTGTTGAGGACCTTGTCCTCCTTCGGGATGGACAGCGTATAGCCCAGCGCGCGGCCACGGCTGATGATGCTGATCTTATGCACCGGATCGGCCTTCGGCAGCAGGTGGCCCACCAGAGCGTGACCGCTTTCGTGGTACGCGATGGTGTGCTTCGTCTGGTCGTCCATCACGCGGCCCTTGCGCTCCGGACCGGCGATAACGCGCTCCATGGACTCGCTGACTTCCTGCTGCGTGATAATCTTCTTGTTGCGGCGCGCCGTCAAAAGCGCGGCCTCGTTCAGCAGGTTGGCCAGGTCAGCACCGGAAAAGCCCGGGGTCAGCTTCGCCACGTTCGCCAGGTCGACGTCGCTGCCAAGCGGCTTGTTCTTCGCGTGCACGTTCAGGATGCGCTCGCGGCCCTTCACGTCGGGCGCGTCCACCACGATCTGGCGGTCGAAGCGGCCGGGGCGCAGCAGGGCCGGGTCAAGCACGTCGGCGCGGTTCGTGGCGGCAATCAGCACCACGGAATCGTTCGCCTCGAAGCCGTCCATCTCCACCAACAGCTGGTTGAGCGTTTGCTCGCGTTCGTCGTGACCGCCGCCCAAGCCGGTGCCACGCTGGCGACCGACGGCGTCAATCTCGTCGATGAAGATGATGGACGGGCTGGCTTCCTTCGCCTGCTTGAACAGGTCTCGCACGCGCGATGCGCCCACGCCCACGAACATCTCAACGAAGTCGGAGCCGGAAATGCTGAAGAACGGCACGCCCGCCTCGCCGGCCACGGCGCGCGCCAGCAGCGTTTTGCCGGTGCCCGGAGGGCCCACCAGAAGGCAGCCGCGCGGGATCTTCGCGCCCATGGACTGGTACTTCGCGGGGTTGGCCAGGAAGTCCTTGATCTCCTGCATTTCCTCGACGGCCTCGTCGACGCCGGCAACGTCGGAGAAGTGCACGTCAGGGCGCTCCTCGATGTTCTGCTTCGCCTTGGCCTTGCCGAAGTTCATCTGCGAGTTGTTCGCCTTCGACATTTGGTTGAACAGGAAGAACAGCATGGCGCCGATGAGGATGATGGGCAGAAGCGACGATAGGATGTCGCCCCACGGGCTGGGCGTTTGCACCTCGTACTTGATTTCGGGGTGCTGAGCCATCAGGTCGGACAGCGAGCTGCCGGCCCACGTGCACGTGAACTTGTGCGGCGTGCCCAGCGTTTGCTGGTCCACGTCGGTGGTGCCCAGGCCGGTCAGCGCCTTGCCCGTGGTCGGGTCCTTCAGCGTGGCCATGCCGGCGTTCATGGCGTCGATGGCGCTGTTGAACGCGTCGGCGGCAGAGCTACCTGCGGTAATGGCCGGGTAATACGTGCCGTTGATGGTGTAATCGCCGGCGCTGTACGTGACCTCGGTCACACGATTCTGGTCAACAGCCTGCATGAACTCGGACGCCACCAGCTTGTCGGTGGTGCCCTGCGACGCTTGCGACATGCTCATGAACTGCTGGCCGACGAAGAACGCGACAAGCAGGAAAAGGACAACCGAGATGATGGTTGTCCGAGGATTGGGCTGCTGGATTTGCGGTTTGTTGTTTTGCGGCATAGGCCTTACTTTCTTATTTGTAGAGCTCGGGCTTCAAAACGCCGATGTACGGCAGATTGCGGTAGCGCTCCGCGTAGTCCAGGCCGTAGCCGACGATGAACTCGTCGGGGCACTCGAAGCCGACGTACGCGCAATCGATTTTCGCCTGCGCGCGGGTTTTCTTACGCAGCAGCGTGGCAACCTCGATGGACTTCGGGTTGCGGGCGCGCAGCGTTTTCAGCAGGTACGTAAGCGTCAGGCCCGAGTCCAAAACGTCTTCGGCGATGACGACGTTTCGGCCTTCGATCTGGGACGACAGGTCCTTCAGGATACGGACGACGCCCGAGCTTTTCACGCCGTTGCCGTAGGAGGAAACGGCCATGTAGTCCATTTCGCACGGCAGCTGAATCTGGCGCGCCAGGTCGGCCATGAAGATGGCCGCACCGCGCAGCACGGAAATCAGGATGATGCCGTCGGGGTCGTCTTTGTAGTCCTCGGTGATGCCGGCGCCGATTTCGGCGACGCGCTGCTTGATTTCATCCTCGGTGAACAGGATGCGATCGATGTCTTCGTGCACGATGATTACCTCTTCGATGCATTTGCCTTGGGCGCGAATCCGCGCATTTATGAACGAGGGTAAGTTTACCATTCGGCACACACCCCCAGATGACAATACCGTAACGTCACAAAATCGCTGCCGCTCGCGCCGGCGGGCCCGGCGCTACTTCAAGTCGGGGAATTCGTTGAGCAGGCGCGTGACGGGTAGGCCGATGACGGTGTCCAAGTCGCCTTCCACGTGCTTGATGAGCCGCGCGCCCTCGCCTTGGGCCGCATAGGCGCCCGCCTTGTCGAACGATTCGCCCAGCTTCAGGTATTCGGCCAGCTCATCGTCGGTTTGCGGGTGGAACGTGACGGCGGCGCGGTCCACGAACGTGCGGAAGCCCAGCGACACGTCCTCGGCGTTCGGCGCGGAAACCAGCCACACGGACACGGCCGTGAGCACCTCGTGCGTGTTGCCCTGCAGGCGGCGCAGCATGCGCTTGGCGTCAGACAGGCTGGTGGGCTTGCCGAAGATTTCGCCGTCGCACACCACCATGGTGTCGGCGCCGATGATGGCCGCCATGCCCACATAGCCCTCGCCAAGCACTTCCTGCACCACGGCGCCGGCCTTGCGCTCCGCCAGTTTCTTCACGGCCTCGGGCGGATTGGCCTCAAGGTCGGGCTCCAGCGATTCGTCGACCTCGGACACGCGGATAGTGAACTCAACGCCTTCGCGCTCGAGCAGCTGTTTGCGGCGCGGGCTGCCCGACGCCAAGATGACGTCCACGTGCTCGGGCGCGGGCTGCGCGTTTTGTTCCGCCTGGTCAGCCGCGGTTTGCGGCGTTTGTTGTTCCGTCATTTCTTCCTCCTTGCTCGGAACACGGCCATGGGCTCAAGGCACACGCCGTGCTTGTTTGCGCTGATTGCCAGGTTACCTTGGATGTTCGCGACGTAGCCGCCGCGGGGTTTTGCTTCCCGCGTGCCGGGGCGCTCCCACGCCGCCAGCACCGCGTCGACCGAGGCCGTCTCCACGCGCGCGTCGGGGCCGAGCATGGCCTGCAGCACCTGCACGACGGCGCGACGCTGCAGCGGTGCGGGCTGGCCGCCGAACGCGGGGGCAAGCACGCCACCTTCCTCGTAGGCCGGCGGGCGCTCCGGCAGCGCTTCGGTCCACGTCATGTGGCGTTTCGCCAGTTCGGACGCCTTGCTCTCCAGCATGTCGTCCTCGTCGGCGATAAGGTTCATGGTGCGGCCAAGCACGTCGAGCAGCTGCGGGCTGCGCTGCTTGATGTGAGGAATCACCTCGTGGCGCACGTAAGCGCGGAAACGGTCGGTGTGCGCGTTCGTAGCGTCCTCGCGCCACAGGTTGCCTTCGGCATCGCAGGCGCACGACAGGCCGTCGCGTTCACGTTTGCGCAGGTAGACGCGCAAATCTTCGCGGCCAACGTCAAGCAACGGGTGCGTGACGGGTCCGTTGGCGTACTTCATGGCGCGGAAACCGCCCGGACCCGTGCCCACCATGGAGCGCATGTAGAAGTTCTCCACGCGGTCGTCGGCCGTGTGCGCCGTGAAGATGCGGCCCGCCGACAAGGGCGCCGCCGCGTGGCGGCACAGGCTGGCAAGCGCCTCGTTAGCTGCCAGGTAACGCTCGCGGCGCGCGACGGCCTCGACGTTACCGCCTTCGCGCTGCGCTTCGCCCGCGATGTCGATTTTGCAGCTGAACAGGGGAATTGCCAGCAGCTCGGCCAGCTGAGTCACGAACGCCTCGTCCTGATCGGCCGCGCCCGGGCGCAGGCAGTGGTTCACGTGCAGCATGGCCACGGGTCCGATAACGCCTTCGTCGGCCAGCTGGCGCGCGATGTACGCCAGTGCCGTTGAGTCCGAGCCTCCCGACACCATCAGCAGCACCGGCGAATCTGCGTTCGCCAAGCCGCGCCGCGCGATGGTCTCCCGCGCGGCGGCCATCACGTCCTTGGCATGTTGGCCCGAAGCCGCATGCGCGGCGCCCTCCGAGTGCACCGACCGCCAAGCCGACGACGAGGCCGCCGACCGACCCGCTCCCTCGCAGCAGCCTGTCGAGGTTGCCGCGAAATCCGCGCTTCGCTCTCCCGGCGTTTCGTTGCCAAGAGGCTGTTTTGGCGCTGCGCCCGATTGCCCCATGGCAGCTTCGCGCGCCGCGCCCGCTTTCTGCTCTTCCGTCATGTTCCCTACCTATTTATATACGCGTTGCCGAAGACGGCGTTACGCGCGCTCGATGAGCGCGATGGTTTCGATGTGGTCGGTGTGCGGGAACATGTCCACGGGCTGCACCGTGTGCACCTCGAAGCCGAACTGGCGAAGAAACGCCAGGTCACGGACTTGCGTTTCCGGATTGCACGAGATGTAGACAATGCGCGACGGCGCCAGCTGCACCGCGGCGCGCAGGAATTCCTCGCTTGAACCGGCGCGCGGCGGATCCATCAGCAGCACAAGCGGGCGGCCGTTTTCGTCAACGCCCGCGCGGCCTGCCGCCTCTGCTTCCGCGGCCATGTCGCACATGAACGCGCCGGCGTCGCCCACCACAAACTGCGCGTTGTCCACACCGTTGTGGCGCGCGTTCTGCCGCGCATCGCGGATGGACGACTCCACGCAGTCCACGCCCGTGACCTGGGCCGCGCCCATCGACGCCGCCACCAGCCCGATGGTGCCCGTGCCGCAGTACGCGTCGATAGCGTGCTCGGCGCCCGTGAAGTTCGCCAGTTTGATGGCTTGGCGGTACAGCACCTCGGTCTGCACGCTGTTGACCTGGTAAAACGACTGCGACGAAATGCGGAAACTCAGACCGCACAGCTCGTCCAGAATGAAGCCGGGGCCGTAAAGCACCTGCTCGCGCTGGCCAAGCACCACGTTCGTTTGGCGCTCGTTGATGTTCTGCACAACCGTGGTGATGAACGGGCAGCGGCGCACCAGTTCGCGGCAGAAGCCTTTCGCGCCGGGGAATTCGCGGGCGTTCGTGACCAGCGTGACCAGCACCTCGCCCGACGTGTGGCCGACACGCACCACCGCATGGCGCATGAAGCCGGTGCCGCGGTCCTCATCGTAGGGTTCGATGCCGAACTTCAGCATGATGCTGCGCACCGCGCGAACAACCTGCTTGGCCTGGGCGTTCTCGATGAGACACTCCGAAGTGTCAATGATGCGGTGCGTGCCGGCCGCGTACATGCCGCACAGGATGTCGCGCTGCGGGGCCGACGGGCGGCTGGGGCGCTTGCCGCCGCGCTGGCCGCGCTGCTGCTTCGGCGCCTTTTGTGGGCGACCGGGCGCGAACGGCGACATCACCTTGTTACGATAGCGGTACGGGTTGTCCATGCCCAGAATGGGGCGCAGCGCTTCCGGGCCTGCCACCTGGGAAAACAGCTCCGCCACGCGCTGGTCCTTCGCGGCAAGCTGCTGTTGATAGGGCTCGTTGACGTGCTGGCACGCGCCGCACTGCCGCGCCACCGAGCACGCCGGCAAGCCACCGCCAGCTTGGAGCTGTGACTGCGGTCGTTCACCTCGATTGGCTCGCGGTGCGTTTGCGCCCCGCTGCCGCTGAGCGCGTGCCGAATTGCCGCCATTTGCGGCGCGACCTCCGCGCACGTTTCCGACAGCGCCTTTGTTGCCATTGCCGCGCGTGCGCTTGCCGCCGTTTTCCTTCATGAACACCCCTCGTGAACTTGCATAAATCGTAACTAATTAGTATACGCACGCACGATGCGCCTGAACCCACCCAAAGCCAACCTCAAGCCAGATTCCACGAGCGCCATCGGCACAGAAAATCGCTCATGTATGTGATTTAATCGCACCTCGCGCTCTATCGCCCCATTACGCCGCATCGTTTTCCCAGGTCACACGCTAGCAGCAAGAGTCCTTACTCGACGGTTCCGCAGCAAATCACATACATGAGCGCTTTTTGCTTCCACGAGCGTATCGTGCCGCGAATTCGCGCGTTTCGTGTAACGACCTGGCAACGGGTTCGGCACGATTTGGCACACGTTTGCAGCCGCCGCGCGCAGGTCGCACACGCGCGCGTATTATGACGCGTAAGGCGGCTACTTGCAGCACGCGCCTTGCCCGAACGCGCGACCGGGCACCCGCGCTCCGCCAAACCCGCACTCCCCCGCGCGGCACGCCCGCGCTTCTAGCGAAACGAGGTCTCATGAAACGTCGATCCCTCGCTGCCGCAATCGGCATCGTTGTTGTAACGCTTATCTGCGTGTGCTCGCTCTACGCGCACTTCATCCAAGAAAAGGTCTACGAAGAAAGCGCCGACCACCTGAAAGAAATATACACCCAGGTCAACAACACGTTTTCCATGCTGGTATCCGACAACTGGAATCACCTGACCACCTGGAACATGTTCTTCGAAGACACGGCAAAGCACTCGCCCGACGGCGCCGTCGATGGCGAAGCGGCCGACGAAACCCGCGCGTTTATCAGCAGCGAGCAGGACAAGTGGGGCTTCACCAGCTTCTACTTCCTTAACGGCAGCGGGGAGTACGTCACGCCCGGCGGCGAGCGCGGCACGCTAAGCCTCGGCCAGCAGCTTGACCAACTGAACGCCGGCAACAGCATCGTGGCCGACACCGTTCCCACCAGCGGAAACGGCCTTACCGTGTTCGCCACGCCCGTTGCGCCGGCGTCGTTTGACGGATTCGCGTACACGGCCATAGCCATCAGCTACAACAACCACGACATGGAGGCAACGCTTGACGTGAATGCGTTCGACGGGCAGTCCAGCTGCTTCGTCATCACGCCGGCGGGCAACCTGCTGTTCTCTGCAACCGACCAGTATTCGCAGTCAGCAAACCTGCTTGACTGGTTCGACAAGATCGCCTCGTTCGACGGCGACACAAGCCTAACCTCGGTACGCGACAACATCCTTGCAGGTCAAAGCGGAATTACGCAGTTCTCCACCGTCACGGACCACTACTATCTCACCTACATGCCCGTGGGGTTCGAGGACTGGATCATGGTGGGCGTGGTGCCCAGCGGTGTAGTGAACGCCAGCATATCGGAAGTGCAGCTGACCACCATCATCACCGTGTCGGTGGTGCTGTTCGTAGTGGGCGCACTGGTGGTCATAATGCTGTGGCAGCACGGCCGGCGCGCGCTTGACCAGCAAGTCAACGAGGTGAAATACCGCGAGCAGCTGTTCAGCGCGCTGTCGGGCAGCACCGACAACATCTTCATCATGTTCAGCCCCAACGGCGCGAGCGTGGACTACGTCAGCCCGAACACCGACCGCATCCTGGGTATTTCCGCCGCCGACATCTTCGCCAACGTGCACAGCATTGACCGCTCGCTGGAACCGGGGTCGGAAAGTCTGCTTGCGCGCGGCGTCGGCGACCTGGCCAGCAACGACCACCGCGAGGGCAACAGCACGCGCCGCCATCAGCAAACCGGCGAGCTGCGATGGTACCACGAGACGCTGTTCCGCGCCACGGTGGGCGAAACGGAGAAGCTGGTGTACGTGCTGTTCGACCGCACGAAAGAGACGGAAAGCCGCGAACGGCTGCAGCAGGCGCTGGTAATCGCGAAGCAGTCGAACCAGGCGAAAAGCACGTTTTTGGCGAAGATGTCGCACGACATCCGCACGCCCATCAACGCCATCATGGGCATGACGCAAATTGCGCGCGACAACGCCGGGAACTGGGAAAAGACCGACGAGTGCCTGACAACCATCCAGGCGTCATCGCAACATCTGCTCAGCCTTATCAACGACGTGCTGGACATGTCGAAAATCGAGAGCGGCGCCATCGAGCTGCAAGAAGAATGCTGCAACCTTGACGACCTGCTTCGCGACGTCGACGTCATCATGCGCCCTCAAGCCACGGCGAAAGAGCAGCTGCTCACGCTCGATGCCGTGAACGTGCGGCATCGCCGGTTCGCCGCCGACCAGCTGCGCGTGCGGCAAATTCTGCTGAACCTGCTGTCAAACGCGGTGAAGTACACGCCCGATGGCGGCATGATTGCGCTGCACGTGGAAGAGCTTGCGCAGACAAGCCCGAACTTCGCGCGGCTGAGCTTCATCGTGCGCGACAATGGCATGGGCATGTCGCCGGAATTCGTGGAGCACGTGTTCACGCCGTTCGAACGCGCCGACGGTCAGAAGATGCAGGGAATCCAGGGCACCGGACTGGGCATGACCATCACGAAAGCGCTGGTGGACGCCATGGGTGGCACCATCGATGTGGCCAGCGCCGAGGGCAGAGGTACAACTTTCACGGTACAACTGAAGTTCAAGCTTGGGGCACCCGACGGTGAAGCGTGTGCGCCGGCAGCGGGCGACGAGGAGGATACGCACGCGAATGCGCTGGTCAGCAACATGAACGACGGCGGCGGAAGCGATAGCGGCAGCAAGCCCTACCAGTGTGGTGGCGTGCTGCAGGAAGCCAGCGAAGGCGGCAAACGTAACAAGAATGAGTCCGTTGCGGGCGAGCCGGGAAGCGCAGGCGACGCGCGCGACGACGCGGACGCCACCAACAACAAGCCCGAGGGCAAGCGGCTTTCGTTTGCGGAGGTGTTCGAGGGCCGTCGCTACCTGGTGGCGGAGGACAACCAGATCAACCGCATCATCCTCACCGAGCTTTTGACCGAGCGCGGCGCGCAGCTTGACGAGGCCGAAAACGGGCAGGAAGCCGTCGAGGCGTTCGCCAACAGCGAGCAGGACCGCTACGATGCCGTGTTGATGGACGCCATGATGCCCGTGATGGACGGCTACGATGCCACACGCGCCATTCGCGCGCTGCCGCGCCCCGACGCGCAAACCACGCCCATCATCGCGCTGACGGCCAATGCCTACGCCGACGACGTGAAAAAGGCGCTCGACGCCGGCATGAACGCGCACGTAGGCAAGCCCTTCAAGGTCGGCGACCTAGCAAACGCCCTGGTGAAGCTGCGGAAAGAACGTGAATAGCGGCAAACCTTACAGCCATCTTGCCCCTCAACACGAATTTCACGTCGAGTGATACACTTGCGAACAACACCCACGCGCCGCCAAAGCCGAAAGGATTCGTCATGAACTTCATCGTACGTTGGCTTGTTACCGCCATTGCCGTTGCCGCGGCTGTGTGGCTGGTACCGGGCATCGCTGTGATCGGCGCCACGGAAAGCTGGGTGGCCATCGCCATAATCAGCCTGGCGCTTGCCCTTATCGACATGAGCGTCAAGCCCTTGTTGCAGCTGCTCAGCCTGCCCATCACGTGCCTGACGTTCGGCATCTTTTACCTGGTGGTGAACACCATCATGCTGTACCTGGCCGCGTGGCTGAGCAACGAGATGTTCCACATCGGGTTCGTCATCGCCAGCTTCGGCAGCGCGTTTGTTGCCGCCATTGTCATCAGCGTCGTGTCCGCCATCATGAACGGCATCGTCGACGACAACTAGCCTGCCGCAGTAAGCGCAAGCAAATCCAACAGCGCAGGCACGGGCAGCCTTATCCGCCCATTAATGCCCCGCCCCATCGCCAACCGCGAAGAGACGGGGCACATTTTCGAACTTTCCGAGCCTATTTCGCTTCGATTTGCGCCCGATTGGCAGGATTTCGAACTTTCCGAATCCGTTCGGACGTAATTAGATTCGGAAAGTTCGAAATCTTGTCCAAAACGAGCCTCGAGGTGATGGGCGAAGCGAAGCGTGTGCTCGAGCGCCCTAAACAAATTAATGAAACAAATTTCTAATAAGTATTCCCTTTTGCATCCTCGCGCTGTAATATGTGGCTAGATTAGTAGCATTTCAAAACAGAGAGGGGATTTGAAATGGACGTGTTCTCGGATGTCGTGCTGCTCTCGCGCATTCAATTCGCGCTGACCGTGGCATACCACTTCTTATTCGTACCGCTGTCGATCGGGTTGGGCCTGATCATGGCCATATTCGCCACGAAATACCACCGCAGCCGCAGCGAGCAGGACGGCAACGCCATGCGCTTCTGGGTGCGTATCTTCACCACCACGTTCGCCATTGGCGTGGCCACCGGCATCACCATGGAGTTCTCGTTCGGTACGAACTGGGCCGACTACTCGCGTTTCGTCGGCGACATCTTCGGCGCGCCGCTTGCCGCCGAGGCCCTGTTCGCGTTCTTCCTGGAGTCGGTGTTCCTGGGCATCCTGCTGTTCGGGCGCAACAAAGTTTCCAGCCTGTTCTACACCGTGTCTGCATGGCTGGTGTGGGCCGGGTCGTGCCTGAGCGCGCTGTGGATCATCATCGCGAACTCGTGGATGCAAACGCCCGCCGGGGCCGAGCTGGCCGCGGACGGCTCGAAGGCCATCATCACCGACTTTCTGGCCGCCGCGTTCAACCCGTCCACGCTGCCCCGCTATACGCACGTAGTGGTTGCGCTGCTGATCATGGGCGCGTTCGCCTCGATGTGCGTGGGCGCATGGTACCTCCTGAAGGGCAAGCACACCGATTTTGCCATGAAAACCGTGAAGATCGGCGCCGCGGTGGGCATGGTAGCCTCGTGCGCCATGATCGTGACTGCGCATTCCTCGGCCGTGGAGGTGTCGCAGGAGCAGCCCTCGAAGCTTGCCATGATGGAGGGCATGTACGGCGACGAGGTCCCTCCACTGTACGCATTCGGCTGGGTTGACGAGGAAAACCAGCAGGTCATCACCCCGTTCGCCATTCCGGGCGGCACCAGCTTCCTGGCAACGGGCACGTGGGACACCGAATACCAGGGCCTGAACTCCCTGGCGCAAACCGATAAGTACGCCGACGTCGACGTGGCCAACATGCCCGTGAACCTGGTGTTCCAGTCGTACCACCTGATGGTGGCCATGTACGGGCTCATCATGCTCACCGTTATCCTTGCGCTGGTGTTCACGTTGCGCGGCGGACGCATCCGCACCATGCGCTGGCTGCAGAAATTGCTGGTCGTGGCGCCGCTGTTCCCGCTCATCGCCATCCAAGTGGGCTGGATCACCGCCGAAGTTGGCCGCCAGCCGTGGGTGGTGTACCCGTCGACGTCCGGCCCCGACGGCGTGGCCCTGCTGACGCAGAACGCCATTTCGCAGTCGGTTTCGGCACCCGAGCTGCTGACCACGTTGGCCCTGTTCATTGCCGTGTACGTGTTCCTGTTCGTCGGCTGGGCGCGCGTGATCTCGCACTTCATCAAGCGCGGTCCTGTGGCCGATTCCGAAACCAACGCCGCCAAGGAAGGTGAGTAACAATGAGCGCACTGGCCGTACTGTGGTTCTTCCTGATCTTCGTGCTGATTGCCGGATACTTCGTGCTTGACGGGTTTGACCTGGGCATTGGCGTGCTGTATCGCGCGCTGGCGAAAACCGAGGGCGAGCGGGCGCTGGTGCGCCGCAGCATCGGCCCGGTGTGGGACGGCAACGAGGTGTGGCTGCTCACCGCCGGCGGCGCGCTGTTCGCCGCGTTCCCCGCTGCGTACGCCACCACGTTCTCGGGGTTCTACCTGGCCGTGATGCTGGTGCTATTCGGCCTGATCGTACGCGCGGTTTCGCTTGAGTTCCGCGCGCACGACAGGCAGTGGGGCCGCGTGTGGGACGCGTGCTTCACCGTGGGGTCGTTTTTGCCGGCGCTGCTTCTGGGCGTGGCGCTGGGCAACGTGATCGCCGGCATCCCCATGGCGGAAAACGGCGACTACGCCGGCGTGCCGCTGCTGGGATTGCTTTCGCCGTTTACGCTGGTCACAGGCTTGCTTGGCCTAACGATGTGCCTGAGCGCGGGCGCGGCATGGGCAGCGCTGAAAACGCAGCGCGAAAGCGCCGTGCATGCGCGCGCCGAGAAGCTGCGCGCGCCGCTGCAGATTGCGACCCTAGTGCTGTTCGCCGTTGCCAGCGTGCTTGCGTTCACGACGGTTTTGCCCGCGTTCGCGCCCGGCATGTTCGCAGCAGGCGTGGTGTTCGCCGTTGCGTTCACGGCGTGCGTTGCCGCATCGCTGGTGGCCGGCCGCAAAGGCTCCGACCTGCCCGCGTTCATCTTGCAGTCGGCGGCGGCCGTGTGCCTGGTGGGGCTTGCCGCGGTCTCGCTGTTCCCCAACCTGGTGGTTGCCGCGCCCGGCAGCGTGGGCGCAACCATCACGCTGGCAAGTGCGGCCTCGTCCGACACGGCGCTGGCCTGGATGACGGGCATCGCGTGCGTAGGCGTGCCGCTGGTGCTTGCGTACCACGTCATCGCGTACCGCGTGTTCCGCGGGCGCCTGAGCGAGAAGGACGTGGCATGATGGGCGCGCGGCTGTACGCGAAATGGCTTGCCGCGCTGTGCGCAGGCATGGCCCTGTTCGGCGTTGGCGTCATGGTGGTTGGGTACAAGGCGCCCACCGTGGGGCTGATTGCCACCGTCGCCCTATTGATTGCGGCGGCCGCAGTCCTCGCGATCAAGGCGCGCTAACGTAGCGAAAGAGGCCTCGCC
>OLNF01002697.1_pt1 | contig 13573 bp, 10 predicted proteins | sample 1673061 | NCBI WGS metagenome assembly OLNF01 (sample SAMEA3136751, study PRJEB25190) | human gut metagenome | reverse complement strand
GTTCACCATTCTCGAGAACCACTATCGCGACATGTGCGACATCGAGTTCACCATCGAGCAGGGCAAACTGTGGATGCTTCAGACCCGCGTGGGCAAGCGTACCGCCGCCGCCGCGCTGCACATCGCCATTGAGATGGAGAAGGAAGGCCTCATCACGAAGGAAGAGGCCGTCATGCGCGTCGAGCCCGAGCAGCTCGACCAGCTGCTGCACCCGCAGTTCGACAAGAACGCTAACTACGACGTGCTCGCTCGTGGCTTGAACGCTTCTCCGGGCGCTGCTGTGGGCGGTGCCGTGTTCTCGGCTGCCGACGCTGTGAAGGCCGTTGAAGAGGGCAAGAAGTGCGTGCTCGTTCGCTGGGAGACCACTCCTGACGACCTCGCTGGCATGATTGCCGCCGAGGGCATTCTCACCAGCCATGGCGGCAAAACCAGCCATGCTGCCGTTATCGCCCGTGGCATGGGTGCCCCGTGCGTCTGCGGCGTTGAGCAGCTCAAGATTGACGCTGAGAAGAAGGAAGCCGCGCTCACCGGCACCGATATCGTGATTCACGAGGGCGACATGATTTCGCTCGACGGTACCACCGGCATCGTCGTTCTGGGCGCCGTCGACCTGGTTATGCCTGAGCTCACCGGCGACCTCGACACCATTCTCGAGTGGGCCGACGAGTATCGCCGCCTGGGCGTTCGTGCCAACGCCGACAACCCGGCCGACGCGCAGCTTTCCCGCGACTTCGGCGCCGAGGGCATTGGCCTCGACCGCACCGAGCACATGTTCCTGGGCGAGCGCAAGCAGATCATTCAGACCTTCATCCTGAACGAGGACGAAGAGGTTCGCAAGGAAGCTGTCGAGCAGCTGTTCGAGGCCCAAACGGGCGACTTCTATGGCATGTTCAAGGCTATGGACGGTCTGCCGGTTATCGTTCGCCTGCTCGATCCGCCTCTGCATGAGTTCCTCGAGAGCCCGCGTGCCCTCGACGTGGAAATTGCCCGCATGGAGGCCACTGGCGCCGACGCGAAGGAAATCGCGGCCAAACGCGAGCTCATGGACAAGATCGATTCCATGGCTGAGCAGAACCCGATGCTGGGCCTGCGCGGCTGCCGTTTGGGTATCGTGTATCCCATTCTTCCCGAGATGCAGGTGCGCGCTATCGCGACCGCAGCTGCCAAGCTCAAGAAGGAAGGTCTCGATCCCAAGCCCGAGATCATGATTCCGCTGGTTTCCACGGTGAAAGAGCTCGACAAGATGCGTGGCGTCGCCGAGCGCGTTATTGCCGAAGTTGCCGAGGAGCAGGGCGTTGAGCTCGAGCTTCCCATTGGCACTATGATTGAGCTGCCTCGTGCTGCTGTGACCGCTGATGAAATCGCCACCAAGGCCGACTTCTTCAGCTTCGGCACCAACGACCTCACCCAGACGACGTTCGGCTTCAGCCGCGACGACGTTGAGGCTGAGTTCATTCCGCAGTACCTCGCCGAGAAGCTGCTGCCTTACAACCCGTTCGCGACCGTCGACCCGGGCGTTGCCAAGCTCGTGAAGATGGGCGTTGAGCTGGGTCACGAGGGCAATCCCGACCTGGTGTGCGGCGTGTGTGGCGAACATGGCGGCGACCCTGACTCGGTCAAAACCTTCCACAAGATTGGTCTCGACTATGTTTCGTGCAGCCCCTACCGCGTGCCGTTGGCTCGCCTGGCTGCCGCTCAGGCCGCTATCGCCGACAAGCAGTAATCCTGCTGACGACTCTTCAAGAGGCTCAAAGGCGCTCTCCTTCGGGAGGGCGCCTTTTTTTGTGTTCCGTCGTTTCGCGTTTGGCTCGCAGGCCAGACGCGAAACATCATGAACGCCTGTTGGCAGCCCATCCCGTTTTTCGATGGGTATGCCGAGGTCGTCTGCGCTTGCGCCTGCCTTCATCTCAAAGTTAAGCACAGCCAGGTGAGCGCAAAACGAGCGAAGGGAACGGTAGCGTACCTTGGTCTCGGTAAGCTCTTCGCAAAACGAGGTGGGCAGTGGAAATGTAGCGATGCATGAAAAAAGCCGCTCCGAAGAGCGGCCTTTCTCGAGCATTGACAGCTTCTGCGGCTTACATGCCGATGAGGGTTTGCAGTGAGGTGAGGAAGTTCGTCATGTTGCGGTAGCAAATGAACAGCGTAACCACGATGATGATGACGCCAGCGATATTGGCGAAGGCATGATTCTTGAACTTGCCCAGGTCTTTGCCGTTTGCGCAGAAGATGACGAAGAACGCCATGATGGGCAGCAGAATTGCGTTTGCGGCCTGCGCAACAAGGATGAGCTGTGTCGGGCTCTTGCCCCAAGCGATTGCCATGCAGCAGCCGCATACGAGGACGATGGCCCAAACGATCTTGAACTTCGCGTCCTTCAGGCCCTTGCCCCAGCCGAGCACGCCATTCACGGCGTACGCTGCGGAAAGGGGGGCGGTGATGGCCGAAGAGAAACCGGCGGCAAGAAGGCCGAGGCCGATCATCCACGTAGACCAGTCGCCCAGAAGCGGGGTGAGGGCGAGAGCCATGACCTGGCCGTTGATCTTCGCGCTTGCAATCTGGTCGCCCGCGGCGGTCGTGATGCCGGCGACGGTAGCACCGTCAACTTCCCAGGTCGTCCACAGCGGGTGAAGGTTTGCAGCGGCGCAGACCAGAATGGCCATGGAAATGATGCCGCCCAAGGCAATGGAGAGCACGGCGTCGAAGCGGGCATCGGAAATCTGCTCAGGGTCCTTCCAGCGCTCGGCTGCGGAAGAGGCATGCAGGAACAGGTTATACGGAACGATGGTGGTGCCGACGAGGCCGATGGCGGTCATAAGGCCGGTGGAGTTATTTGTGGGCAGCTGAGGTGTGAACATGCCGGAGACGATGGCGTCCCAATCGGGGTTGGAGGCAAGCGCGGTGACCAAGAACACCACGCCCATGAATACGACGATGGCCGTGAGCACCTTTTCGATGAGATTGTAGTGGCCGATGAACATCACGACGGCTGCCAGTAGGCCCACGACAACGACGATGGCGCCCATGGGAATGCCAGGTGCGACGGCCTGGATGCCCAAAATGCCGCCGGTGATGTTGCCGGTTTCATAAGCGACGTTGCCGATGAAAATAGCGATAATGACGATCGCGATAGCCAGGCCCTTCAGCACGGGATTGGGAATGCGGTCGCGAATGTTCTCGCCCAGGCCCTTCTGGCTGGCGATGCCGACGCGGGCGGCCATTTCCTGGAAGATGATGGTGGCGACGGTGGCGAACACGAGGGCCCACAGCATGGTGTAGCCGACGCTCGCTCCAGAAACGGTGCACGTGGTAACCGTGCCGGGGCCGACGAAGCCCGCGGCCACGAGAGCACCCGGGCCAACGTTCTTGAGCTTTTCGATGACTTTGCTCATGGCGTTCCTTTCTTTTTTCGGGCTTCGGCCTTGCGTGCGCTCCGTCGTGGCGGGCGGTGCGAGCGCAAAACCGAATAATGTAACTTGTTTATTATGATGGTACTCAACGCTTTAGCGCATTAGAGTGGCAGTGGAAGAGTTTAACAAGTCGGTAACTGGCCATGCCGAAATAATGACGTGGATAAGCATGTATAAGAAATGGTATGTAAATTATTCAGTATGAAAAGACGTGCGCTATTCCTGCCAGCTTGATAGGTTGTTTACATTATCCGGAAGCGTTCTAAGATTCTTCATGAAACGCTTCCGGATAGCGTGAGGCCTCTTCTTTTTTATTGTGCTCGGCAGGGTTTCAGCTCTACGTCTGCTTGCGCGAGTGCGGTGCGAATTTTCTTGGCGAATTCGAGCGCGTGGACATTGTCGCCGTGAATGCAAATAGTGTCGGCAGCAACCTCGATAGTGCTACCGTCAACCGCTTCGATGGTGCCTTCCTGAACCGCGCGCACCACGCGCGCTACGGCGAAGTCCTCGTCGGCGATCACGGCGTTTTCCTGTTTGCGCGGCGCCAACGTGCCGTCAGCCATGTAATTGCGGTCGGCGAAGAATTCCTGCGCGGTGGCAAGGTTCGCTGCTCGCCCCGCTTCGATGAGCTTTCCGCCCGCGAGGCCTACGAGCATGAGCGTGGGGTCGAAATCGTGCACTGCGGCGGCGATTGCCTCGGCGAGGGCGGCGTCTTTCGCGGCACGATTGTAAAGCTGCCCGTGCGGTTTCACGTGGGCGAGCGCAGTGCCTTCCGCTTTGCAGAATCCGGCAAGCGCCGAGATTTGATACAGCACGAATGAGTAGGCTTCATCGGGGGAAAGCGCCATGTCGCGGCGGCCGAAGCCCTGCAGGTCGGGATATCCCGGGTGTGCGCCAATCGAGGTGCCGGCGGCCGCTGCGGCGGCAACGGTGCGACGCATGACGCACGGGTCGCCCGCGTGCATTCCGCATGCGATGTTTACGCTCGTGACCAAAGGAATCACCTGGTCGTCGAGACCGAGGGAATAGCGGCCGAAGCTTTCGCCCAAATCGCTGTTCAAATCTACGCGTGCCATAAAGGCGCTCCTTTCGGATGTGGTGGGGCGGAATTTGCTTTATGCTACGAGCATTTAGCAGGTCGAGCAGGTTGTGTTAAACGCTACGAGCATTTAACAGGTGCGGTTCAAGGTTGCTAAAACTTCAGGGAGATGTTCTTCGTGTCGGTGATGAGCATGCAGCCGGGCGCGTGGGTGATGGCGAATTTCGGTTTCACGTTCATGACGACCGACTGCGGGGTGACGCCGCACGGCCAGAACACGGGCACCTCGCCCTCGTGAATATCGACCGCATCGCCGAAATCGGGCTTGGAGATATCGTCAATGCCGATGACGCTGGGATCGCCGATGTGAATCGGTGCGCCGTGGACCTTTGGAATGGCGCCTGAAATTTGCACGGCCTGCACGACCTGCTCATACGGGATGGGGCGCATGCTCACGACCATGTTGCCGGACATCTTGCCCGCCGGCTCGCACGCGATGTTCGTGATATACATGCTCACGTTGCGGCCCTGCGTGTTGTGGCGCATCTCGATGCCGGCCTCGATGAGCTCGCTTTCGAAGCTGAACGAGCAGCCAATGAGGAATGCGACCAAATCGTCGCGCCACAAATCTTCGACGCTCGTGGGGTCGTCGACCATCACGCCGTCGCGGTAGACGCGGTAGCGCGGGAAGTCGTTGGCGATGTCGCAGTCGGCGCTGCTGGTATGGAAGAAGCGGTCGCCCACCTCTGAAACCTCCAAAATGGGGCAGGGTTTGGGGTTGCGCATCGCGAACAGCAGGAAGTCGTAGGCGTCTTCCTTCGGCAGCACGATGAGGTTGCCCTGCGCGTAGCCTGGGCACAAGCCGCTCGTGGGACCGCTGAAGCGTCCTTCGCGAATGATATGGCGCATTTCGCGCGGGGTGATGTTTGCGGGAATGTCGGAAATGCTGAGCTGTTCTTGTGCCATGGTGCTTCCTCGCGTATCTTTCTGCCGCTTTGTCGGGACGGCGCCCGCCACTTCATACGCCGTGGTCGCGTTCTGTATGCTGTGCGCGGCGCTCGGCCAAAGCCGCATGTCGCGCGTATCGCATCGATTCGTTCGTGCGGCTTGTTTTTCGGGCCGTGGCCGTTTCTTCCTCCGCTTATTCCACCGGCGGCATGGTGGGTTCGCCCGCGTGGTCGTTCGGCTCGATGCAGGGCATTTCCAGCGTGAGCCTGCCTCGCGCGTTGGCGCGCACGTTGCGGTAGTAATCGCGCTCGGCCACGAGCAGGCGCTGCGCCTCGATAACCGAAACGGGCTTGAACTGCACGTACTGCTTGGTCGCGCGCTGTACGAGCAACGGAATGTCGACGCTCGCGACGGTGGCGATTTTCGCGTAGCCGCCCGTTGTTTGGCGGTCGGCGAGCATTACGATGGGGGTGCCCTGCGCGGGAATCTGGATTGAGCCGAGCGCAATGCCGTCGGAAATGATGTCGGAACCGCGGCTCGATTCGATTTGCGGGCCATCGAGACGGCAGCCCATGCGATCGGTTTGCGCGCTTACCTGGTAGCGTTCCTTATAGAACGTGTCAATGCCGCGGCTCGTGAACAAATCGCTTTGCGGACCGGGCACTACGCGAATTTCCTGCGTGAGGTACTCGAAATGGTAGAACGGGTCGTTGCGGTAGTGGTTGGGGCCGAAATCGTAGTAGGGGTTCGGCGTGGTGTCGTGAAAGTTCACCACGTCGCCGAACGCGAAGCGCCGCCCCTCGAAGCCGCCCAGGCCGCACTTCAGGTTGGTGGAAGCGCTGCCCATGACGCGGGGCACATCCACGCCGCCGTTGGCGATGGCCAAATATCCGTATACGCCGCGCTCGGCGGCCGGCATTGAGAGGCGCTGGCCGGCGCGCACCACAAATGCCTGGTACATGGGTGCGCGCTCTTCGTCGAGGCGCGGGTTGAAATCGGCGCCCGTAATGGCGACGACGGCGTCGTTTTCGAATTCGAGCGTAGGGCCTGCGAAGGCGAATTCGATGGCTGGCGCATTCGCCGCATTGCCCACAAGCAGGTTTCCGAGCGAGAACGCGCGGCGATCCATGACGCCCGAAGGCGAGAAGCCGCTCGCGGCGTATCCCATGCGGCCACGGTCTTGCACGGTGGTCAGAAGACCTGGCACGCACACGGTGAACTTCGCCATTTACATCGCCTCCTTCACGCGGTATTTGTAGGTTCCAGCCTGCAGCGCGGCCTCGATTTCCGCATATTCATCGGGGGAAATGGCCTCGAATTCAATGGAATCGCCCGCGGCATACAAAAACGCCGGCTCGCGTTCTGCGTCGTAGGGGCGCAGCGGGCTGCGGCCGATGATTTGCCATCCGCCGGGCGAGGGCAAGGGGTAGATGCCCGTTTGCGCGCCGCCAATGCCCACAGCGCCGGCTTCGATGCGCACGCGCGGCACTTCGAGACGGGGGGTTTCCAAATCGGGGTTTAAACCGCTTAGGTAGGCGAAGCCCGGCAGAAAGCCCAGCATCGCAATGAGGTATGTGGGCTCGGTGTGCAAGCGCACCACTTCATCGGGGGTGATGCCGTGGAATTGCGCGACATGTTCCAGGTCGGGGCCGAATTCGCCGCCGTAGCACACGGGAATCACGATGGTCTTGCCGGCCGAGGCCCCTTCGGCGGAAAGGTCGTCGAGGTTGGCGTGCACGGCCGAAACCAGTTCCTCATAGGAAATAGTTTCGGGGTTGTATGCGACCATGACGGCACAAAACGTGGGAACGATGTCTTCGATGCCTGCAATGCCCGCTGCCTGAATGCGCGCGGCGGCGCTGCGCACAAGGGCGCTTGCTTCGGCCGAGATGGTATCGGCGACAACGATATTGATGGCGGAATCTCCGCACACGCTGATTTGATAAGGGCGCATGGGTGCACTCCCTCTAGTTTTGCTTGAACGTTCGGCGAAATGCGCGGCGTGGCGTGCCGCGTCGGTTAATTGCTCTGTATACTTTAGCGCACGATAGTACAGAGTTGATGCGAAGACTTCGTTGTTTACAATTTAGCAACCGCAAGCGGCGAGAATGCGTGCGAAACTTACAGGATGATTCGTTTCCGCTGGGCGCGGGCTTCTCCCTGGTCGGGCTTGCCCTTTGGGCGAATCGCTTGTGAGACATGCTGCCACGTTTTCCGAATGAGACACGCTGGCAAAGGTTGCTTGCTTCAAATATGAGAGATTGAAAGGCTGTTTTTCGTGGTTGGTCGCGGTTTATTTTTGGGCGTGTTCTTCATCGCCTATGCCATTCAGGCGATAACGGGTTTTGCCGGCAATATTATCGCGATGCCTGCGGGCATGGCGACCGTCGGCATGCAAGAGAGCGTCGCCATGCTCAACGCCACCGGCATGATCGGCTGCGGTCTTATCGCCATTCAAAATTGGAAGCACATCAACTGGCGCGAGCTCGCGATTATGCTTGTGGTTATGACGCCGTTCATGTTTGTGGGCATTTGGCTCGACGCGGTGTTGCCGCTGGGCATTCTGTCGAAGATTTACGGCGCCATTGTGGTGGTCGTGGGTGTGCGCGGATTGGTGCTCAAGCAGCAGCGGTTCATGCCAAAGTGGCTGCTCGCTGTGCTGCTGGTGCTCGCAGGCCTCATTCAAGGCATGTTCGTTTCGGGCGGCGCCATTCTCGCGATTTACGCGCTCCAGCGCCTTCAGGACAAAGACCAGTTCCGCGCTACGCTTTCGTGCATTTGGATGGTGCTCAATTTCGTGTATGCCGCGCTGCAGCTTAGCCAGGGGCACTACACGCCCGATTGCCTGGTCATGGTCGCCATCGCCATCCCACTTCTGCTCGTGGCTATATGGCTCGGCAACAAGCTGCAGAAGCGTATCAGCCAGGCAACGTTCATCAAGGTGACCTATGTGCTGCTCACGGTGATTGGTATCATCCTTCTTGTGAAGTAAGCGCTGTTGCATGCGGGCGACCGCGAGTGAGCACGTGTCTATTTTCGGGCCGAAGCTTGCGCGGCGTTGCGCGAGTTTGCCCTCGGATTGCTTCGGTTGGCTCGATGGGCCGACGCGTTCATGCGGCCAAGAAGGCGCTCGTTGCAGGGCGAGCATATAAGGGAAATGAGAGAAAGAGGCGTACGCGAGAAGGGCGTGCGGCCTCTTTTTGCTGTGCCCCGTTCGAGGGGCATGGGGGGTTGGCATTATGGCAGAGAAAACGAAAAAAGAGGCGAAGTTTCGCCACGGGATGCTCGCCTTCGGCCTGCTTGCGGCGGTAATGTTCGGCTGCGTTGTGGGGCTGGGAACCGATCCGCAAATTCCCATGCTCATCGGCTGCGTGATTTCGGGCTTTATCGCGCTGTACCTGGGGTTTGACTGGGAGGAAATTCTCGATGCCATGAAGAAGGGCATCGACGATTCGATGGAAGCGTGCCTGATTCTTATTTGCATTGGCGTTATGGTCGCGGTTTGGATTCTGTCGGGCACGGTGCCCACGATGATTTATTACGGGCTTGAGGTGGTTACGCCGCAACTGTTCTTGCCGGTGTGCTTCCTGGCGACGCTCGTGATTGGCATTGTCGTGGGCGCATGGGGCGCCGCTGGCACCATTGGCCTGGCGTTCATCGGCATCGCTGCGGCGCTCGATGTGCCGCTCGGCATGGCGGCGGGCGCCATTGTGGGCGCGGCGTATGTAAGCGAGATTGTATCGCCCCTGGTCGACGGTCCAAATTTGGCGGCCGCTATCGCCGAGGTCGACGTGTTTGCGCTGTGCAAGCGGTTCCTTCCTTTGGTGATTGCCGTGTGCTTGGCGTGCGCGGGAATCTATGCCGTTATCGGCTTCGGTCTTGATGCGTCGGGCGATGCTGGCGCGTCTACGGCGTCGATTCTTTCTGGGCTGGAGGGTTCTTTCAATATTGGCCCCGTGACGCTCATTCCGCTTGTGGTCATGGTCGTTTGCATCGCCTTTCAGGTGCCTGCGATTCCGTCGTTTTTGGTGGGCATCGCCGTTGGCGCGATTGAGGCCGTGTTTTACCAGGGCGTCGATGCGTCGATGCTTCTGGGCGCTATGGTGAGGGGCGCCGAGTCGAATACGGGCGCGCAGTTTATCGACACGCTGCTTTCCACGGGTGGTATCAACGAGATGCTCGAGACCATCTCCATTATTTTGCTGGTTATGGCGTATGCGGGCATCATGCAGCATTGCGGGCTCATGGCTTCGATGGTTGAGCCTATTGTGAGAAGGCTCAAGAATTTTGTGGCGCTTGCAGGCGCAACCGTGTTCTCGGGCGCGCTGTTCAACGTGCTTTTGCCCGACCAATATCCGGCGATCACGATGTCGACGTTGGTCTACCGCGACGAATACAACCGCCGCGGCGTCGACCGCGCGGCGTGGGGCAATATCGTGAATTCCTCGGCGGGCATTACGTCAGTGCTTGTGCCGTGGAACACGTGTGCTATTTACATGGTTACCATTCTGGGCGTTTCTTGCGTCGATTACATGGGGTATGCCTTCTTCTGCTATTTGTACCCAATCGTCGTTTTCGTTGTGGCCGCGCTTTTCGGCAAGAAGCTTGGGTGGGTTTCGAAAGGCGAGCCGAGGCTGGCGGCGCGGGATGCTGAGGCACCCGAAGGCGTGCCGCGCGAAGCGTAGGTTGCACCAAGCCCGGGCGGGCTGAAGTATGGGTCGCTGTTTGATGCGGCTGTTTGCTTCCGTGCTGTGGATGCGTCGAAACCTGTTAAATGCTCGTAGCGTTTAACAGGTTTCAGTTCCAGCTTTAGTGCGTTTTGGTTTTGTTCGAGGCGGTTTGGACTTTGCTCCGATTTCATGACGTGCCGCCGGCTGTCCTCAGCTCGTGTCTCTGCGTTCTCGCGTACAGTTCGCATTCCTCTGCCAGATGGCGAACTGTTTGCGGTTACGGCAGGTGCCGGGGAGTCCCGCTATGAAGGACTGCTGTGAGGAATATCGTTATGGGGGGCCCGCTATAGGGAAGCGCATTGCGGGGAATCTGCTGTGGAAAACCTGCTAAATGCTACGAGCACTTAGCAGATGTCGAACATTTAGCGGGTAGTAACTGATGGCAGGCATGGGAGGTTGGAACGCGCGCGAGGCGAACCTGTTAAATGCTACGAGCATTTAACAGGTGGCGGGTTCGTGCTGGTGGTGCGCCTCTACAACCCAAATACGCCCTGGCGCGCGTGAAATATCTGTGCGAGACGGTTGGAAAAGCGGCAGCGCCCTTCTATAATCACGGCACTATGTCTGAAACAAATTTGAAACAAAACCAGGCGGCGGCTGAATCTGCCGCCGCCGAACGAGACGGCGTTGAATCGGGCGTCGTTGAATCGGCCGCATCCGAACCCGTTGTTGCCGAAACGAGCGTCGCTCATAAAAGCGGCGTCTCTGCCACTATGCAAAAAGAGGCTTTCCAGGCCGCATGGCCCATTGTGCTCGGCTATATCGTGCTGGGCATTCCGTGCGGCATCTTGGGCGTGGCTGCCGGCATGGACGTGTGGATGATTGCGATAATGAGCCTGCTGTTCTATTCAGGCGCCGGCCAATATATGATTCCCAATATGTGGCTCGCGGGCAACCCGATTTCGGCCATTATCGCCAGCGTCGCGCTCGTGAACACGCGCCAAATGCTCTATGGCGCATCGCTTTCGCAATTCTGCGGCAGCGCGGGCAAGCGCCTGGCGTTCATTTTCGGCGCCACGGTAACCGACGAGAGCTTCGGCGTGAATTTGGCGCGCATGATTAATGGCAACTGGTCGGTGAAGCACGCCTTGCTCGTGAATTTGTTCTCGCTTACGTCATGGACCGTTTCCAATGTCGCGGGTGCGCTCATCGGTTCGGCAATCTCGCTGCCCACCGCACTCGCTTCATTTGCCATGACGTCGCTGTTCATTTGCTTGCTGTGCATGCAGAAGGTGACTCCTGCAAATCTGGTCGCCGTGTTTGGCTCCATCGCGGGTGTCATTGCCTGCAAATGCGTGGGCCTTGCTGGTCCCGCCATTTTGATCGGAGCGCTTGTGGGCGTGGGTGCCGCGTTCGCATTCTCGAGCGTGCGCCACGATGATCGCAACACGACTATGAAAGTGGGGGAGTAGGCAATGGACGTTACGAGCTTCCTCATTATTTTTGGCGTGTGCTTGGCGTGTATGCTCGCCTGCCGCTGCCTTCCCATCTTCTTGCTCAAGGGCAAACAATTGCCTGAACGGTTTGTGCGTGCGCTGAATTTCATTCCGCCCGCGGCTTTTGCCGCCCTGGTGACGAATGACCTGTTTGATCCCGCGAAAGTCGCTTCGGGCGACATCGCGCTGTGGGGCATGCCTCTGTTGGCCGCCGCTGTGGTGCTCGTGGTGGGCGCGAAGACGAAATCGATGGCGGCCTGCATCGTAGTGGGTGTTGGCATGCTCGCCGTGCTCACGTATGTGCCTGCGCTGTTGTAGGCTTTTGCCCCTGCTGCTTTTCTGCTAGCCTCATTTGAATATGGTTTGACGAGTCCCGTGGCGGCACGACTGCCACGGGACTCGCTGTATTATCGGCCGTTGGGCGGGGCGTGCCATAAGGCATGAAGCGCCGCCAGGTGAGAAGTGCTGCCAGATGCACTGCGTCGCTAGGCGCGATGTGCTGCTGGATGGGGTGCGCACCGCAGGGCGGACGTGCTAGTGGGCGGTATGCCTTATTAGATAAGACGCCCCGCTAGGCGGACATGTTGCCAGGTGAGGTATGTCGTTAGATGAGGCGCGTCGCTGAGCAGCGAAGGCGCACCGTCACGTGAGAAGCGTTTTGCCAAGATGACGCTTTCGGAGCAATACGCGCCGCGACGCAGTTTAGCCGCTACGTGGGTTTTGCGCTCAGGCGCTGACGATGAGCGGCTCGACTTGTTCTTTCGTATGCATACAAACTCCAATCTGGGCTGATGTTATCGGTCCAGCTTTTTGTTCGTGCCCCCGCCTTTCGGGTTCAGCGTAAATGATTCCTCTGTTTTCTGCCAAAAGTTGCGAATTCGGGGGCATGAAACGCCCTTTTTCAAGGGAATACGCTGTCGAGAAGGTCAATTGCCCCACGAATTGTTAACATGGCCTAACCGCGACCTGGGGATATATGACTAAAGCAACGGGCTCGCACTTTTGCCAAGCCCCCGAATTCGCAACTTTTGGCAGAAAATCGCATTCTGATTTACGCTTGCCGCTCACCGCGCTTTAGTGTGGTGGATTATAGAAATTTCTCCCATAGACGCGATTCGCCGTTATAATCGCCCAAATGCAAATCAAGGGTTGTTAAATACACTTTTCGTTATAAATATGCAATTTAGAGCGAAAGTGCCTTTAAACCGGTACCGAGAGACCGAAAAGGAGACGCAAATGGAAGCTACCCAAACCGCCACAGGGCACGTGTCTGCGGCAACAGTGTTGGCAACTGGCCAAGAAGGGGCCAAAGCCATGACAATTGCAGAGAAACTTATAGCCGCCACGAGCAAAAAAGCTCGCAAGGCGGCTATTTTGTTATTGGAGGACGGAACCCGATTCGACGGTTGGGCATGCGGTGCCGCTGGCGAAGTTACGGGCGAGATTTGCTTCAACACGTCGCTCGAGGGCTATCTTGAGGTTATTACCGACCCTTCGTATGCGGGTCAGATTGTCACGATGACGTATCCCCAGATTGGCAACTACGGTGTGAACCTCGACGACGCGCAGTCGGCCAAGCCCGCTCTGCGCGGCTTGGTCGTGCATGACATGTGCCGCACCCCTTCGAATTGGCGTTCGAGCATGAGCCTTCCCGAATTCCTCGAGCGCGAGAACATCGTGGCTATCGAGGGCATCGATACTCGTGCGCTCGTTCGCCATATTCGCGATTTCGGTGCGCAGACCGCTATTTTATCCACCGAAGATCTTGACGCTGCTTCGCTCGCGGAAAAGGTCGCTGCGGCTCCGAGCCTGGTGGGCCGCAACCTCGCTAAAACTGTGAGCCGCGCCGCCGCGGAATCGTTCGATAAGGTGCCCGAGAGTCAGGCGTTCGCCGTGGCTGCTTCTGCGCCGAAGAAATATCACGTGGTTGCGTATGACTGCGGCGTGAAAGAGTCGATTCTCGCGGGCCTCGTGCGTGTGGGCTGCGACCTTACCGTCGTGCCGTGGGACACC
>OLNF01002689.1_pt1 | contig 13610 bp, 9 predicted proteins | sample 1673061 | NCBI WGS metagenome assembly OLNF01 (sample SAMEA3136751, study PRJEB25190) | human gut metagenome | reverse complement strand
CCGCCGAACAGGCAGGCAAAATACCGCCCGGCCGCGGGCAGATCCTCCGCCCGGAACAAGACCCAGCCGAGCACCGCCAGCAGCAGGCACACGGGCCGGTAGAGCCCGGCCAGCAGCCCCTTGCGCGGATGTGCCCGGAAACGCGGCGCGAGCAGCTTTTCCAGGCAGATGAGCACGCCGAAATACAGGCCCCACAGCACGTAGTTCCAGCTCGCCCCGTGCCACAATCCCGTCGCCAGCCAGACGAGGAGCAGATTGCGCAGCGTCCGCAGCGTCCCCGTGCGGCTGCCGCCGAGGGGGAAATAGAGATATTCCTTAAACCAGCTGCCGAGGCTGATGTGCCAGCGCCGCCAGAAATCGGAGATGCTGCTGCACAGATACGGGTAGCGGAAATTCTCCGGGAAGCGGAAGCCCAGCATCCGGCCGAGGCCGATGGCCATATCGGAATAGCCGCTGAAGTCAAAATAGAGCTGCAGCGCGTACCCGATCAGCCCCAGCCACGCGGACAGCACCGTCAGCGAAGCAAGATCGCCCCAGATCCCCGTGACCAGCCCCGCCAGCGCGTCGGCCAGCAGCGCCTTTTTCGCCAGCCCGATGGTGAAGCGGAAGCAGCCATCCGACACGTCCTGCGCGTCGATCGTGCGCTGCGCCAGTGCAGGCTCCAGCTCATGATACGGCACGATCGGGCCCATGACCAGCTTCGGGAACAGGGCCAGATACAGCCCCAGGCGCAGGAGGTTTTTCTGCGGCGGCGTCTTCTGCCGGTAGACATCGACGAGATAGCTGATCGCGTGGAAGGTATAGAACGACACGCCGAGCGGCAGATGCAGCTTCGGCAGATCGATAAAAGCGCCAAAGAAGAACCCGGCGTACTTGACCGCGACCAGCAGCCCCAGCTGGAAGACCAGCCCCAAGATCAGCAGCCCCCGCCGCCGCCCTGCGCTGGCCTCCGGCCGCATCGCCCGGCCGAGCAGCCAGGTAACGAGAATGGACGCGAGCAGCAGCAGGATCCACCGCGGCTCGCCCCACGCATAGAAGAACAGACTCCCGGCCAGCAGGACGACGTTTTTCGCCCGCGCGGGGATCAGATAGTAGATAATGAAAAAGAGCGGAAGAAAGTAAAACAGAAAACTGATGCTGCTGAACGCCACAGGCAGTCCCTCCCCAACAAAAATCGACGGATCCTGCATTATTTTAACAGCCCCGGGAGGGGGTGTCAATATGACCCGGCCCGGTCCGCCAAAGCAAAAAAATCACCCCCGGATGGGGGTGATTTTTGAAAAAGTCGCTGAAAGCTTACTGCTCGTCCTTGATCGCAGCCTGTGCGGCGGCGAGGCGGGCGATGGGGACGCGGAAGGGGCTGCAGGAGACGTAGGTCAGGCCGATCTTGTGGCAGAATGCGACGGTCGACGGATCGCCGCCCTGCTCGCCGCAGATGCCGAGCTTGATGTCCGGGCGGGTCTCACGGCCCAGCTCGCACGCCATCTTGACCAGACGGCCCACGCCGGCCTGATCGAGCTTGGAGAACGGATCGGACTCGTAGATCTTGCGGTCATAGTAGGACGCGAGGAACTTGCCCGCGTCGTCGCGGCTGAAGCCGAAGGTCATCTGCGTCAGGTCGTTCGTGCCGAAGGAGAAGAACGCGGCCTCCTTGGCGATCTCGTCGGCGGTCAGGGCCGCGCGCGGGATCTCGATCATCGTGCCGACCTTGTATTCCATGTCGGAGCCGGCTTCCTTGATGATCTTCTTCGCGGTCTGGTCGATGACGGACTTGACATAGGCCAGCTCCTTCGCCTCGCCAACCAGCGGAACCATGATCTCGGGCACGATCTTCCAGGCCGGGCGGCGGCTGCGGACAGCCAGCGCAGCCTTGATGATCGCGGCGGTCTGCATCTTGGCGATCTCGGGGTAGGTGACGTCCAGACGGCAGCCGCGGTGGCCCATCATCGGGTTGAACTCGTGCAGACCGGCGATGACCTGGTTCAGATGCTCGACGGAGATGTTCATCTCCTTGGCCAGCTCTTCAATGTCCTTCGGGTCGGTCGGGACGAACTCGTGCAGGGGCGGATCGAGGAGGCGGATCGTGACCGGGCGGCCCTTCATGGCCTCATAGATGGCCTCAAAGTCGCCCTGCTGGATCGGCTCGAGCTTGGCGAGCGCCTTTTCGCGCTGCTCGCTCGTCTCGGAGACGATCATCTCGCGCATCGCGCGGATGCGGTCAGCTTCAAAGAACATGTGCTCCGTGCGGCACAGGCCGATGCCCTCCGCGCCGAAGGCGAACGCCTGCGAGGCGTCGTTCGGGGTGTCGGCATTGGTGCGGACCTGGAGCTTGCGGAACTTGTCGGCCCAGCCCATCAGGCGGTCGAAATCGCCGGAGATGGCAGCCGCAGCGGTCTTGATCTTCTCGCCGTAGATGTTGCCGGTGGAGCCGTCGATGGAGATCCAGTCGCCTTCCTTATAGGTCTTGCCGCCGAGCGTGAACTTCTTGTTCGTCTCGTCCATCTGGATCGCGCCGCAGCCGGAGACGCAGCACGTGCCCATGCCGCGGGCGACGACCGCCGCGTGGGAGGTCATGCCGCCGCGCACGGTCAGGACGCCCTGTGCGTAGTGCATGCCCTCGATGTCCTCGGGGCTGGTCTCGAGACGGACGAGGATGACCTTCTGGCCGCTCTTGCCCCAGTCGGTGGCCGTCTCAGCGGTGAACACGACCTTGCCGCAGGCCGCGCCGGGGGACGCCGCGAGACCCGTGCCGATGACCTTGGCCTTCTTCAGGGCCGCGGCGTCGAACGTCGGGTGGAGCAGGGCGTCGAGGCTCTTCGGGTCGATCATGGCGACGGCCTCTTCTTCGGTGATCATGCCCTCGTCGACCAGATCGCAGGCGATCTTCATCGCGGCGGCCGCGGTGCGCTTGCCGTTTCTGGTCTGGAGCATGTAGAGCTTCTTGTTTTCAATGGTGAATTCCATGTCCTGCATGTCGCGGTAGTGGTACTCCAGCTTGTGGCAGATGTCCACGAACTGCGCATAGGCCTCGGGCATGACCTCGGCCAGCTGATCGATGCTCTGCGGGGTGCGGACGCCGGCGACGACGTCTTCGCCCTGGGCATTCATCAGGAACTCGCCGAACAGCTTCTTCTCGCCGGTGGCGGGGTTGCGCGTGAAGGCGACGCCCGTGCCGGACGTATCGCCGGTGTTGCCGAAGACCATGGACTGGACGTTGACGGCGGTGCCCCAATCGGAGGGGATGTCGTTCATGCGGCGATAGTAGATCGCGCGCGGGTTGTCCCAGCTGCGGAACACGGCCTTGATGGCGCCCATCAACTGTTCCTTCGGGTCCTGCGGGAACTCTTCGCCGAGCTTTTCCTTATACTCGGCCTTGAACTTCTCGGCCAGCTCCTTGAGGTCCTCAGCGGTCAGCTCGGTATCGAGCTTGACGTTGCGGGCGACCTTCATCTCGTCGATGAGCTGCTCGAAATACTTCTTGCCCACTTCCATGACGACGTCGGAATACATCTGGATGAACCGGCGGTAGGAGTCGTAGGCGAAACGGGGATTGTTGGTCTTCTTGGCGAACGCGACGACGACCTCGTCGTTCAGGCCAAGGTTCAGAATGGTATCCATCATGCCGGGCATAGACGCGCGTGCGCCGGAGCGGACGGATACCAGCAGCGGGTTGTAGAGATCGCCGAACTTCTTGCCGGTCATCTCTTCGAGCTTTTCCACGTACTCCATGATCTCCGCTTCGATCTCATGGTTGATCTGGCGGTCATCCTTGTAGTACTGCGTGCAAGCTTCGGTGGTGATGGTGAAGCCCTGCGGGACAGGCATGCCAAGGCTGGTCATTTCGGCCAGATTGGCGCCCTTGCCGCCGAGCAGCTCGCGCATTTTGCCGTTGCCTTCGGAGAACAGATATACGTACTTGTGAGACATTTGGTTTACCCCTTTCCTGTGCGGGCGGACACGTCACTCGTTCCTGCCCAGTGCTTTTGTTTTATTGATCCTCAAACAGTACATACTATACCATGTTTTCCCGAAAATGCAAACAAAATTTGAGCTTTTTCGCAATTTTCCGCCAATAGTGTTGAATCGTGTGACTTTTCTGCAAACTTTATATCAATCCAGCAAAAACGCATGTGGTAAGTGTTGGCTTTCAAAATTCTCCGTTAACGACGCACGGCTTCCCGCTTTGGGATGCGAATGGTGAGGACGATCTCGCGCTCTGTTTCCTGCCGCTGCGACTGCGCGTCGACGCCCGCCGAGCGGATGAGGTCGAGCTGGCGGTTGACCGAGTTGAAAAACACGCGCACGTCCCGCAGGACGAAGCCGCCGAATTCGCGCTTCGGCGGCGCGGGCGGCTGGAGCAGGCTTTCGATATACGCCTCCGTCTTCGCCACGGTCCATCCGCCCTGGACGATCTGGCCCACCACGCGCAGCTGCTCATCCTCGCTGCGCAGCTTCAGCAGCGCGCGGGCATGCCGCTCACTCAGGCCGTGCAGCCGCAGCTCCGCCAATACGCTCGGCGAGAGGCGCAGGAGCCGCAGCTTGTTCGCCACGGCAGACTGGCTCTTGCCCACCTTCCGCGCCGCCTGCTCCTGACTGAGCCCCCAGGTCTTCATCAGCCGCGCAAGGCCCTCGGCCTCCTCGATAAAATCAAGGTCGCGCCGCTGCAGATTCTCCACCAGCGCCAGCATACCGGACGCCTCCTCGTCCACCGACGCCACCAGGCACGGCGCCTGCGTCAGCCCGGCCATGCCCGCCGCGCGCAGCCGCCGCTCGCCCGCGATCAGCTCATAGCCGTTTTCCCGGCGGCGCACCGTCAGCGGCTGCAAAATGCCGTACTCCCGGATCGAATCCGCCAGCTCCTGCAAGCCCGCCGGATCAAAGACCCGCCGCGGCTGCGCCGGATTTGGCCGGATGCTGCCGAGCGGCAGATAGAGCACCCGCCCGCTCTCCAAAATGCCTGTCCGTCTGCCCATCGCCTGTCCGCCCTTTCGTTCGTTCTGTCCCTTATTGTACGCCCGGCGCAGCGCAAAACGGCGCGAATCCGCGCGAAGCGCCACAATTTATTGTGTCGGGAAATGCCGGGAAATACAAAATCTTGTGCTCCTCTGCTTCCCGGCCCGCATCCGCGCCGCCATGCCGCGAATTTTTCCACAGGCGGGGCGGAAACTGTGGAAAAATCCGCCCATTTTGCTGGAAAACTGCCTGTTTCTTTACAGTTATGTTACATCCTGCCCCTTCCCCTTGCAATCAAACGGCTGCTTCGTTATACTGATATTCAGTAAAGTATGGAAGGGAGAGTACGCCGTGAAACGGGTGTTTGCTCTTTGTCTGGCCGTTTTTCTGATCCTGACGGCGTGCATGCTGTCTGCGGCAGCGGCCCCGGCGGCCAAACAGGTATTTTTTGATCAGGCAGAGATCCGCAATCCGGGCGCAGTCCGGATGTTGGTCGATCTCGGGCTGATTTCCGGCTATACAGATGGTTCGTTCCGTCCGGCTGCGCCGGTCACGCGCGAGGAGATCGCAAAAGTCATCGCCAGACTCTGCACCGACGATCCGCAGGCTGAAAATCTCACGGCCTTCGCCGACACGGCCGGCTCGTGGGGCAATCTCTACGTCTGCTTCTGCGCCGAGCGCGGCGTCATCACCGGCGACGGGCAGGGCAGTTTCCGCCCGAAGGATGCCGTCACCGCGCGCGAGCTGGCCAAGATGCTGCTCGTCGTCCTCGGCGAGGATGGCACACGCTATACCGGCTCCGGCTGGGGCGAACGGGTCGACGCCGACGCGCTCCGTCTCGGGATCTACAACGGCTTCGGCGGCAAGCTGGACTCTGCCGTCTCGCGGGACGACGCCTGTCTGCTCATCTACAACGCGATGCAGTGTCCCGCCGTTGTCAACGAAAAGGCGACCGGCATGATGCGCTACGCACTTGACGACCTCATGAACCCGAAGACCTACATGGAGACTCGCTTCGGACTTGTCCGCTACACCGGTGTGCTGGAGGCCAACGAATGTGCCGACCTGACGATGGCTGGCGGCAAGCTGGCCGCGGGCATGAGCAAGCTGGCCGGGCATAAGGAATTTGCCGTCTCGTCCGACCTCAGCCTCCTCGGCCGCACGGTCGACATCTACATGCTGAACGGCGAGGCCGTCGGCTCCCCTGTGGCCTCCGCGGGCGAAATTTACTACACCTTCGCCGACGCACAGGAGCTGAAGGCCGTCTGTGATTCCAACAGCTTCACCTTCGCGGACAACTGCTCCTATTACTCCAACTTCGAACCGGCCACGGCGGACATCCTGTCCAGCCTGCCGGAAAACGCAAAGATCACGGTCATCGACCATACCGGCGACCTCAAGTTCGACGTCGTGCTGGTCACGTCCGTCCGCACCGCGACCGTCGTCAGCACCGATCCGCTGACCATCAGTCTCGGCATGAGCGAACGTCCCGCTGAGCGGTACGCGCAGACCGATGTGTTTGCCGCCGGGCAGAGCGTCCTCAGCTGCGAGGTGCGCGGTGTCACCTACATCCGCGCGGACTCCTGAGAAATTATACACCAGTAAGAACGGCGATCCCAGGCGCGGTCGCCGTTCTTTTTCTGTCCGCATACTCTAATCGTGAAAGGGGAGAGGCGCATGAAGCGGCTCCACCGGGCCTGGGCGATCTGCCTCGGCTGTACGCTGATGCTGTTCGTCTGCGGCGGTTTGTCGGTCAACGCCTTTTCCGTGACGCAGCCCTATGTGCTGGCCTACGGCGGCTTTACCAACACGCAGACCTCCATGATCAATACCATCCGCGCGCTGAGCTATCTGGGCTGCATGTTCGCCGCACCGCTGTTTTTCCGCACGCTGGGCTACCGGCTCGGCACGGCGGTCGCCGTTGCGTTTTCCGCCGTCTCGTTCGCCGTGTTCGCCGCCTCCAAAACGCTGGCCGGCTTCTATCTCGGCGGCGTTCTCGCCGGCATCGGCTACGGCTTCGGCTCCATGATCCCCGCCACGATCCTGATCAACCGCTGGTTCCACCGGAAAAAGGGCCTCGCCATCGGACTCTGCTCCGCAAGCACAGGACTCGCCATGATCGTCTTTTCCCCGATCCTCACGGCGATCTGCGAAACGCGCGGGCTGCAAGCCTGCTTCCTCGTCGAGGCCGTGTTCTCCCTCGTCTGCGCGGTGCTGGTCTTCCTGCTCATCCGCGAGTCGCCTGAAAAACTGAGCCTCAGCGCATATGGCGCAGAGGACGGCTGCGCACCCGCAGAACCCGGTGCGCAGCCGGATGCACCGCTCCCGCCCCTCCCGCGCAGGCGGCTCCTGCCGCTCTGGCTGGCGGCGGGGCTGCTCGGCGCGGTCGCCTCTCCGGGTCCGACGCACCTCATGATCCTGTATACGACCGCTGGTATGGCCGCACATGCGGCGGCGCTGGCCGTGTCGCTGTTCGGCGTGGCTCTGATGGTCGGCAAATGCGTCTACGGCACGGCGTGTGACCGCTTCGGCGGCTATCGCATGGGCTGGCTCTTCGGCGCGATCCTCTGCGGCGGCCTTGTGCTCTGCGCCCTGGCCGACACGAAGATCGCGGTGATCATGTTCGCCGCCGTCGTGCTCTACGGCCTCGGCGTCCCGCTGAGCACCGTCGGCCTTGCGGTCTGGTCGGCGGACTTTGGCGGTGAGGCGCGGGTCGCCCAGCTGGTGCAGCAGCTCCAGCTGAGCTATGCCATCGGCAGCCTCCTTCTGTCCACGATGCCCGGCATGATCGCCGACCGCACCGGGAGCTATGCCCCGGCCTATCTTGTGCTGCTGGCCTGCTCCGTCGTCAGCATCCTCGCCGTCCAGCGCACCTATCTGGCCCGTGCCAAGTCCTGATCGGCCTGTCTTTCGATTCTCCACCGTACCATGTAGGGGCCGATGCCCTCATCGGCCCGTCCCCGCCGCAGCGGATGCCTTCCCCGGAGGGGAAGGCTTTCGGGCGACCATTGGTCGCCCGCTTTGTAAAAAGAGAGATCAAAAGAGGCCCCGATCGGGGCCTCTTTTTTACAGCATTCCCTTATTCGTTTTCTGGACGTGCTTGAAGACCTCTTCAAAGCGATTCAGCGCGTCGTCGATGATCTCCGGTGTGTCGGCCATCGAGGTATAGAGGCGACTGCCCGCGAGCGTGACGATGCCGTTCGCCATATAGGCCGCGCCCATGCGCTCCATCGAATCCTTGCGGACATACATCATGTCCTTGTGCTTCAGCAGTCCCATCGCCGACTTTGCAAACGACATCGACGAGAAGTCAAAGCTCATCGCGCCCGTGCATTCCAGATGCACGATCGAGCCCTGGTTGTACGCCACAAACGGCAGCCCGTACTGCGCAAGCAGACCCTTCAGCCCGTCGCAGAGCCGGTCGCCCATCCGTCCTGCGATCTCGCAGGCGTTCGTGCGTTCGATCTCGCGGATGGCCGTGTAGCCCGCGAGGCAGGAGAGGGGATTGGCTGCCAACGTGCCGCCGACGTAGGCGCGGTGCTTCCCCGTGGCGAGGCCCGCCGCCATCAGCTGCGCATATTCCTTCTTGCCGCCGACGCCGCCCGCCGCCGGATAGCCGCCTGCGACGATCTTGCCGAACACCGTGAGATCCGGCACGACGCCGAAATAGCCCTGTGCGCCCGAAAGCGCCACGCGGAAGCCGGTGACGACCTCGTCGAAGACCATCAGCGCGCCATATTTGTCGCAGAGCGCACGGACGCCCGCGTTATAGTCGTGCGCAACGGGGCGTGTGCCGCTCTCGGGGCCGACCGGCTCCACGAGCACCGCCGCCGTCCCGCCGAGCAGGCGGTTGCGCTTTAACATTTCCTCGAGCATCTCGAGGTCGTTCGGCCGGACCTCGTCCGTCGCCTCATAGCACCCGCCGGGGATGCCGTGGGATTCCAGCAGTGCGCGGCTGCCCGGAATTTTCAGCCCGTAGACCACCTGATCGGACCAGCCGTGGTACGCGCCGCCGATCTTGATGACGCGCTTCTTGCCGGTCGCGATGCGCGCGATGCGCATCGCTGCCATCACGGATTCCGTGCCGCTGCCGAGCATGCGGAACATCTCCACATTCGGCATGTGCCGGTTGATCTCCCGCGCGATCATCAGCTCCGACTCGTGCAGCAGTCCTGTCACCGGGCCGCACTCGTTCAGCAGCTCGATGACCTTTTCCCGGATGACCGGATAGTTGCTGCCGAGGATCGTCGGGCCGCCAGCCTGTAAGAAGTCGATGTAGCGGTTGCCGTCCTTGTCGTAGAGGTATGCGCCATTGGCCTTGGCCATGCACATCGGGAACGGCTTGTTGAACGCCAGATTGTGCTGGACGCCGCCGGGGATGTACTCCTTCGACTCCTCATAGACCGCCTTCGAACCCTTGCACTGTTCGTCAAAGTATTTCAGGATGACGTTGTTATAATAGTCGTCCGTGACCTCCCAGATCGGCTGGCTGGTCAGAGCCTTCAATCTTGCGTTGATCTCGTTGGGGTCGTCCCAACGGCTGATGCCGCAATTTGTCATTTCGCGTCCTCCTTTTTCGCGATGTCATTCGTATCCATGCTGCCGCGGAAGACGACGAACGTGTCGAACAGGTATTCCGTGACAAAATTCAAGAGCATATTGAGGACTGTCACCAGATATTCGTTCCAGTGGCAGGATTCTACCAGCCAGTTTCCGAAAATCGTGGACAGCGGCGTGAATACCGCGTAATAGCAGAGCACCAGCGCCATTGCCTTCGGCACATTGTTGGCGCTTTTGAACGTGAACTTCCGGTTCAGCGTGAAGTTCCACACGACCGACGCAACCAGCGCGATCAGATAGCACGGCCAGTAGCTCCACTTGGCCAGCTCATTGAGCAGCGTGAACAGCCCGATCTGGATGATGCCTGCCGAGGCGGAGAACAGCACAAATTTGACCGCGCGCCAGACCTCTTTCTTTTTCTGCATCGTCGTTACCCCTTCCGCTTCGAATATTTGTGGACGTAGACCCAGTGCTGGAGCGCTGCGTCGCTCAGGCCGAGGTCGGCCTTCGCCCCGAGCGCGAGCACGTGCAGTGCGGAGATGGCCGCCTTGTCAGCAAGCAGCCCCAGCGCCGCGCAGTCGCCCCGATCGTCCGCGCAGACTGCTGCGCCAATGCCGGGAACAAGTACGGCGGACGCATGGTTCAGCGCCGCCGAAACGCTGCTCGCCGTCGGCTCCGCGCACGGCATCTTCACGCCAATCATCTGCGCCATATCGTCCAGCTGCGCGCGCAGCGGTTTTTGCAGCGCCGCGAGCGTCAGCAGCGCGTCGGTCGTGACGAAGCGGGCGTTCGGGTGCGCATGCCGCACCTTTGCCAGCACGGAATCCTGCTGCGCTGCCGGAAGGACCGCCTCCTGCGTGAGCGTCCCGCGCCAGCAGCGGCGGCAGAGCGTCTCGAGCAGCTTGGCCCGCTGCATCGCCTCTTCGTGGTCGCGCCCGCAGATGAGCGCGCCGTGGTGCGGCATGAAGACGGTGTGCGCACCGGTCTCCATCGCGGCGCGGACGCCGGCCTGTAATTTCTTCGAGCCGGATAAGCCGTATCCTGCGACTGCTGCGCCCCCGAGCCGCACCCGTTCGTCACCCGTGAAGCTCCCGCGCTGGAAGCCCGCAAGGCCCAGCGCCGTCGCGTAGACCTGATGCGTGTGAATGACGAAGCCGACCTCCGGGAACAGCTCGTAGGCGATGGCGTGGATGCCGCGCTCGCTCGACGGCCGGTTCTGGCCTTCAAACGTGCCGCGCACGCGGTCGCAGAGGACGAGGTCGTCCGCCGTCAGCTTTTCATAATCCATGCCGCTCGGCGTAATGAGATAGTGCGTGTCGTCCACGCGGGCGCTGATGTTGCCCCACGTCCGGGCAACAAGGCCCTCGCGGAGCAGCTCCGGCCCGGTGGCGACGACGATGTTCCGCAGTTCCTGTTCTTCCATGCTTACCCCTCCAATCGATTCAAGATCGCAAAATTCTCTTTGTTGGCCGCGTACAGCTTCCGGAAGACCCGGAAATTCCGGTCATAGACCGCCTTATTTGCCGGATCGGGCCGGTATGTGCCGTTGACAGCGACGAGCTTCGCCGTGTCCGAAAGGCTCGCGAACGCGCCGCTGCCCACCGCGGCGAGCATTGCCGCGCCGATGGCGCCGACGTCCTTCGTGTTTTCCACAGTCTCGATCGTCCGGCCCGTGATGTCGGCCAGCATCTGGCACGTGACAGGGGAAAGAGCACCGCCGCCGACAAAGCGGATCGGGTCAGATGTCTTCGTCCTCTTCTCCTGCACCTCAAGCATCCAGCGCAGATGGAAGCAAATGCCCTCCAGCACTGCGCGCAGCATCTGCGCCTTTCCGGTTTCAAGGCGGAGATTGAAGAACATGCCCGCTGCGGCGGAGTCCTCGAACGGGCAGCGGTTTCCGTGCAGCCACGGCGTGAAGACCACGCCGCCGGAGCCAGGAGCCACCTTCGCCACGGTGTCGGACATATAGTCGTAGAGGCTCTCATAGACCGTCTCGCGGCTCTCGGCCACGTCGGTCTTCGCAAGATACACGTTCACCTCGTCGAGCACCAGATGATCCTTCACCCATTCAAAGCATTTGCCCGCCGTCTCCATCTCGGCAAAATAGTTGTATTTTCCCGGCTCAGCCCCGACGATGCCCGCCATCATCGCGGCGACGTCGACGGCCTGATGATCCATCACCGTCCCGACCCAGCCGGACGTGCCGGAGTAGATGTGCGTCTGGCCGACCTCGGTCGCGCCCGCACCGACGCCGATGAGCGTCGCGTCGCCGCCACCGCCATAGACGGGGCGTCCGAGCGTGGTGTGGTAGGCGGGACCCGTATGGTGGATGCTGTCGCCGGAGAAGAGCTCGCCCCGCTCGTAGCGCTGGAGGAGGTCCTGGTCGTAGTCGGCCTCGTCGCCGAGCTTGTAGGGCTTCTGTATGCAGCGGCCCGAGGGCGTGTAGTAGCGGGCGATGGTGAGGCGGATCTCGCTGCCGTCGGGGAATCCGATCTGCTGCTGCACGAGGCCCTTGCCGAAGGTGCGGCGACCGACGATGACGCCGCGGTCGTGGTCTTGCACGGCACCGCTCACGATTTCGGCGGCCGAGGCGGTGTATTCGTCGACGAGGATGGCGAGGCCGCCCTTACGGAAGAGGCCGTTGCTGCTGGCACGCAACTGCGAGTCTTTTCCCGTGCGGCCCTGCGTGTAGACCACCAGACTGCCGCCGGGGAGAAATTCGCTGGCGACGTCGACGGCCGCGCCGAGATAGCCGCCGCCGTTGACACCGAGGTCGAAGATGAGTTTTTCCATGCCTTCGCCCTGGAGTTTGGCAATGGCGTCGTGGACTTCCTTGCCCGAGGTGGCGCCGAAGCGCTCCAGATGGATATAGCCGATGCCGGGGGCGATGATGTAGGCCGCGTCGACCGTGTTGACGGGAATCTTGTCGCGCGTCACCTTAAACGACAGGGGCGCTTTCACGCCGCGACGTACCACGCCGAGCACCACTTTGGAGTTTTTCGGTCCGCGAAGCAGGCGCATGATGCTGTCGCGGTCCATCTTCACGCCGGCGATGGGGCGGCCGTCGACACTCACGATGCGGTCGCCAGCCACGATGCCAGCCCGCTCGCTGGGGCCTTTGGCCGTTGGCTGTATGACAACGAGCGTGTCGTTGAGCATATTAAACTGCACACCGATGCCCTCGAAGTTGCCCTCCAGAGGTTCGTTGAGCTTGCGGGTCTCCTCGGCATTGGTATAGGAGGAATGTGGGTCGAGTTTGGAGAGCATGCCGTTGATGGCATCCTCCACGAGTTTTTTCTGGTCGACACTGTCGACGTAGAGATTAGAGATGGCCAGTTGTGCAAACTGCAATTTGCGAAGCTGTTCCACATCAATGTCGGGCTCGCCGCGTTTCTGGGCGAAGGCCGTTGTGCAGGCGCAGAAGAGCGCGAGACACATGAGGATGAGATGTTTTTTCACGATGGGTCTTTATTTTTTCTTGGGTAGAAAGTCTGTCACGTCTTTGCCGAAGGCGATGAGTTCGCGAACGACGCTTGAGGAAATACTGAGATAGTTGGGGTCGGTGAAGAGCAACACCGTCTCGACGTCGCCAAGGCGCTGGTTCATGCTGGCGATGTCGCGCTCATATTCGAAATCCTTCACCGAACGCAGTCCGCGCAAGATGAATTTCGCGCCCTCGCGGTGTGCCAGGTCGATGGTGAGGTCGGAATAAGAGACGACCCTCACGCGCGGTTCGTCGGCATAAAGCTGCCGGATGTGTTCCACACGTTCTTCGGCAGTGTAGAGCGCCCTTTTGTTTTCGTTGACACCCACGCCGATGACGATTTCGTCAAACAGCGGCAGTCCGCGCTCCACGATACTGGCGTGGCCGACGGTGAAGGGGTCGAACGACCCCGGGAAGATGGCGATGCGTTTCATTGTTTTGCTCTGTTTTGGAAAGGCCAGATGGCGGCCTCTCTGTGGCTATTGTTCGTCTTCGTCTTCCTCGGCTGGGTCTTCTTCCACCACGAGGTTGTTGATGATGAAGTTTTGGCGCTCCATGGTGTTCTTTCCCATGTAATATTCAAGAAGTTCCTTCACCTGGTCGCTCTTGTGGA
>OLNF01002688.1_pt1 | contig 13611 bp, 8 predicted proteins | sample 1673061 | NCBI WGS metagenome assembly OLNF01 (sample SAMEA3136751, study PRJEB25190) | human gut metagenome | reverse complement strand
GATGGAACAAAGTCCTGATGTAGAGGTATTCGAAATTAATCGTGCGACCGCCAAACGCGAGAAAGATGCTCTGCAAGTGACGATTGACAGGCAACTTATGGAAGAGAAGCGTCAGGCACAAAACCGTCAGGATGAAATCAGTAGCAACATAGAAGAACGAATGGCCACCATACGCTATCTGCAGCAGCATAAGAACAATATATCCGGTCGTGTGGCTGAGATTCGTGATGAGATACTGGAAGCTGTTGGTGCAACTACCGAAGAGATTCCATTCATTGGTGAACTGATATGTGTGAAGGATGATGAGCGTGATTGGGAATATTCCATTGAGCGTATTCTTCACAATTTTGCATTGCGGTTGGTAGTGCCGGAGAAGTATTACAAGCAGGTAAATGAGTATGTGAATGGTCATAATCTGCGAGGTCGTATCGTGTATCAGCGATACCAGGGCGCAGAGACTATTCGTGAGTTTGAGGATAGGACATTGAAAGCGGATTCGTTGCTCCGTAAGCTTGAATACAAGCCAATGTGTTTGTATTTGGATTGGCTTGAGGACAGGTTATTTGCTGAGTTCAACTATAGTTGTGTTGATTCGCTTGCGGACTTCAACCATCTGCAAGAGAAAGCAGTAACAAAAGAGGGGCTGATAAAGGCGAGAGGTGGTAAGCATGAGAAAGACGACCGACCAGAGATACGAGGCAAGGAACACTATGTGCTTGGCTGGGATAACAAGGAGAAAATTGCCGTGTTACAGGCAGAGGTGCGTCAGTTGCAGCAGGAAGAAAAGATGACAGCAGCTAAAGTCCGTAAGCTAGAGGAAGACATAAAGAATGCTCAGAAGAAGCGGGAAACCTATTTGACGCTGTTTAGTAAATACGATAAATTTGATGATATCGACTGGCAGTCGTGTGTACTAGTCATTCAGCAAAAGCAAGAACAGAAACGACAACTGGAGGAAGCCAATAATCGGGTGAAGATTTTACAGGAGCAATTGGCGGGGGTGAGAAAAGAAATCGGTTTACTTGATGATGAGAACAATGAAGCTATCAAAAAGAAAACATTATCGGAGAATCGTGAGAATAAGCTCAAAGAAAGGAGAAACGAAAGTAATTCAGCTTTGGCTCAAATAGGCGTAGTTGATACGGATACTTTTGAGTCGCAACACACAGATTTACTGAATGTGGCATTGGAGGATTTGAACGGAAAGCGTGACACGTTACAACATGAGATCGATTTAGCTTTGCAGAAACAGCGTGAAACGAAGAGTCGCAAGAATAGCGATTTGAAGAACCTGATTTATCGCTTCAAGAATCCCGCAGAGGAAATTACCATGAAGTATCACGATTGGCGTTCGGATGTGAGCCGTTTGCCCGAAGCCGTGGAGTTTATGGGCGAATATCAGGCCTATTACCAACGATTGCTTGACGAAGATTTACCAGGGTTTGAATCGCGCTTCAACAAGTATTTGCAGGAGAATATCATCAACAAAGTCAGTGCATTCAATGTATTCTTCCAAAACTGGTGTCAGTCTATCACCAAGACCATCGACCAATTGAATTCGTATCTTATAGGCATTGATTTCAAAGATGCTCCAAAGACTTATATCCAGTTGGTAGCAACCAAACGATTGAATGTGGATGTGAAGGAGTTTCAAAACCTGCTGAGCAGTGCAATACCTAATATTCATGAGATGAATTCAACAATCGATGGAAGCAAGATTCATTTCGAACAGCATATTGAACCGCTGATGTCTCGCTTACAGGTCGAATCATGGCGAAAGTCGGTGATGGATGTGCGTGGATGGTACACATATAAGTCGGAGGAGTTTTACCAAGACGATGGGCAGAAGCGTAACACCTATGAGGCGATGGGGCAGCTGTCTGGTGGCGAGAAAGCACAATTAACATACACGATTCTGGGATCGGCTATCGCTTACCAGTTCGGATTAACCAAGAGTGGATTAGATTCTTCGTTCCGCTTCATTGCAATAGATGAAGCTTTTCGCGCACAGGACGAGGACAAGGCACGCTATCTGATTTCGCTCTGCAAACAACTCCATCTGCAGTTGCTCGTGGTGACTCCGAGCGACAATATTCACATCGTGGAGAACGATATTTCGTATGTGCATTATGTGGAGCGCAAGGGCAACTGTTCTGTGCTCTATAATATGCCTATCAGTGAGTTTAAGGCAGAACGTGAAAGGAGTATGGAAGTATGATAACGGCAGTAGAAATACGTAAGAAGACTGAACGCAAGTATGTAGATTATTTGCGTTCGGTGGTAGCTGGCTCTGAGTTTGAGCCAATTGTGATCCCTTGCGACAAGAAGGCTAGCGCATCGATGGACGAGTATCAACGTGAACTGACGGACATCCGTTCGCAATCGAAAGAGGTGAAGGGCTTTGGTTACACGATTGAGTGGAAAACAGTGAAAACGAAAGCATTGGGCGAACAGGATCTGCCTGAGCGCGTGTTATTCGAGAGTGCATCGGACATTGAGCGCTTCTTGCAGAAGTGTGGTGAAGTATCACAGTTTCGTAAGGATGTGGCAATGTTGCTTGATGAGTTTCCGCAGCTTCGTTCATGGGTGGAACGCTATCCGCTGAAGGTGGTGGAAAATGCTTCCTTTTGGTCTGATTTGCTGAAAGTTTTGCGCTATTTTGTGGCAAACCCTTGTCCTAGGTTGTACATTCGTGAATTGCCCATTGAGGTGCATACCAAGTTTATTGAACGTAACAAGGGAGTGCTTCGTGAGTTGCTGGATATTGTCATTGTAGAGCATGTTTGTTCGGATGAGAAGGTGTTCGAGAAGCGCTTTGGATTGCGATACGATGAGTCATGGGTGCGGATTCGTGTGCTGGAAGCATCGATTGCGAATGAATACTTTTCTGGTGTAGACGATCTTACGATGCCTCAGAGTCAGTTCTGTGCGTTGTCGTTGCCTGTGCAAAAGGTGTTTGTGGTGGAGAATAAAATCAACTTCCTGACTTTTCCCAAGTTGGCAGGAAGTCTGCTGATTTGGGGGCATGGATTCACCATTGGCATCCTCAAGTCTGTTCCGTTCATGCGGCACGCTTCACTATATTATTGGGGCGACATTGATGCACAGGGCTTCGAAATTCTTTCGCAGTTCCGCAGTTATTTTCCCCAGACACAAAGCCTTCTGATGGATCGCACTACCTTTGACACATATTTTGAAGGCGACAAAGGCACACCAAGCAATGTATCAAAGCCTCTCCATCTTACCCCTGCGGAAGCCGCACTGTACGATCATGTCAAGTTTCACAACCTACGTCTAGAGCAAGAGAAGATTCCGCAAAAATGTATTAATAATATATTCAATAGTTTGTTAAAAAATGGCCAGGTAATATCTGAGGTCTAACGGATAGATGTAAAATTATTATGGCAACTTTAGCTGAATTGTACGAATTCCTTGAAACAAAACAGGATGATAGTCATCTTGACAGTAGATTCTCGTATGACGCATTTTTACCGGTAGAACAGCCAAAAGCACGTCTTGAGATTCTTACATGGTGGAAAATTGAACGGCTGATAGAGGATGAGAATTGTAATTTTGATAAGAATTTTATTGTATCTTATTTTGATGAACGTGTTAAAGCTACGAATAACCAGTTATTAAAATACAGATACAATTACTTTATTTCACTATTAACGAATGACAACCGCTATGCTAAGCAATCTATTGATGCTTTGATAGCGGTGATTAACACTTTATTGCCAAAAGACAAAGAAGATTATCCGCATGTAGCAGAAAAGGCTATAGAGGTTCTGATGTCACTGATAAAAAGAGTGAAGTATAAGATACCCGAGGCTACCGATTTGATTTGGGGCGTGTTGGAATCAGACTATGGATACCGCACAAAAATGGTTTGCATAAGGTTGGCTAAGGAAAAGGGTTTCTTTCCAAGTCGTGATGCAAAGAAAATCGTATGTTTGTGCAAGGATTTGTTGTCATTAGTCAAAGATAGCTGGCGTGAGAACTGCTGTGAGTTAGGTTTATTCTATTCATCAAAGATTCAGGGAGAGGCAAAGCCGTACATGAACTTTTTTTATGAAGCGTTGGGAGATATGGAAATGGGGCAATTAGTTGATCCGGCAACTGCACCAAATAATATTGCCATCCCATGGATGAACGAAGATCATTCCCAAAAAGCTATGGCGTTTTATCAGAAGGCGGGGTTGACCCAAAAAAGGAACAGGGCAGAACTGGCATTTCGAGAAAATAAGAAAAAAATGGTAATGCTGCATTTCAAAATTGAGAAGAAAACAGATAAGAAGATTGTTGAGTATTTTGGCAACTTGGAAAAGGAACTACTTGAAGGGAAACTAAGTTGGCTATTGGAGAATCTTTCATGTCCCGTTAGGTTTTTGTTTCCCTCTTACGAACAAATACGCCTACGAATGTCTGCAAGCAAATCTACGGTAGAAAAACTTGGCTTTGAGAATAAGATTATGGACATCAACGGAAACAGCAAGGACGCAGGTAAGGATTTCGATTTGCGTCAGAAATACGGTATATGGCTCATGAATATTGTGAGAAATACTGTTATAAATATGATTCTTACAGCAGTCAACATAAAACAATTAACCTATAGTAAATTGAGGAAATGGTTCCTAAAAAACACTTGTTTTGGTATTCAACTGGAATATACTAGATCAGGTCAAGTAGTTACGACCACATGGTTTTCGCAGATTGATTACGGAGTTGAAGCACTCATTAAACAGTATAATCGTTTTTTGCAAGGAAAACCAACTGATTGGCGATTGCCTGTGGATATTCTTTCCATACGTTTTGAAGGCATTCTGCGTGATATGGTTGGTGATTATGGAGGTTGTGTTACAAAAGTAGGACGAGATAACAGTATTTCTCAGGCATTACTTGATGATCTACTGAGAGAACCATGTTTACTGCAAATATTCAGAAAAGAAGATATTGAATTCTTTGAGTATGTGTTCACAGCTAAAGGATACAATATTCGCAATTACGTAGCACATGCGTTCTATATACCGCAAGATTACGGAATGATAGAGGCAACGCTTGTGTTTTTGTGCATATTGCGCTTGACGATGTTTAGTCCTAAAAGTAAAACAATAACGGCAAATATGAAGTAATTTTGCCGTTATTGTTATAATTGTAGTAGAAATACTGCTGCTTTTATGTTTTATTATTGCGGTATTGTCAGTATGCGGTATCTACTTACTGATTACCTTGGTGAACATAGCAACAATCATATCATTAGTGCTATTCTTCGCTGCTTGGTATTATTAAGATTAATCGAGGGCGATTATATCTGTGGTGGATCTACCTCTTCCCATTCCGAACAGAGAAGTAAAACCCGAAAGAGCAGATGGTACTGCAATGCGATGCGGGGAGTAGAAAGTCGCCCATTTTTATATTAGAGAAAGGAATAATAATGGACATTAGTTCTATATTATGGGGCTTCATAGCCTCTTATTTGGCAGGATCGTTACCTTCTTTGAGAGAATTCATTTCAACGAAGGATAAAACAACGTTGGATGAAAGGATTGAACAATGCTATCAGACAGCATTGGGACGATGGTGTGCAAACGATGCCGTCAGGCAGCGCATTGCCCAAAAACACTTTAATGACCTTAAACAAGTAAAGAAACTTTACTTGACAGAAAAGTGGGAAAAGGAGGGCGTGATTCTGAGTAGTCTTGCTAATTTATGGATTGAGGAATTAAGTAAGGATGAAGAAGTATCCTATTATATTACCACACAAGGAATTATTTTGAAAGATGAAAAATTAGACAAATTGACTGCGTCCCTGACAAATCAAGAAACTAGGAATGGGCAACGGATACGTAGAGGACTGACAAAACACAAAGCGGTAGATGGCTATATTCGCCGTTTCTGCACGTCTGACCAATCGGAGAACAACTTCATATATTACGTGCTTGGGAAAAAAGAACGTCATACATTGGCTGACTATGTTACGGGAGTAGAGGAGACTTCTACCAATAAGATTGTTCTGTATAGCAGTGCTCAGACAGGTAAGACAACAGAACTGAAACAACTATGCTGGGAATTGCAGCAAAGTGGTCTTTACCTTCCCGTGAGCTTTGAGGTTAGAACCAATACGAAACTTAAGAGAGACGATTTGCCGGAATCACAATACGTAGATGGCAGGGAGGTAGTTCTCGTAATTGATGCGCTGGATGAGGTAAACGGCCAGAAATATGAAGACTTGCTGGAGGAAATAGGAGGTTATGCTTACGAACACCCAGAAATGAAAATGGTGCTCTCGTGCCGTAGTAACTTCCGCAGGGAACGCCAATTGGAGTTATTTACAGAATTGTTTCTGGAAGAGTTAAGTATAGACGATGCCAGAGACTATGCTGCCAAACGTGAGGTTAATAGTGATAGGTTTATGAGAAGCGTCTTTGCCAATCAGTTGGAAGACTTCATCAAGAATCCTTTCTTCTTGAGTGTATTGATTGATGCATATAAAGGAAAGGGGAAACAACTTCCTAAGACCAAGGCGGATATATACAAACTATTTATAAAAAGCAGTTACGATAAAGAGGTAAAAGAAAAGAACGTATCACTATCTGCACAACATAGTTTTGAAGAGTCTGTTCGGCTACTGGAAAGAGTAGCCCTTGGGCTATCACTGATGAATGCCCAAAGTCTGAACAAGGAGGAACTGCGTATATGCTTGCAAAACGATGATAACAATGTGGAAGAATGTTTGCGATATGATCTTATTCGCGATGAGGGAGGTCAGTATTCATTTGCACACAACGCATTCCGCGAATGGCTTGTTGCCAATTATTTGAACAGATATGGTATAGAAAGAGCTAAGCAACTAGCCACACATCCCAATGGACGTATCAAGCCAGAATGGTATAACATCATTATGCTGTGGCTGTCAATGTATGGGAAAGATAAGAAAGAAGAAGTGTCTGCCATATTAAAATGGTTGAAGAAAGCCAGTCTGGATTTAATCATCTACATTGACCGAGATATGCTAGACTATGAAACTCGAAACGAAGTGTTCAAAGGGCTTTTATTGGAGTATAAATCGCTAGGCATTAGAATGTCGAATGTAGATACTAATTGAAAAGTGCGCTGTATTCTAATTGAAAAGAGCTCCATCCATAACTTGTTACAAAATTACTATAAGTTTAAAATATTCATTTATCTTGTCTCATTTTTTGTGTTTCCTTAAGCCTATAAGACAGTCCGGTCATATTAACCAGATAAGCTTTATGTGTAAGCCTGTCAACCATTGCCGCCACAAGCACCTTGTCCTTTATGATTTCATTCCATCTGTTAAAAGCCAAATTAGTAGTAATGATTGTAGCCTTTTTTCCGGCTCTTAACGACAGGTGGTTAAAAAGCAGTTCTCCTCCTTCCTTGTCACAACTGACATATCCGAACTCATCACAGATGACCAGATCGTATTTTTCAAACCTTAATTGTAGCGTCCTCAGTGTCTTTGCTGATTTAGCCTCCCTTATCTGGGTAAGCAGGACCGGCACTGAAGTAAACAATACGGTAAAGTCCTGTTGGCAGGCCTTTATTCCTAAAGCCGTAGCAATATGCGTCTTTCCCGTTCCCGGATTTCCATACAGGACCAGGTTTCTTCCCTGTCTGATGAAGTCCAGTGTCTCCAATTCAGGTAATATTACCTGTGCCTCTTTGGGCATGTCTTCCATAACAAGCTCATGCAGATACTTCATTTGTGGAAATCCCGCAGATCTTATCCTTGATCTTCTTCTACACTCCCTTCTCCTGGCGCTTTCCTTTCCAAGCAATTCCGTCAAGAACTGCAGATGGTTCCAGTTTTCTTCAGCTGCCAATGAAAGGGTGCATTCCAGTTCCTCTTTAAAGGCCAGAAGCTTCAGTTCTGCAGCATAGTCATAAATGGTTTCTTTTTCTGATTTCATATATTATAAACTTAAATGGTTGGTATTATATCATGCACTTCATTGTATCCTGTCATGAGCGCCGTGATGCCTTCAAGCATATCCACAGCTTCTCTTTCTATATTCTCCTGTTGTGCCGGGAGAACAGGCGGTTCCATGGTTTCTTCTGTCTCTCCCTGTACGCTACCATGCAGCATGGCCTTTACCTGGTCCGGAGATATCTTTCTGACACCACGTCCGGTCAGCTCCTTGCATGCCGTGACAATGTCCGTTCCGGAAAATCCATTTTTTCGGGCATAGTCCAGCAACAGAACAAACGTCCTGTTGTCCTCCTTGAAATGGATGTCATACAGCCTTCTCAGTTCTTCCGGTGCTCTTTGCCAAACCACAGAGTGGGGCAATGCCCCCGGTTTACGGGAAAGTGTACGCAAATAGTGCTCCAGCTTGATGCACCAGTCTCCACCGCAATAACTGCGTTGATGAGAGGCCACTTTCTCCTTCCCGTACAGGATGACGATTTTTTCACTATAAACCTTGACATGTACTTTTTCTCCCACAAGAGAATCAGGTACGGAATAATGAACATTTTTCATGCTGATAGTTGACCATTTATCCACAATGTACTCATAGACCTCAAAACAGCCCAGATTACCGGGAAAAGGCTTCAGCGATGACAGGTCAGCTTCCAGACGTGATGTTTTCTCCGCTGTTGAAAGACTGCCTTGCTCGTTGTTGACCTGCATACATACCCGGTTTAAATGCTCCTGGGCAGAATGTATATCACCAAAATGGTCTGTCAGGCAGAAAGCTTTCCTTCTGACATATTCCACGCTGCGCTCCACATGTCCTTTCTCCCATCCGGCCCGTACATTACAGAAACGGTACTCAAAACAATAGAAACCGGACATCTTCATCAAAGCTTCTGTAGGTTTCTTATCACCACCGACAAAGCTCTTGACGGCTACACGCATATTGTCATAGACCATCATGGCGGGGACACCATGTATATCCCTGAAAAAGTTACGGTGGGATTCCATGAAGGCAAGCGTATTCTGATGCCTGAAAAGATAGGCGTATCTGCCATTGCTATGCCCGAAAGTGAATACGGCCAGATAAAACTTGGTTTTGACGCCGTCAATAAAAAGAAGAACTTCACCCCAGTCAAACTCGGCAATGCATCCAGGCTCATAGAACAACCGGATAAAGGCTTCGCTCTTTTTCTTCTCTTTGTATGACTCTATATTTTTTATATAACTGCATACTGTGGCGTAACTGATGGTGTATCCTTGAGATAACAGAAACTGGTGGATATCCTTTTTCAACATGCGCTGTTTGCGAAGTCCGGTAGCTATCTTAACGGCATTCTTCTTCAGGCAAAATCCTATCTTATCCTTAATCTCTTGTGTGAGCCGGCGAGGACGGCGTCTGGAACTGTCATACCTGGGCTGGATGGTAAGCAAATCACTCAAAGCCTCTTCTGGATTGTCCGTGCGGATGGCTGATTCGTACTTTGAAAGAATATTGTCAACGGTATGACGGCTGACATGAAGTTCACGAGAGATACGCCGTTTGCTATAACCGCATACTCTATACATGTGTATTATTGATTGTCTTTCTACCATAGTCTTCATTTTACCTTTGCATTTGGATTATACAAAGGTCATTATACTTATCCTATGGTGGCGCAATTTTCAACTGGAATATTGGCGCACTTTTCAATTAGTATCTACAGCTCTTGTGATTTCCCTTCGTATTTATCATTTCCGCATGGTCTGTTAGAAATGAAACGAGGATATTCTTCTTGTCCTGTCATATTCTATATTCAAAAGGTTAATGCACAAAGTTAATAAAAAAAATATTATAGATAAAATAATATAGTCGTAACTATGAGGTGTCTGTTCTTGCAGAACCCCAAAAATGATTTAGATTCTAAAAAACAACCGCCATACTTCATGTCCAAAGTGATGGCGGTTATTTTATCCGATTGTTTATAATTGAATTATGCTATCATTCTCTGAAAGTAATTATAAAACCAATGGTACTCGATCAATAATTTCCAATATAAGTCAATCCTTAGATTCTTTCTTTCAGAAATGTCAATATCAATATCATCAATGATGTTAATTCTAATATCATTATCAGTCAAAGCCTTATTTACCTGATTTAAACTAATATTATTTATAACAATCTTTGCCCATATCTTCCTCATGAAAATCAAGGTTGAATGCATTAAATTTAGAGAGCTGATGGTTGACTCGTATTTTTCAAAATAAGTTAATGTACCATCAATTTCATATCGTACAATCTCTGCTGCTCTCGGAATGAAAAATAGTGGAACAATTTTATCATTTCCCCTAAAGTTATTGCAGCATTTATGTAGTATATATTTTTCTCCACCTTCAAAGACCTTTCCTTGACAAGAAGCAACTAAATTTTCATGTGCAATGCAATGGGGATAGGGAGGAGTATGTAGTTTGGGAGATATGGGAATCTCTTTATCTGGGCAATAATATATTTTCCCCCTTTTTAATCGTCCAAACTTACTGTAATATTTTACCTCTTCCTTACGCTTTTTGTCCTCTAAATGATGTGGCATTACATGTTCTAAAGTCACCTCATTAAAAGGAATTTTTCTCATGCAATAACAACAAAATCCTTGTTGTTCTTTGAGCAGTAAATACTTAAACGCTTTAATTCTTTTAAGTTCGTTGTAGTTTAAATTTACATATCTTTGAATATCATTGTTCCACTTATCTTTAATGAAAGCCTTGATAATTCGGTGTCCTTTCCTCTTATATTTGAATTTATTGATAAATTGCATATTCTTTATTAGTATTTGTCCTCTGCCAGTTGAGAGTTTATTTTAGAGATAATATTTATGTATTGTTCCTCCGAAACCATAGATTTAAGTTCTTCTTTCCTTTTTTCTACTAATTCCGGCTTACCTCTTCTTGAAAGCCTTAAGATGGCTTCTATTTCTTCTTTAACCTCATTGTCTGCATAAGGAGTTCCCATAAAATCATAAACAGCAGCAGAATAATCCACGCCATATAAATTAGGCAATGCATTTGGTGTATCTTCGTCTGCCTGCATTCTATAAATCATATTTCCCGTATCTTTGACTTTAAGATTGGAGAGTACCATTGGAGAATGTGTAGATACAATAAATTGAATACTTGGAAATGTTTTTTTCAGACGAGCTAACACTTCTTGTTCCAAAGAAGGATGTAAATGGAGGTCTATTTCATCAATTATGGCAATACCTTTTGGGTCTTCCTCGTTTGTTTTCCGTAAAATATATAATCTATAAGCCAAATCAAAAGCAATGGAGTATAGTCTTTTATATCCAGCAGGTAAATTATCAAAGATAACGTCCCGTTCATTTTTTAATCGCAGATATAATGATAGCGTCTTATCATCTACAACCGGAAAGAAATCTTTTATTTCAAAATCATCCTTTTCTTCTAACGCAGAATTGATAGGTTCAGAAAAAGTGCGCAATTTATTTTTTATATATTCTACTTCCTTAGAATTTAACGGGTCACTATCATTAAGGGAAATTTGTTTTAGCATGGAATTAATGAATCTATTTTGCCAGATAGATGTACATGATACTTCTGAATTCCATTTGTAATAAGCAAAATTCCTGATAATATATCCTTGTTCCTTAATAGCTTTTTTTGCAAAATCGCTGGTTCTTGTATCTATATGTGGAAATGAATCAGAATAGAAAACAAACAGTGGAAGTTGGTCGCTATTATGATATTCTGCCATAAGTGTACGATATGCTTGTTGATACTTGGAAACGAATAACGAAGCACCTGATGTAGAACGCTTATAGTATTCCCAATTCAAAGGTATATCATTAAATTCAGCTTCCATGTTGATTGTTAAATCAACTGCTGGTAAATCCGCATTTTGGGCTCGATAAAAATCTGTAGCTAATGTTGAAATGACTTTTAAATCGGGATTACCTGATATAAGTAAATCATCTCCCATTGTGCTATCATTGGAAAAAAAGACACTTAATCCATAACGAATGGCATTTAGTAGAGAAGTTTTTCCTGCGCCATTTTTACCAATAAAAACAGTAATTCCTGGTGTTAAATCAACCTCATAGTTTTTAAAGCAACGGAAATTTTCAATTGTTATTTTTTTAAGTATCATATTATTTTCTTTTTTTCTGTCTATGGATATAATATTCACAAAGTTAGTGATTTTCTAATATAAAACTTCATAATCTGATTATTGTTTGCAAATTTAGACTCTAAATTCCTTTTCTCCAAAACATTGTAACTACTATATACACAAGTTTACATGTGAATCTTATCCTTTCATCACTATAGTACGGGATATGCACATAACGTCAGGGTATCGGCAGAATTTTCTATATGGAAATTATAACTCTCTAAGCATCTTCTGTGAGTTTACCTTCATCCACCGGCTTATCTTCTTCCATAGGTTCATCCTTATCATCGGACAACATGCCACCCTCTATACGTTCATCTCCGTTACATTCCTTCGTTTTGCCTTTTTCTACATTCTCCCCGTCAAAATACCGACGAATAAACTCGTGCAAATCCTTTTCACGATAGTACGTTTTATGCAAGATCGTGTAATACTTCAGCCCGTTGTCTCTGTACCGTTGTAGTGTTCGTTTGCTGATGTTCAGCAACAGACAAACATCCTGATTATCGTACAGCCGTTCACCATTCAGGTAATTTTGCGGCTTCTTATTCTTCTTGTCCAGTGCGCCTACGACCTTTTCCACTTGTTCGAGCAACCGTTCCATATACGCCTCGAATGTTTCTTTATCCAATGGTATCATAAGCTCGCCTGTTTTAAATTTCCGATGATATAATAACTTTGGTTTGACGGGTCTTTCAGTATGATTTCCTTCTCCCGCATGAACTTGATATAACTTTTCGCTGTACGTTCCTTTACGTCCAGTATCGCTTGAATTTGTTCTGCCAAATCCACATAAGTAATAATGCTCATAGTATCCTGCCCGTGCGTTTCCATTCGATACGAAGCCACGAACAGACTGCGGACTCCCCGGAAAGTCATAGTAACTTGTTTCGCCTAATGTGATATTGATGTGATTATTCAGCGTCATATCACGAATTGTAATGTGGACATTCTCCGAATTGTGTAATGCTGTGATTAAATAACTCCGTGCCGCCATTCCCTCGTCAAAAGCCATCTGCAAAACGTAATAGTCAGAGACATATGCACATAATGTATAGTCTTCATAGGTTCCTGAAAATTGCGGCACCCCGAATTTCTCATCTGCCCACTGTTTGTTGCACCCAATATACACTTTTGAGAGGTTATCTAATTGTTCATCAATACGTCTCTTTTTCTCTGCACGATTCATAATCCATGTAGAAAGTAAAGTTGCGATTACTGCAAACACCACACCTGTTATAAGCGCCATCAGTATTTCGTGCCATAGTTCTTTTCGCTTTTTTATGACTGCCTTTCGCGGGATCACGGGTCTCTCCATTTTATAGTCACACCTTTTGCAGAAGTATTATATTTGTGCCTTATTTATATATTATGAGATGTTCCATCTTTTTGCAAGCAAGAATCAACATAGTGAGAATCAAAGTTTGACAATCGCTATATATTGTGCTACTATACTCATGTAATTGATATTTGTGCAGTTCATCGGAACGCAGACCGTATGGTCTGTGCG
>OLNF01002680.1_pt1 | contig 13649 bp, 9 predicted proteins | sample 1673061 | NCBI WGS metagenome assembly OLNF01 (sample SAMEA3136751, study PRJEB25190) | human gut metagenome | reverse complement strand
TGAAGAAGACATTTGTAAACGGACAGCTCCGACTGCTTTGTAATATGAGAAGCAGTCGGAGCTGTAACTTTGTTATATAAAATGCTTATATTTATCGTTTTTTTATTTATCGATCACTTCCACCGGTGTGTCATCCCGTGCATCCAGATCGTTGATATATTTTTTGGTCTCTTTTACGATCACATTGGAAAGTAGTAGTACTGCGATCAGGTTTGGAATAGCCATCAGTGCATTCAGGATATCCGCTACGGTCCATACCAGGTTCAGAGAAATAACAGGGGAGATGGCAGCTACCGCAATATACAGCACACGATAGGGGATGAGTCCCTTTTTGCCGGAGAAATACTCCACGCACCGCTCGCCATAATATGCCCATCCAAGGACTGTAGAATATGCGAAGGAAATGATACCCACTACAAGGATCACAGGACCAAGAACCGGGATCTGCTGAAAAGCCAGTGTAGTAAGAACACCGCCATCAGTGATATTTCCCATGTCGATCGAAGGATTTTTCATAATACTGGTTACCAGAACAAGACCGGTCATCAGACATACCACAACGGTATCCCAGAATGTACCGGTGCTGGAAACGAGAGCCTGACGAACCGGATTTCTTGTCTGTGCGGCAGCAGCGGCGATGGGGGCAGAACCCATACCGGATTCATTGGAAAAAAGTCCTCTTGCGATTCCATACTGCATGGCCATCATGATACCACGTCCTACAAGACCTCCTGCAGCAGCACCAGGGGTAAAAGCAAATTTGCAGATGGTTTTTACTGCGGGAATGATAAAATCGAAATTGATCCCCAGGATGATGATACATCCGATCACATAGAAAAATGCCATAAACGGAACAAGACGTTCACATACATTGGCGATGGATTTGATCCCGCCGAAAATAACAAGGGCAGTAAGAACTGCCACAGCAATGCCGATCGCTGCCGGCGAAATATGAAGGTTCTCATTACATACCGTTGCAATGGCATTGACCTGGGTAGCACATCCGATTCCAAAGGAAGCAAAGCCACCGAAAAAGGCAAAGATCAGACCAAGCCAGCGCATATTTAATCCGCGCTCTAGGGCATACATAGCACCACCCTGCATACGGCCGTCTTTGGTTTTGACGCGGTATTTTACAGCGATGAGAGACTCACTGTATTTGGTGGCGATTCCGAAGACACCGGTAAGCCAGCACCAGAGGACTGCACCGGGACCGCCAAGAGCAATGGCAGTACCGACACCGATGATATTTCCGGTTCCAATAGTGGAAGCAAGGGCTGTTGTCAGGGCGCCAAACTGGCTGACTTCACCTTCCGCATTGGTATCTTTGGTGACAGACAGGCGAATGGCGGTACCAATCTTACGCTGGATCACACCGGTACGGATGGTCATGAAAATATGGGTGCCCAGAAGTAAAATGATCATCCACCAGCCCCACACCAGACTGTCGATCTGGTTTATCACACTTCCGATTGCATTCATCATAGAAATCTCCTCCCTTTCTCAAAGCGAAATATCCGCAGGACTGCAGAAATAACACAAAGGCGTACAGACACAGGAAATATGTGCTGTACGCCCTTGTACGTTACGCTCTTAAGTTTTGATTATTGTGCTAATTATACAGGAATATTCAGAATAATGCAACAAAAATATTCCCTCTGAACAGAAGATTTTTTGCTTCAATATATGTTGATCAAAATTCTACAGGACCTTCCTCGCAGTACATATAAAATCCCGGGCGTACTGTGGGAGATAGGTGCCTCTTCGGTATGCAATTGTCAGTGTGCTGAAGACGCCATCTTCCCCAATGGAAAAACAGGCTGGTTTTACAGGGAGGTCCATATTTTGGACATAGGTTTCCGGGGTGAAACACATACCAAGTCCTTGCATGCAGAGTTTGACACAGGTTTCTGTGTTGCGGCTCTGTATTGGCACATAAGGCTTGATATGGGCAGCTTTCAGTGCTTCCAGCGAAAGCTGTCCGGTAGTCTGTTCTGGAAAATGCAGGATAAAAGGCTCTTCTGCCAGAAGTGAGAGATCAAGCTTCGGGTATATGCCGTGAGTGGATACACTGCCGGCAGCAGCCAATGGGTGCTCCGGAGGCATGATCAGAAGGATTTCTTCTTTTTTCAGCAGTTCGTATTCCAGCTTGGGGTGTTTATGTACTTCATTGAAAATGCCAAAATCAAGCTGATCATTGAGCAGAAGTTTTTCCTGGATAGAATATGCCTCTTCCAGGATATTGACCTTTACTTTAGGATATTTTTGAAAAAAAGAGGTCATGATCTGAGGAACCATACAGGTACTCCTCATCAGTGGGAAAGCAACGTTCAGTTCTCCTTCATTATTTTCTGTAAGATCTTTCAGCTCTTTTTCCCAGTCCTGTTGTATCTGCAGGATCTTTCGGGTATACTCCATATATTTGCGGCCCGCAAAGGTAGGTGTATAGCTGTTTCCGCTGCGGCTGAACAGCTTGGTCCCCATTTCTCGTTCCAGTTTCTGGAGATGCTTGGTCAGGGTTGGCTGGGAAATATAAAGCTCCTGTGCGGCTTTTGTAAGATTCTGATATTTGGCAATGCAGAGAATGTACTTCAGTTCATGATAGTTCATGTTTTCCTCCAATTATTCCATTTTGGTATAATTTTTATGTATAATATGAATTTGACTTCCTGATATGCATATTTTACAATACATCCTATCATCATATCAAGGGGGAAAAAATAAATGAAAAACTGGCTGGAAAAACAGTTCAGACTGTCTGAGTTCAATACAAATATAAAAACAGAACTTCTGGCAGGACTGACAACTTTTGTAACTATGGCATATGTGCTTGCCACGATCCCAAATATTCTGGCAGGCGCCGGTTATGATAAACACACGACTCTGACAGCTATGATCATTCTGATCATTGTGACCAGCTGTGCAATGGCATTGGTTACCAATCGACCGTTTGCTCTGGCTCCGGGACTTGGAAGCGTTGGAATTATTGCGTCTATGATTACCAATGAAGGCGTAAGTATGCCGATCGCAGCAGGTGTGATATTCTGGAGTGGTGTTCTTTTTATCATAATTTCATTCTTTGGTCTGAGAGAAGCCGTGGTACGTGTGATCCCGGTAAGCCTGAAACAAGCGGTTAGTGCCGGTATTGGTCTGTTTATCGCACTTCTTGGTGCAAAAAACTGTGGATTGATCGTGGCAAATGATGCAAAAAACTGTCTTTCCTTTGGAGATCTTGCATCTCCATCTGTGATCGTAGCAGTGATCGGATTTCTGATCCTTCTGGTGATCAAGGTACGAAATATACCGGGTGGTATGATTCTTGCGATCCTGCTGACCACTCTGGCAGGAATTCCTTTCGGTGTTACACATGCTCCGGAATCCATTTTTGCATTTCCGGCAGGTATCGGCCATCAGTTCCTGAAAGTTGATTTTATGGGAGCGCTGAATTTTGCTTATATTCCATTTCTGATCGCTCTGTTTGTACCGGATTTCTTTTCTACATTCGGAACAGTTCTGGGAGTGGGAGCAAAGGCAGGCTATCTGGATAAGGATGGAAATCTTCCGGGTATTGATAAATGCTTTAAGGTAGATGCGATTGCAACAAGCTTTGGAGCATTGTTTGGAATGCCGAGTCTTACTACTTATCTGGAGTCATCTGCAGGCGTAGAAGCAGGAGGAAAAACGGGACTTACGGTTATTTTTACAAGCATTTTCTTCGGACTTTCGCTGTTTCTGGCACCACTGGCTCTTGTGATCCCATCTGCGGCAACCGGTCCGGTGCTGATCTATATCGGCATCAATATGCTTGGTGCTATGAGAAATATTGATTATTCGGATATTACAGAGTATATTCCGGCATTTTTATGTGTAACCTTTACGATTTTTGCAAATAATATCGCAAATGGTATCTGCGTGGCGCTTCCGGCTTATCTCGTTATGAAGATCGCAGCAGGAAAGATCAAAAAGGTTGAACCGGTCATGTATGTACTGGTAGCAGTCTGTCTGTTGTATTTTTATTCAATTATCTAAGGATGGTGAAATGGTATGGAGCAGGTTCATCTGCTGATCAAAAACGCAAAGGTATTTAATTCCTATCTTAAGAAATTCATATCTGCCAATGTTGCGGTGAAAGATGGAAAATTTTATTACATAGACAGAAAACAGGATACGGATCTTCAGACTGACAATGTGATCGATGCAAAGGGATCATACATGATTCCAGGACTGACAGATATTCACATGCATATTGAGAGTTCTATGGCCACACCGGCTTTTTTTGGAAAATGTGCAGGAGAAAATGGTGTGACGACGGTGGTTTCAGAGCCTCACGAAATGGCCAATGTCAAAGGGATCCGAGGGATTCTGGAAATGATCTCGGCGGCAAAGAATGCACCTATTGATATTTTTTACGGGATTCCAAGCAGCGTTCCGTCAACCAGTGAAAAGCTGGAAACAACAGGCGGGATCATTGACTGCAGTGCAATGAAGCATCTGCTGGAAGAAAAAGATGTGGTATGTGTAGGCGAAATCATGAATTACCGGCAGATCATCCGGGAAAATGATCTGGAGATCAGCCGGTTTCTGGAATATCTGAAAAAAGACCATCCGGGATATGTGATCGAGGGACACTGTCCGTCATTACTGGATCTGGATCTTGCAAAGTTTCTTTATCTGGGTATTAATGGTGATCATACAGAACATACTCTTGAGGAAGTAAAGCAGCGGATCGAAAACGGAATGTTTTTTGAGATCCAGGATAAAATGCTGAAACCGGAAATCCTGGAATATATCTGCCAGAACCAGCTCTACGAGTATTGTTCCTTTGTAACAGATGATACTATGGCAGATGTTTTGTATGAGCAGGGACCGCTGAATGCAGTGGTACAGAAAGCGATCGATATGGGATTTCCGATGGAACAGGCAATCTACTGTGCCACATATACACCGTGTCAGCGGATGCATTTTTATGACAGAGGAGCTATCGCACCGGGAAAACTTGCGGACTTTATGCTGCTTAAAGATCCGTCCGTTCTTAAACCGGAAGCTGTATTCAAAAATGGTGTTCCGATTTATGCAAAGGATGAACCGCAGTTGCCGCTGTCTGCTTCCACATATGAATTTCCGGCAGATTTTTACCGGAGTGTACAGCTTCCGGATATTTTTCTGAAGGATTTTCAGGTGAATGCTCCTTTTCAGGAAGGATATGCAACGGTTCGTGTGATAGAGATCAATCCGGATCGTACCCATACTACTGAAAAACTGGTGGAAATGCCGGTGAAAGCCGGAAAGATCTGCTGGGAAAACAGCGGATGTCTTCTGGCTATGGTGGTGGAACGTCATGGGAAGAACGGAAATATCGGCTATGGATTTCTTACAGGCTCCTGCTTGAAAAAGGGAACTGTGGCAACAACATATTTTCATGATCATCATAATCTCTTTGTGGCAGGAAGCTCTCCGGATGATATGTTATTTGCTGTAAACAGGATCCGGGAACTGCAGGGGGGATTTCTGACAGTAAAAGATGGAAGGATCCTTTCTGAACTTGCACTTCCGGTATGTGGGCTTTTATCCGAAAAATCAATCAGGGAGAATGGCCTTGCATTGAAGGCGGTAAGAAAAAGCCTTACAGATCTGGGATATGTGCATAATAATCCGATCATGTCAGTGGCAACACTTGGATTACCGGTAAGCCCGGCACTGAAGCTGACTGATAAGGGACTGGTGGATGTAAAAAAAGGAGAAATTGTTCCGCTGATCGTAAACACAAAGAAAAATAAATAACGTTGTTCTTATTGCAGCAATATAAGCCGGACGTGAGTAGCGGAAGGCGGCATAATAATCAGATATCGTTGTAAAAAATCTGCATTTTTCAATCTTATGATTGGAATCTGCAGATTTTTTGTTATAGAGAAAAAACAAAAATCATGGTAAAATAAAAATGCAGGACAAAAAAGGTTAGATCAGGAGAAAACGTATGAAAAAGAATCACTTTGAATTAAAAAATTATGTTATGGCAACCGGCGTTTTTATCTTGGCGGTTATAGCAGGGATTCTTATTTTTTTCGAGTGTGTGCAGAGGGCTGTACAGGTGAATTCTCAGAATACATTGAAGATAAATGTGCAGAGACAAAGTGAACATTTGCGGACGATACTGGATATTAATTATCAATATCTGAATGAGATTGCCTCTGCAATGGGAAAATCAGAAGAACTTTTTTCAGAAGAAAATAAAGAACAACTGATATCTATTTATGAAAAGACAGACCTGGAGAGGGCTGCTCTTATTGATAAGAATGGAGATGCATACTACGACAATGGAGTAACCAAGAATGTTTCTCATCGCAGATATTTTCAGGAGGCTATCAGTGGAGAGCAGACCATCAGCGATCCCCTGGAAAGCAGTGTGGACCATAAGGTGCGGGTGGTTTTAGGTGTGCCGGTATACAAAGACCATAAAGTGATCGGTGTGTTGGGCGGATCCTGTAATGTTACAGCGCTGAGCCATATGCTTTTTAATGATCTTTTTGATGGAGCGGGAAACAGTCTTCTGGCCACAAGTGATGGAGAGATCATTGCCTTTGACAGTGGTTCGGCGTCTGGTACGGAGATCACATATGGAATCAATCTTTTTAAATATTACGGAGAAAAAAATCTCAAAGGAAAGCATGCTCTTCAGGATATTCAGGAAGATTTTAAAGTTGGCGAAAGTGGTCTGGTGAAGTTTAGTCTCAAAGAGAGAAAAGAAGAGGACCGGTATCTGGCATATATGCCTCTTGGATACAATGACTGGATGATCTGTTATGCAATTCCTGTAAAAAGTGCACAGCAGGCTTATGAATTCATTTCTGGTTATGAAATCCTATTTATGGGAAGCTTCTGTATTCTGGTGCTGCTCCTGCTCCTGTATATTGTTGTAAGAAATAATCAGGAGAAAGCGGAATTGGTACGTTCTGCCCAGAAGGATGCGCTTACAGGCGTTTATAACAGAGAGAATACGCAGAAGGTGATCGATGCTATTCTGAGAGAAAAAGCTCCGGAAGGCTTTCATGGCTTCCTGATCCTGGATATGGATCATTTTAAAGAAGTGAATGATGTTTACGGACATGTCATGGGAGATAATGTATTAAAAATGCTGGGAGGTTTTCTTAAAGAGCAGTTCCGGGAACAGGATGTGATCGGGCGTATCGGCGGGGATGAGTTTGTGATCCTGCTCTGTAATATCGGTTCACGGGAAAATATGGAGAGCAGAATAAAAAAACTTCATGAAAAGCTCAGGGAGATCCGTATGGAAGGCATGGGAGAGCATACATTTACTTTTAGTGCAGGAATTGCTTTTGCACCACAGGATGGAGATACCTTTATGGAACTGTATCAAAAAGCAGATTTTGCCCTTTATCAGGTAAAACGCTCCGGAAGGGATGGCTACCGGATCTATAAATAACAATAAAAAAGACAGAAGATATCCTGAAGAGAAAAAAGGAAATCTTCTGTCTTCTTTTTGTATAAATTGGAATGGGAAGCTTTGATGTCCTTAGGCTTCCGGAATTTTTTGAATGATCGTTCTGTTTATGACAACCAGGAAAGCTACGGACACGATCAGAGAAATGATCTCCGCAATGGGGAAAGACCACCATACTGCGTGAAGTCCGCCGATGGAAGCAAGGATATAAGCAGCAGGTACCAGGACAAACAGCTGACGCATGATAGATACGATCATACTGAATACAGCTTTTCCGAGTGCCTGGAATACAGTTCCTGCAATGATACAGAACCATGCGATCAGATAGTGGATTCCTATGATACGAAGTGCAGGGATTCCGATGGTAAGCATATCTTCGGAAGCACTGAACAGCCCCAGCAGTGTTTTCGGAATAAATTCAAAGGCAAGAAAACCAATGAATGTAAAACAGAATGCGATGAACATGCTGACTTTGACAGTTTTAAGCATACGCTTTCTGTGGCGTGCACCATAATTATAGGCAATGATCGGTGTAATGCCGTTGTTAAGTCCAAATACAGGCATGAAGAAAAAACTCTGTAATTTGAAGTAAACACCAAATACTGCAGTTGCAGTGACTGTGAACTGTACCAGGATCAGATTCATGCAGTAGGTCATGATAGAACTGATGGACTGCATGATGATCGATGGAATACCTACTGCATAAATATGGCCGATGATCTTAAGGTCAGGACGGAAGCCCCTGAAGCTGAGCCGGACTTCATGATTAAATTTATGGTTGCAGATTCCGGCAACGATGCAGGCTACACACTGTCCGATCACAGTAGCTACAGCAGCTCCGGTAACACCCATTTTCGGAGCACCGAACAGACCAAAGATCAGGATCGGGTCAAGGATGATGTTGGTGATGGCACCGCACAGCTGAGAAGTCATGCTGAATATGGTTTTTCCTGTGGATGTGAGCAGACGTTCAAAGAAAAACTGTCCAAGCAGACCAAAGGAGAATATCATAACTGTGCTCAGATATTCAATCCCAAATTTAAGGATCTCAGGGTCTGCGTTATGTACCTGGCTGGCATAAAATGGTTTTACTACTGTAAATCCAAGGATCAGGAAAACCAGATAGCTTAAGCCATACAGGAAAGCAGCATTGCTGGCTGTCCGATCAGCTTTTTCAAAATTCTTTTCTCCAAGGGATTTGGAAAGCAGTGCGTTCATACCCACACCGGTACCTGCACCTACTGCGATCAGAAGTGTCTGCAGTGGAAAAGCCATGGAAACTGCCGTCAGAGCATTTTCGGAAAGCATGGCAACGAAAACACTGTCTACAATATTGTACAATGCCTGCACCAGCATGGAGATCATCATTGGCAGAGACATGTTTAGTACAAGCCTTCCTACGGGCATGGTCCCCATTTTGTTTTCTGCTATGGGAGCAGATGTACTTTTTTGATTCATATTTCCTCCATTTTGTATTTTGTAGTTTTTGACCTAATTATATATATTAGCATGAAAATATAAGGGATTCAAGAAAAGAATATCCTTCTGACATTATTATAAATGGTCCATACTATAAGTATTTAAACGATTTTGATAGTTGACATGAATTTTCAGATATGCTATGCTTATGTAGATTTTGAAGGACAAGAAAGAGTCTTTTCAAAGCAATTATTTTGGACCACTCCATTTTGGGGTCAAGGCCATACGGACAGCCGGGTCCACTGCCGCTGATGGTAACTTTGGTTGCCTTATTGATTGAGTTAGAAGCTCAAATTTTATAAGTTGGTTCCTTTGATAACCGTCATGCGCATGTTGCGCAGACTTGTGAAACGGTCAATAAGAGTAGTAAAAGTATGATTGCTATATAGACTCTGACATATATCATCCGGATTCTGATCTCATGTAAATATGGGGATTCTCATATTTATATGCGATGAAAATAAAATCAGGAAGAATGATCTAAGCAGGTTTACGGTTTTGTATCGGCCTGCTTTTTTTGTGCGGATAAAGGAACTGGAAATGGAGAAGCAATGAACAGAAGTCGTTTTAAACTGGACCAGAATCATGCTCCAATTCATGAAGCTCTGGAAAAATTCCTGCGTATGAGAGTAGTACCTTTCGATGTGCCGGGACATAAAAGAGGAAGAGGAAATCCGGAGCTTACTGAATTTCTGGGACAAAAATGTGTAGGTGTGGATGTAAACAGCATGAAGCCGCTTGATAATCTCTGTCATCCCGTATCTGTGATCCGGGAGGCGGAAGAGCTGGCAGCAGATGCCTTTGGAGCAGCGCATGCATTTCTTATGGTTGGAGGAACTACAAGCTCAGTGCAGACTATGGTGCTAACTGCCTGTAAGAGGGGAGATGAGATCATTCTTCCCCGAAATGTCCACAGAAGTGTGCTGAATGCGCTGGTTCTGTGCGGAGCAATCCCGGTCTATGTGAATCCGGAGGTGGATCAGAGACTTGGGATTTCTCTTGGAATGCGACGTGAACAGGTGGCAAAGGCAATTAAGGAGCACCCAAATGCGGTGGCTGTGCTGGTGAACAATCCCACCTATTATGGAATCTGCAGTGATCTTCGCGCAATTGTACGCATGGCTCATGAAGCAGGAATGCTGTGTCTGGCAGATGAGGCACATGGAACCCATTTTTATTTTGGCGGAGGTCTGCCGGTTTCGGCAATGGCAGCCGGTGCAGATATGGCGTCTGTATCCATGCATAAAAGTGGCGGAAGCCTGACCCAGTCCAGCCTTCTTCTTACAGGACCAGGTGTTCATGCCGGTTATGTCCGTCAGATCATCAATCTGACTCAGACTACTTCAGGCAGCTATCTTCTGATGTCAAGTCTTGACATTTCGCGCCGGAATCTTGCACAGCGAGGACGCCAGATTTTTCATCAGGTAGCAGATATGGCAGAGTATGCAAGGGAAGAGATCAATGCTATTGGCGGCTATTACGCATTTGGAAAAGAACTGGTGAATGGAGATTCGGTTTTTGATTTTGACATTACGAAATTAAGTGTACATACCCTGGATATCGGACTTGCAGGAATCGAGGTTTACGATATACTGAGAGATGAATATGATATTCAAATCGAATTTGGTGATATTGGAAATATTTTGGCTTATCTGTCGATCGGAGATCGTGCCCAGGAAATAGAGCGGCTGGTAAGTGCTCTTGCGGAGATCCGCAGGCGATTCCAGAAGGATAAATCAGGATTGCTGGATCAGGAATATATCGATCCTCAGGTAGTGACAAGTCCTCAGGAAGCTTTTTATGCAGAAAAATGCAGCCTTCCTCTCAGAGAAACCGAAGGCAAAGTATGCAGCGAGTTTGTAATGTGTTATCCTCCGGGAATCCCGATTTTGGCTCCGGGGGAACGAATCACTCCGGAAATCCTGGATTATATTGAATATGCCAAGGCAAAAGGATGCAATATGACAGGCCCTGAAGATCCGGATATATTGCGTTTAAACGTACTGGCAGGGAGGTAAAGAAAATGGAAATGTGGTTTTCGGAATTTCATACACCGGATGTGAAGCATAGTATCCGGGTAAACCGTCAGCTCTTTTCCAGACAGAGTGATTATCAGAGAATTGATATTTTTGAAACACCTGAATTTGGCCGTGTGCTGACTTTGGATGGAAATGTAATGCTCACAGAAAGAGACGAATTTATTTATGACGAAATGATCACCCACGTACCCATGGCAGTTCATAAAGAGGCAAGAGATATCCTTGTGATTGGTGCCGGAGATGGCGGCGTTGTCCGTGAACTGACCAGATATGACAGAGTACGGCATATTGATCTGGTAGAAATGGATCCGATGGTTGTGGAAGCCTGTCGTGCATATCTTCCGGGAAATGCCTGCAGACTGGATGACAGAAGAGTACATCTTCATTATGAAAATGCGCTGAGATTTATCCGCCGGTGTGAAGCAAAATATGACCTCATCATCGTGGATTCCTCTGATCCATTTGGCCCTTCTGAAGGTTTGTTTACCCGTGAATTCTATGGAAACTGTTACAATGCGCTGAAAGATGACGGGATTATGGTAAACCAGCAGGGAAGCCCGTTCTATGCGGAAGATGCACATGCCATGCAGCGCAGTCATAAGAGAATTGCCAGCACTTTTCAGATCAGCCGTGTTTATCAGGCGCACATACCGACCTTTGCTGCAGGTTACTGGCTGTTTGGATTTGCAAGTAAAAAATATCATCCGGTGGATGATCTGGATCCGGAGGCATGGAACGCCCTGAATCTTCGCACCCGTTACTATACCACAAGGCTTCACAGAGGCGCCTTTTATCTTCCGGCTTTTCTGGAGGAAATGCTTCAGGAGGTGGAGGACTGATTTATGATCTTACCAAATATTGAAAATTTTATCGGTTGTGACAGCAGCTTTGAGGAAGCAGGGATTGTTCTTTACGGAGCGCCCTTTGATTCTACCACAAGCTTTCGACCTGGAGCCAGATTCGGCCCTTCTGCCATTCGTCATGAAAGCTTTGGACTGGAAACCTACAGCCCTTATCAGGATCGTGACCTTATGGATATCCGGGTATTTGACAGTGGAGATCTGGAACTTTGCTTCGGTAGCAGTGAAAAGGCGCTTGCTGATATACAGGATCGTGCAGAGGAAATCCTGAAAGAGGGAAAAATGCCGTTGCTTCTGGGGGGAGAGCATCTGGTGACACTGGCTGCTGTGAGAGCTGTCGCCGGGAGATATCCGGGACTTCATATTATTCATTTTGATGCGCACGCAGATTTAAGAGACGATTATCTTGGTGCCCATTTAAGTCATGCGTGTGTTATCCGCAGATGCTATGATATTCTGGGAGATGGGCGGATACATCAGTTTTGTATCCGAAGCGGGGAAAGAGAAGAATTCCGGTTTGCAAAAGAGCATACAGATTTTCATCCCTTTACCTTTGAAGGCCTGGAAGAAACCGTACAGGAGTTGGCCAGGAAGCAGGTTCCGGTATATTTTACCATTGATCTGGACTGTCTGGATCCATCTGTATTTCCGGGAACCGGTACACCGGAGGCAGGAGGCGTAAGCTTCCTTGAATTGCTCGCTGCTATCCGGAAGGTATCAGAATTAAATATTGTGGGAGCAGATGTTAATGAGCTGGCACCTATGCTGGATCCAAGCGGTGTTTCCACAGCTACAGCATGTAAGGTGGTCAGGGAACTGCTGCTGGCGGTGGCAAAATAAAAACAGTTACGAAAATTGAGTATAAAAAAGGAGACAAAAAACATGAGCAGAGTACTTGTAATCGGCTGCGGCGGAGTAGCCAGTGTAGCAATTCAGAAGTGTTGTCAGGCAGATACTGTATTTACAGAACTGTGTATAGCAAGCAGGACAAAAGAAAAATGTGATGCACTTGCCCGGAAACTGGAAGGAAAAACAAAAACAGTTATTACCACCGCAAAGGTGGATGCGGATGATGTAAACCAGCTGATCCAGCTGATCAATAGTTACAAACCGGATCTGGTAATGAACATTGCGCTTCCGTACCAGGATCTGACCATCATGGATGCATGTCTGGCATGTGGTGTAAACTATATGGATACGGCAAACTATGAGCCGGAGGATACGGATGATCCCAAATGGCGTGCTATTTACGAAAAACGCTGCAAGGAAGCGGGATTTTCCGCATATTTTGATTATTCCTGGCAGTGGGCATACCGGAAGAAATTTGAAGAGGCAGGACTTACTGCACTTCTTGGCTGCGGCTTTGACCCGGGTGTTACCCAGGCATATTGTGCATATGCATTAAAGCATGAGTTTGACCAGATCGATACCATTGATATTCTGGACTGCAATGGAGGAGACCACGGATATCCATTTGCAACCAACTTTAATCCGGAAATCAATCTTCGTGAGGTAAGTGCGCCCGGAAGCTACTGGGAGAATGGACACTGGGTGGAAATCCCTCCGATGGCGATCAAGCGGGAATATGATTTTGATCAGGTCGGCGATAAAGATATGTATCTTCTGCATCACGAGGAGATCGAGTCCCTTGCCCAGACAATTCCGGGTGTAAAGAGAATTCGTTTCTTTATGACCTTTGGACAGAGCTATCTGGATCACATGCGTTGTCTGGAGGATGTGGGAATGCTTTCTACAACACCGATCCAGTATAATGGACAGGAAATTGTCCCGATTCAGTTTCTGAAAGCACTG
>OLNF01002667.1_pt1 | contig 13709 bp, 8 predicted proteins | sample 1673061 | NCBI WGS metagenome assembly OLNF01 (sample SAMEA3136751, study PRJEB25190) | human gut metagenome | reverse complement strand
GACAGCATCTTCGGAGGCAACTATCCTTCCGGACACATCGAGTACTACGTGGAGACGGATAATCGGAAACGCGTCACGGAGTAGGGTTGATCCATGCATTTCACGTAGCGAGGAGGAGCGTCGCCGCGATTCCTTCCTGGAGGAGGAGATCAAGAACTACCGCAAGGCCGCCGAGGTGCACCGCGAGGCGCGTTCCTACATCCAGGGAAAGCTGAAGCCCGGCGTCAAGCTGTGGGACATTTGCTGCGACCTGGAGGACCACATCCGCCACATCATCACGGAGAACGGTCCGCTGGCGGGCATGGGATTCCCGACGGGCTGCTCGCTGAACCACGTGGCGGCACACTACACGCCGAACCCGGGAGACGACACGGTGCTGCAGTACGGCGACGTGATGAAGTTCGACTTCGGCACACAGGTGAACGGGTACATCATCGACTGTGCGTTCACGGTGGCGTTCGACCCGCAGTTCGACCCGCTGGTGCTGGCGACGAAGGAGGCGACGTACCAGGCGATCAAGGAGGCGGGCGTGGACGTGCGACTGGGGGAGCTGGGAGCGACGATCGAGGAGATTATCAAGTCGAAGGAGGTGACGATCGGGAACACAACCTATCAGGTGAAAATCCATTTCAGTACCACAAGCAAGGAAACTATGAGCGATAAAATCAAGCGGCTCATTATGAACGATTGCGGGAAAATTTCTTAAAACCACCTTGACAAAACGTATCAGAGGATAGCCTGCTCTCCGCCATGGAAGCCGCAGGCGCAAAGGACGCACCGGATGACGCTGAACACAAGGGACTCGGAACCCCTGCCACCCGCGCAGGCATCCTTGAAAAGCTGATCCAAACGGGCTTTGCAGAGCGCAAAGGCGATAAGCGAACGAAGCATCTGCTGCCCACGACGAAGGGGCAAGCGCTGATCACCATTCTTCCGGAAATGCTGCAATCTCCTTTGCTGACTGCCGAGTGGGAGCAGCGCCTGAAGCAGATCGAGCGCGGCGAAGCCGATCCCGAAGAGTTTCTTCAGGATATTCAGGAGATGATTGTGCATTTGCTGAAAACGGCAAAACCTGTGAAGGGCGCGCCGGCGCTCTTTCCTTCCGAGCGGGTGAGCGTCGGGGCGTGTCCTCTGTGCGGGATGGCTGTCACGGAAACGCCCAAGGGATTCTTTTGCAGCAGTCATGCCTGCCGGTTCGGAATTTGGAAGGACCATTCATTCTTTGCCGCCAGAGGAATTAAACTTGATGCGCGGATGATCTCGGCGCTGCTTCGTGATGAGCGGGTTCACATGAAGAACCTGCGCTCTCAAAAAACAGGAAAGCAATATGATGCCACGATCATCATGGACAGTAGCAAAGGCGTGCGCTTTTCTCTGGAGTTTAGCCATCGTTGAGTACCGCTGCACCCCCTGCATGGTTTTCCATCAACCATGCGGGGGTGCTTTTCTTTTGAGGAGGACTGAATATGGAACACATAACGAATTTTCCTAAACGCTGCGAACAAGTGACCCTTTTAGGCAAGAAAGCACTGTATGTGGAAGAACGGATTCATCGCAGTACCCTTCCGCAGGGGCTGTATGCCTATGACCTGCGCGGGTCGGATTACGACTTCACCCGCCCTGTGACACTGGAAAAGCATGTGGTGGTCAATCATGCAGGAACAATCATCACTGCGCAGCCGATTCCGTTGCCCGAACAGGGATATATCGACATCAGACGCCGCTTGAGATTCAAGGACGAGCATTGTTCTCTCCGGGAATTTGAGCTTTCTGCCTATCCCGAACGATTGACGGAAGAAGAACGTCTTGCGCAAATCGACCTTCAGCAGCAAGTACAAAGCTACGGGCTGGAAAGAGCTTTCCTAAATAGTCCGACAGACGCATACGCGATCTATCAACTGCGCGAAATAGAAGAAAACAGGCATTTCCTCTTTGCCCCGTTGGAGCAGTTACGCAAGGACAAACAGGCGGTGGAACACCATCGCTATATTCTTGTTTATACCGATGGGCTGGACAATCCGGAGCAAGAGCCTGCGGCGATTCTGGACGATCTGTACTACCGCTTTCATATGGCGTATCCCCGCGACTATACGGGACACAGCTTATCTGTCAGCGATGTGGTCGCGCTGAAAAGAGACGGGAACATTCAAACGTACTATGTGGATCGCGTCGGCTTTCGGGAGCTGGATGATTCTCTGCCGGCGAACGCCCTGCGCAATGCGGAAATGCTCTTGGAAGATGACGATTCGATGATCGATGGCATCATCAACAACGGCAAGAAAGAACCGGAAGATGTGCGCCCATCTGTCGCAGAGCAGCTTCATACGCCCTGCAAACCCGGTCAGCATAAACCCGCTCATCCTTCACGCGGCGAAAGCAGGTGATCTGCCATGCTGATCTTTACCACGCAGGAGCAAATTCTGCTGTGCATCTACGATGCCGGTTCAAGAGCGGGGACGCTTGCACAGCTTCGGGATATGATGGGCGAACTGACCGACGAGGAGCAAGAACTCCGCACCATGGCTGAATCCGCCATCAGCAAACTTCGCCTGATGACGGACGCCGAATATACTGAACTGTTTCACAGAGGAGGATTTCCATGCCTGACAAGCTGACTGCCTATGTACAACTGGCAGAGGATACGACGCGGGCCATCATGCACAGCCATGAGACATGGACGGCGTTTCTATCCACCGCTGCACGAATGTACAAATACGCCTACAACGACCAGCTCATGATTCACGCTCAGCGCCCTGCCGCCACGGCCTGCGCGCCTTACGAAGTATGGAATCAGAAGATGAGCCGATATGTGCGGCGCGGTTCCAAGGGTATTGCGCTGCTGGACAGCAGCGGGGACACGGTTGCCCTGCATTACGTTTTTGATGTGGCGGATACCGGCACAACCAGACGGTCGCCACCCATGAATCTCTGGCAGATGGAAAGGCACCATACCCTGCCCATCATGGATGCGCTGCAAAGCACCTATGATACCGCGCCCGCCGGCGGTCTGGAGCGTCAGGTGGAGCAGATTGCTCTGCGTCTGTCTGATCTTTACTGGCAGGAACACCGCGTTGACATTCTCGGTATCGTTGACGGTTCCTTTATGGAGGGCTATGATGAACTTGCGGTAGGAAGCTGTTTCAGACAGGCCGCGGGCATCAGCATCACCTACACCCTGCTGGAACGCTGCGGCTTGGAACCGCAAAAGCGGTTCACGCAGGAAGATTTCATTCCCGTGTTCGAATGGAACACGCGTGAAGCCACGACCGTGCTGGGCACAGCGGTGAGCGAAATCAGCGGGCAAATGCTGCGCCAGATTGAAAGAACCGTTAAAGACTTCGACCGCGCTCACAGCGCAGAAAGGATGGATGGATATGAGCGAACTGACCTACAAACGCAGCGGGGATTATCTGATTCCGAATCTGAGCCTAAATTCGCAGGAGCTTCCGCCTCTGGGGAAATACGGCAGGATGCGCAAGACCTATCTGAAGGAGCATCGCCCGATCCTGTGGAACAATCTGCTGCTGACCGGGAAGTTGGACAGCCATCTGAGGGAGATCGACCGCACGGCGAACAGCCGCTTGGAGCAGATGATGACCGAGCTGGCGATGCTAACGGGCGTAACCGAGAGCCTGAAGGAAAAAAGTCCGATGGCCTGGACGCAGCAGATGAACGCGCTGAAAGCGCAGGCGGAAGAAGTGCTGCTGACGGAGCTGGTGTACAGCTAAACTTCCTTGACGCTTCCGAAGAAAGCCTGTTTCTTTCAGAAGCGGAACAAATCAGCATGGCGGAGAGCGTGGCTTCCACGCCCTTCGCTTTTTCCTTTTCTCAGGAGGAAATCGATCATGTGCTGCGCCTTGGCGGCAATGCGGACGGCGGTCGCTTGCCCATCGTCGCTTTCTTCATGAAGGAGAAAAGCGTGGATGAGCAGGCGGCATTCCTGCAAAAAACCTTCCGCGGCGGCAACGGGGTGCGCACGGACAAGCGCTCCATTGCCGCGTGGTACGCAGAGGATGGCATTCACTTGGCGTCGGATGATTCTGCACGCTATGCCCGCCATGCACAGGTTCTTTCTTGGCAGGATGCTGCCGGCCGTATTCAGGAACTATTGAGCAATGGTGACTATGCCACAAACGTGGAACTGGCGGAAGCACCCGGTTATGAACGGAAGCGGCTTGCTGAAAGTATATGGTATCTCAAGCAAGATTTTGCTGCCGAGACCCATGAACAGGGCTTCTTGTCCAGCGTTACAAGAGCCACAGGCGGTTTTCCGCAAGATACGGAATATCTCGCTTCCCGGCTGGCTGATTCTCAGTATGTCGCTGCCCTTGCGGATGAAATGCGGCAGCTTGTAGCCGCATACAGGGCAGACAGAACGCTGTTGCGCTTCCACAATCATCGCCCTGCTGAATTGCGGGATCGTTTGAACGATCTATCCCTGCCCCGGCGGGAATATGCCACGCAAATGACCGATATTCCGTGGGTAAACGAGTTCATCACCCAAGATGAAGTGGACGTCGCTTTGGGCAGAGGCAGCAGCGTCGAAGGCGGAAAGAACCGTATTTCTACTCTCTTTACGCAGCCGCATACGCCCAAAGAACAGGCGGACTTTCTCAAAAACGAATACGGAATAGGCGGACGCTCCCATGCGCTTTCCGGAAGCAATGGAAGCTGGATTGGCTACGACGGCAAAGGCATGAAGCTGCAAAAAAAGGGATGCCCCGATATACAGTTAAGCTGGACTGCCGTTGCGAAGCGAATTGGAGAACTCATACGCAAGGACCGCTATCTGACGGAGCAGGAAAAGATGCAGCGGCAGGAAAGCAAGGCCGCGCATCAGGAGGCGGACATCACAGAGGCAATGGATGAACCGGAGGATGTATCCCTGCCTGTGCCTGAAATAGCCGAAGCCCCGGCAGGCACCGAAAGCACTGAGGTTCGGGTCGCAAAGCCGTATCTTGTGGTCGCCTATCATCACTTTGAAAATGGCTTTGATGATAAGCTGGACTATCCCACGCTGGAAGAAGCGGAGAAAGCTGCGCAGGGCTATGTGAACGGCACGATGGAAGCAGACGGATTCAGATATGACGGTTCGGCGGTCTATGATCTAAGCGAAAGGAAATACCTGCGAGTTTTCGGAGACTATCCGGATTCAAAAGCGCAGGAACAGACGAAAAGGCTGACCATTTCGGAAGAAACAACCATCTCTGAAGAAATAAGCCGTATAGCACCAACTGCTGAGCCTGCGGCAAACTACCGAATTACGGACGAGCATCTGGGCGAAGGCGGTGCAAAAGCCAAGTACCGCATGAACATGGACGCTATCCGTCTGCTGATGGCGCTGGAACAGGAAAAGCGGCAGGCCACGCCCGATGAACAGGAAACGCTGTCCCGCTATGTGGGCTGGGGCGGCTTGCCGGAAGCCTTTGACGCGAACAACGCGGCATGGACGGACGAGTTTCAGGCGCTGCGCTCTGTTCTTTCTCAGGATGAGTATGAAGCAGCCCGCGCATCTACACTCAACGCACACTACACCAGTCCTACGGTAATCCGTGCCATCTACGAAGCCGTAGCCAATATGGGCTTCACCACGGGGAACATCCTTGAACCTTCGATGGGCGTGGGCAACTTCTTCGGCATGCTGCCGGAGTCGATGCAGGACAGCCGCCTGTACGGTGTGGAACTGGACAGCATCACGGGCCGAATCGCCAAACAGCTTTATCCCAAGGCGCATATCACCGTGGCAGGTTTTGAAACGACGGACAGGAAGGACTTCTTCGATCTGGCCATCGGCAATGTACCCTTTGGCAACTATCAAGTCAACGACCGGGCTTACAACAAGCTCGGTTTTTCTATTCACAACTACTTTTTTGCCAAGGCGCTGGATCAGGTGCGTCCGGGCGGCGTGGTGGCCTTTGTCACCTCGCGCTACACCATGGATCAGCAATCGCCGGATGTGCGCCGCTATCTTGCGCAGCGCGCGGAACTGTTGGGCGCAATCCGCCTGCCCAACAATGCCTTCAAGGCCAATGCTGGCACAGAGGTTGTATCGGACATCATCTTCCTGCAAAAGCGTGACCGCCCCATAGAGATTGAACCGGATTGGGTACACCTGAGCAAAAATGCAGACGGTTTTGCCATCAACAGCTACTTCGTTGACCACCCGGAGATGGTCTTGGGCGAACAATCCGCTGCGCATACGCAATACGGGCATCAGGACTTTACGGTACTGCCCATCGAAGGGGCTAATCTGGCTGACCAACTGCATGAAGCGGTGCAGCACATTGGCGGCACTTATCAGGAAGCGGAACTGCCGGAGCTGGGCGAAGGCGAGGCCATCGACACATCCATCCCCGCCGACCTGAATGTGAAGAACTACTCCTATGCCGTTGTGGACGGAGAGGTCTACTACCGGGAGAACAGCCGCATGGCTCGACCCGACCTGAACGCCACCGCCAAGGAGCGCGTCAAGGGGCTGGTCGCCTTAAGAGACTGTGTGCATGCCCTGATCGATGAACAGCTAAACGAATACGGCGATGATGCCATACAGGCAAGACAGGCGGAACTGAATACGCTTTACGACGCTTATACCGCCAAGTATGGACTGATCAACGACCGGGCGAATCGGCTGGCGTTCTCTGATGATTCTTCCTATTATCTGCTCTGCTCGTTGGAAGTGCTGGATGACGAACAGAAGCTCAAGCGAAAGGCCGACATCTTCACCAAGCGTACCATTCGGCAGCAGCGCACCATTGACCATGTGGACACGGCTTCCGAAGCACTGGCGGTTTCCATTTCGGAACATGCGCGGGTAGATCTGCCGTACATGGCGCAACTGACGGGTAAAGACGAAGAAGCCCTTGCAAGCGATCTCTCCGGCGTGATCTTTCGTTTGCCCGGAACCGCGGCGCAGTATGTGACCGCAGACGAATACCTGTCCGGCAATGTACGGCAGAAGCTGCGGGAAGCCAAGCTCGCCGCCAAAAGCAATCCCGCCTTTTCTCCCAATGTTACCGCATTGGAAGCAGCACAACCCAAGGATTTGGAAGCGTCTGAAATTGATGTACGGCTGGGCGCAACGTGGATCAGCAAAGACTATGTTCAGGATTTCATGTACGAGCTGCTGGATACGCCCGTTTACATGCGCAGGGCGATTTCTGTGAACTTCTCACCCTACACCGCAGAATGGAATGTCACGGGCAAGAGTGCGGTTGCCTCCAGCAATGTCGCTGCCTATGTCACCTACGGCACCCAGAGGGCCAGCGCCTATCGAATTCTGGAAGATACCCTGAATCTGCGGGATGTGCGCATCTATGATACCGTGCAGGATGCAGACGGCAAGGAGCGCCGTGTGCTCAACCAAAAGGAAACCACGCTGGCGCAGCAAAAGCAGCAGGCCATCAAGGATGCTTTTGGGGAGTGGGTTTGGAAGGACGCAGTACGGCGGCAAACGCTGGTCAGCCAGTACAACGAGCAGTTTAACGCCATCCGTCCCCGTGAATACGATGGACAGCACATCACCTTTGTGGGCATGAACCCGGAGATCTCCCTGCGGGAGCATCAGCGAAACGCCGTGGCGCACATTCTCTATGGCGGCAATACGTTGCTTGCACATCAGGTGGGCGCAGGCAAGACCTTTGAGATGGTCGCCGCTGCGATGGAGAGCAAGCGATTGGGGCTGTGTCAAAAAAGCATGTTCGTCGTGCCAAACCATTTAACCGAACAGTGGGCTTCTGAATTTCTGCGGCTTTACCCCTCTGCCCAGATTCTTGTCACCACCAAAAAGGACTTTGAGAAGCACAACCGCAAGAAATTCTGCGCCAGAATCGCCACAGGCGACTACGACGCCATTATCATCGGTCACAGTCAGTTTGAGCGGATTCCCATTTCCGCAGAACGTCAGGAACGGATTTTGCGCGATCAGATTGACAGCGTTTTAGACGGTATCGGGGAGCTGAAACGCAATCACGGCGAGCAATTCTCCATCAAGCAACTGGAGCGTTCCCGCAAGCAGTTGGAAGCCCGCCTGCAAAAGCTCCAAGCCGAAGAAAAGAAGGACGATGTGGTCACGTTTGAGCAATTGGGTGTGGATCGCCTGTATGTGGACGAAGCCCATTCCCACAAGAACCTGTTCCTTGCGACAAAGATGCGAAATGTAGCCGGCCTGTCCACCAGCGACGCCCAGAAGTCCAGCGACATGTTCGCCAAGTGCCGCTACATGGATGAATTAACGGGCGGGCGCGGCGTTGTGTTTGCCACGGGTACGCCTGTTTCCAACAGTATGACGGAGCTGTACACCATGCAGCGCTATTTGCAGTACGACGCGCTGAAGCGCAATCATATGACGCACTTTGACTGCTGGGCTTCTACCTTCGGTGAAACCACGACGGCCATCGAGCTTGCGCCCGAGGGCTATACTTTAATAGGACGATAAAATTAACTGTCCTAAATTGAAAATACATAAGGAAGGAGGTTAAGAGAATGTCAAGGACTTCAAAGATTACAGCACTTTATGAGAGATTATCAAGAGATGATGACCTGAATGGCGAGAGTAATTCCATTACCAATCAGAAAAAATACCTCGAAGATTATGCCCGTAGAAATGGCTTTGAGAACATCCACCATTTTACTGACGATGGTTTTTCGGGTGTAAATTTCAATCGTCCCGGCTTTCAAGCGTTGATTAAGGAAATTGAAGCAGGCAATGTCGGAACATTGATTGTTAAGGATATGAGCCGATTAGGACGAAACTATCTGCAAGTCGGATTTTATACGGAAATTCTGTTTCCGCAGAAAGATGTCCGTTTTCTTGCAATCAATAACAGCATTGACAGCAACAATGCTTCGGATAATGACTTTGCTCCGTTTTTGAATATTATGAACGAATTTTATGCCAAAGACACGAGCAATAAAATCAAGGCTGTATTTGACGCACGAATGAAAGACGGAAAGCGTTGTAGCGGCTCTATTCCTTATGGTTACAACCGACTGCCAAATGATAAGCAGACGCTTGTTGTTGACCCTGTGGCTTCTGAGGTGGTAAAGCGTATCTTTCTGCTTGCCAATGAGGGCAAAAGCCCACGAGCCATAGCGGAAATACTAACCGAAGAAAAGGTTTTAATTCCTGCCGCATATGCAAAGGAATATCACCCCGAACAGTACAACGGGATTAAGTTTGCAGACCCTTATATTTGGGGCATATCTGCCATTAGAACGATTTTAAGCAGGCAGGAATATCTTGGGCATACTGTTTTGAGAAAGTCGGTCAGCACCAATTTCAAATTGCATAAGAGAAAGACTACCGATGAAGATGAGCAGTATGTGTTTTATAATACCCACGAGCCTATCATATCGCAGGAACTTTGGGACAGCGTTCAGAAACGAAAGAAACGAGCGAACAGAGCTGCGGCAAGAGGTACGCATACCAACCGATTAAGCGGTTATCTATATTGTGCCGACTGTGGCAGGAGAATGACTTTGCAAACGCATTACAGCAAGAAAGACGGTTCTATTCAGTATTCTTACCGTTGCGGCGGGTATGCGAGCAGGGTTAATTCCTGTACTTCCCATACGATTAGTGCTGATAATGTTGAAGCCTTGATATTATCGGCAGTTAAACGCTTTTCAAGATTTGTTCTGAATGATGAAAAAGCCTTTGCTTTGGAACTGCAATCCCTTTGGAAAGATAAGCAAGAGGAAAAGCCGAAGCACAATCAATCGGAGTTGAAACGCTGTCAGAAACGCTATGACGAACTCTCTACGCTCATTCGTGGCTTGTATGAAAATCTTATATCGGGATTGCTACCCGAAAGACAATACAAGCAACTGATGAAGCAGTATGACGATGAACAGGCTGAATTGGAAGCGAAAATGGAAACGATGAAAAAGGAACTTTCTGAAGAAAAAGACAGCACTATGGATATTCAGCATTTTATATCGCTGATACGCAAGTACAAAAATCCTACGGAAGTTTCTGATTTGATGTTTACCGAACTCATTGACAAGATTGTGGTGTATGAAGCCGAGGGTGTGGGAAAAGCAAAGACACAAAAGGTTGATATTTACTTCAATTATGTCGGACAGGTCGATATTGCCTACACCGAGGAAGAACTTGCCGAGATAAAAGAGCAGGAAGAACAGGAAGAAAAGAAGCGATTGGAGAAACAGCGTCAGCGTGAAAAAGCCTATCGAGAGAAGCGAAAGGCAAAAAAACTTGCTGAAAACGGTGGCGAAATCGTCAAAACAAAGGTATGTCCTCATTGTGGGAAAGAGTTTACCCCTACAAGCAACCGACAGATTTTCTGTTCAAAGGATTGCTGCTATCAGGCAAGGCAGGATAAGACAAAAGCCGATAGAGAAGCGGAAAAAGGTGATCACTATTATCGTCAGCGTGTATGTGCTGTGTGTGGCAGTACCTACTGGCCTACACACAGTCAGCAGAAATTCTGTTCCGAGGAATGTAAAAAGGTAAACCACAATAAAAAAACCTTGGAGTTTTACTACAAGAAGCAAAAGGAGAAAGAACTATGCAAAGATTTATTACAGACGAAAGAACAGGTATCCGATACGAACTCATCGGAGATTACTATTATCCCTGCCTGACAGTAGAGGAAAGTCCTCCCCTTTCAAAATACGGGCGGTTACGGCAACGATATTTGAGAGAACATTCCGGTTCGGCAGGATTTTTTTCAATCTTCCGGCGGATGTTGGCCATGTTGACCCGAAGAATCTGGTTATCGCCGCTGGCCCGGGGCCCCCACAGCTCCTTGATGATGTAGTCATAGGTCAAGACCTTACCCGCGTGCAGACCCAGAAGCGCCACCAGCCGGTACTCATTCTGTGTCAGGTTTGCATCCTGCCCTGCAACATACACGCGGTGCTTGGCATAATCGATCGTGAGGTCGCCCGCCCGGAAAATACCGGTGTTTGCCACTGCCTCGCTGCCGGCAGGCGTTCTGGTGTGGCGGATGGCAGCGCGGATTCTCGCCAGCAGCTCTCCGGTGCCGAACGGCTTTGTCAGATAGTCGTCCGCGCCCGCGTCCAGAGCTTCGACCTTGTCGCGCTCGTGCGTCCGCGCGGAGACCACCAGAATCGGCACCTTCGACCACCTTCTGACCTTGCGCAGAATCTCCATACCGTCCACGTCCGGCAGCCCCAGATCGAGAATGATCACGTCCGGACAGTGCGAGGCAATCATGCTCTCGCCCATCGCGCCCGTGCGCGCCAGAAGCACATCATAATCGTTTGCCGTGAGGACCGCCTGCATAAAATTACGGATGGTCTGCTCGTCTTCAATTACCAGAATCTTCTCTCGGATCTTCATAGTTTCGTTCCTCCAGTGGCAGTGTAAAGCTGAATAAGGCGCCGCCGATTTCCCGGTTTTCCGCCTGCATCGTGCCGCCGTGCGCCTGCACAATGCTCATGCAGACCGAAAGCCCGATGCCCATATTCCGCCGCCCGTCGGCGGTCAGTTCCTCGTCGTGCGACAGATATCCCTTGAAGAGCTTCGGGAACACCTCCCGCGCAATTCCCTGTCCGTTGTCCGCAACCTCAAAGCGCGCATTCTCCCCTTCCTTGCGGAGCTGCATCTCTACGCGCGTGGTTGTGCCGCCGTGCTGGATGGAGTTCTCCATCAGATTGATCAGCACCTGCTCAATGAGAATCACGTCCATCGGAATCATCAGCAGCTCCTGCGGCGCGCGCACAGAAACAGTAATCTCCGGATAGTGCTTCTTGATCTTCATGGCGGCGGCGCTTAAAACCTCCTCGCCCGCCTCCATCTCCTTCTTGATTTTTGTCTGCTCGCCGGTCATGCGCGTGACGGAAAGCAGATTCTCCACCACGCTCACCAGCCAATTTGACTCGTCGCGGATGTTTTCCAGAAGCTGCGTTCTTGTCGCCTCGTCCAGCTGATCGCCGGAATCGAGCAGCGTGCTGACCCCGCCGACAATCGAGGTAAGCGGCGTTCGGATATCGTGGGACACCGCGCGCAGCAGATTGCCGCGCATCTTCTCCTTTTCCGCCTCGGCGCGGATTTTCTCCTGCTGCTTGATCTGCGTCGTCAGCGTACTGACGACAACGGAGACAATCAGCATCACCAGAAACGTCAGCGGATACCCCGAGATGGTAAAGTTCAGCTGATAATACGGAAATGTAAAAATATAGTTGATGCCGATCACGCCCACGACGGACGACAGCAGTCCAAACAGATATCCGTCCGTGAAGCGCGAAACCAGCACAACCGTCAGCTCAAAAATCAGCGCGACATAGACGTCGCTGTCGTCAATGGTCCGCAGAAAATAGCACAGAATGGTCGCAAACGAGAGCATCGAAAGGAAAATGCCGAAATCGTGCCACGTAAACACAAAGCGCAGGCGCGGCTTTTTTTGCTGTTCCGATCTTGTTTTTGTCTTCGTCATGCTTCTCACCCATTTCATCATATCATGCTTTGCCCTGTTTTCCGCGTTAAGATTCCGTTAAATCGTCCAACTGGATTTGTTAAGATGCGTCCGCGCAGCGCGGACGAAGCGAAAGGAGTCCGCACAATCTGCGAGCTCCTTTCGCTTTATGCCGGTTCTCCGCCGCGCAGAAATGCCTGCATCGCCTGCTCGCGGTACTGCCGGGTGTAGAGCGCGTAATAGGCGCCCTTCTGCTCCATCAGCGCGCGGTGCGAGCCCCGCTCGATGATCCTGCCGTCTTGCACAACTAAGATAACATCTGCCTTGCGGATGGTGGAAAGCCGGTGCGCGACAATAAAGGACGTTCTGCCCTGCATGACGGTCTCAATCGCCTGCTGCAGCTTCTGCTCGGTAATGGTGTCGACCGACGATGTTGCTTCATCCAACACAAAAATTCTCGGGTCTGCCAGAAGCGCCCGGGCAAACGACAAAAGCCCTCTGCGGCGCAGCGCCGGGGCGATTGCCGCGTAGAGAATGGGCGCGACGATCATGGCAAAGACGGCGTTGATTAAAGACGCGGGGAGCTTGCTGCCCATCGTGACGACGACGGCGTCGAGCGGATACCCGTGGACAAAGCGCTGGAAGATGTAGGTCTTGAGCATATAAAGTGCCACGTAGCTCAGAGCGCCGATGACGCTGCCCACGACGAGGCGGGCGTGCTTGCCCTTGCCGTCTTCCTTGCCGCCGAAGGCAATCCAGGCGCAGATCGCTGCCATCAGGAATTTGGACACAAACGTGATCAGGCAGTTGATCAGATCGTAGCCGCCAAACAGCGCATCATAGAGCATCGAGCCGAAGCCCGCGGCAAGACCGCCCAGCACCGGTCCAAACAGCATGCCGGAGAGCAGGCACATCGCATTTGCAAAATGGACCTTCGAGCCCAGAAACGGGAAGCGGAAGAAGGTCACAACGCAGACAATCGCTGCCATCACCGCGACAAACACAATCTGATACGTGGAAAACTTTTTCTCTTTCATAGTCGGAAATCTCCCTCCTTGACTTTTTCGTTGCGTGCCGATATTATAGCATGGACTGGCATTTAAGAAATTGCCAAAACGATTCTGGTTTCCAGGGTCAGATTGCGAGGACGCCATGATACGAACCTATGAGCTATCCCACGAAAGCAAAACGCCGCTCTATGTCCAGCTATATGAGGCAATCCGCGCCGACATTCTCTCGGGGAGCCTGCCCGGCGGGGAGAAGCTGCCGTCGAAGCGGGCGCTGGCAGAGCATCTAAGCCTCAGCAAGATC
>OLNF01002666.1_pt1 | contig 13718 bp, 11 predicted proteins | sample 1673061 | NCBI WGS metagenome assembly OLNF01 (sample SAMEA3136751, study PRJEB25190) | human gut metagenome | reverse complement strand
CCCGGCCGTAACATCGGAGTGACCATCGACAACCACGGCAACAAGTGTCTGCGTCTGGCTCTGCAGGCCCGTGAGCAGCACATCAAGCGTCAGCGTGCCACCTCCAACGTGTGCACGGCGCAGGTGCTGACCGCCAACATGGCCTGCATGTACGCCATGTACCACGGCCCCGAGGGTCTGAAGAAGATCGCCACGCGCGTGCACAAGATGGCCAACGCCTTCGAGCTGTCGCTGAAGGAGAACGGCTTCAACGTGAAGAAGGCCGACTACTTCGACACCATCACCGTGGACGTGCCCAACGCCGACGAGTTCCTGGAGAAGGCCCACCACAAGGGCATTCTGCTGCGCCGTGTGTCGGACAAGGCTGTGTGCGCCTCCTTCGACGAGACCACCTCCGCTGACGACCTGGTGAAGCTGCTGTCGTGCTTCGACATCAAGGCCGACGTGCTGGTCTCGCTGGCCCTGCTGGCGTCCGTCATCATCGGCGAAGTCATCTTCATCCGCAAGGATATGAACTTTGCGCTGAAGCTTTTGGCAATCATTGCAGGTGCGGTCATCTACCGTACCGTCATCGCCTGTGCGCTGACCTTCAGCTTCCTCAAGGCGACCGACCTCAAGATCATTACCGCTGTCATCGTCGCCTTTGCCCTCGCGCTGCCGGTACTCCAGCAAAAATCCGCAGAGCGCAAGCTGCGCCGCGAAAATGCGAAGAAATACGATGCGCTCATCACGCAGGCGTTAGGAGGCGAGACTCATGCTTAGAATGATACAGATCGACAAATCGTTCAATATCGGAACGATCAACGAAAAACAGATTTTTCAAGGTCTGAACCTGACGATCAACGATGGTGACTTTCTCACCGTCATCGGCGGCAACGGCGCCGGTAAATCCACTATGCTAAACCTCATTGCCGGTGTACATAAGGCGGACGGCGGGCGCATCATCTTAGACGGTGAGGACCTGACGTACAAAAATGAGACCCAAAGAGCCCGGTACATCGGCAGAGTTTTTCAGGACCCGATGATGGGTACTGCGCCGACCATGATGATTGAAGAAAATCTGGCCATGGCGTACAGACGTACCAAGCGCAGGACGCTTGCATGGGGCATTTCGCAGAAAGAGCGCGAGCTATACAGGGATTCCCTGTCCCAACTCGGTCTCGGTCTCGAGGATCGCATGAAAACCAAAGTCGGTCTGCTCTCCGGCGGACAGCGTCAGGCAGTTACCCTGCTCATGGCGACATTGCAGAAGCCAAAGCTTCTGCTGCTGGACGAACATACCGCGGCGCTCGACCCGGCAACCTCCGCGAAGGTGCTGCAGCTCAGCGATCAGATCATCCGCGACCACCAGCTCACAGCGCTCATGGTCACCCACAATATGCAGGACGCCATCACCTACGGCAACCGACTGGTGATGATGGACAAAGGCAAAATCATTCTCGATATCAGCGGGGAAGAAAAGAAAAAATTAACGATTGAAGATTTACTCCACAAGTTCGAGGGCATCAGCGGCAGCAAATTTGCCTCTGACAGTGTCCTCCTCGGAGATCGATAAGATACATTACCCTATAAAACGGAACGCCCGGCGCGCACAGAAAGGCAGCGCACCGGGCGTTCCGTTTTCGGTTTGTGCTGGTCGCTCTTGCATGTTTGCTGCGCCCCGCACGTGTCGGTTTCTTTTTGTTTTGTGATCAGGCATCTGCTTCGGCTCAAGCGCCGCGGCGTACAATGTACACATCGCACCAGCGTGCACCCCAGATGCCGCACTGCTCCATGCGTTCCATGTACACATCGACAGTTTTGCCCTTGATTGCGCCGCCCACATCGTTAGCGATCGCATAGCCGTATCCCTCAATATAGAGGAGAGAGCCGAGCGGGATCAGATCCGGGTCCACCGCACAGGTCCCGTACTCACAGGAGAGTCCGTAAGACCCACGCGGATTGCCGCCGTAGTGATAGGATACCGCACGTACACGACTGATTTTTTCTTTGTACTTCAGCCCGGACGGTCTGCCCGAGAGGAGCTTCGTTCCATAGTGGATCAGCTTATCCCTTCTCTTTTTGACCGTCTCCGTCTGGTATAAAGTACGTTCGACCTCTTTGCCGTCAACGTAGGTGATTGCATAGGTCTCCTCCTTGACGCCCTTGCGGCCTTTTTGTTCTACCTTGGTCTCACCGATGACCAGAGAACTGTCGGCAACATATTTTACTTCAAATTTGGTTTCTACCCTTTCTGTCTCATATTCCGTACGAACTCTCTGCAAAATAATCTCTTCATCCTTATAAACCGGATCATCCATTCCCACGCTCAAAATGTCGTTTTCGCCCGGCATAATACAGAGTTCTGCAAGCTCTTCCCGCGCAGTCGTCGGAAGCGTGATCAGCGTATGCGTCTCACCGTCCGCCGTTACCGATACCGGAAACGCTTTCGTAATATGAATGCTCATTTCATCATCAATGCCGTCATGTAATTCGACATCAATGACATCCTGCTCCGAAAGATAGTCGATGTTGTGTTCCTCCAGGAAAGAGTCTACGCGCATCGCTGTCGTTTCGTATGTGGTGGTGACCTCCCCCAGAGAGTCGTCAACGACCACATGTACTGTTTTCGGTGTGGCAAAGCCCACTACGATCAGTCCGCAAATCAGCAGGCAGCTCGCAGTGATTGTGGTTTTCGCCAGAATCGGGTGTGCCGTTTTCTTTTCCTTTAACAGCGCGCAGACAGGCGTAAAGACGTCTTTCAACTCGTCTTGCTGCATGCGGCACCAGCGGAAAAATCGTTCCAAAAGCTGTTCGGCACGACCCTTTGGTTTATCTACCATAAGCCCTCCTATTCTCCGACCCGCCTATTTTACCATAACTTGGGCAAAAAGTCAAAAAAATCGTTCTTTTAGCGTTATGATAGCACAAAACCCACGATTTTATACACACAAAATCGTCCGCAGACAGGCGACCGCCGTAGAGTGCCACGCGCTGAAGCGCTGCACTCCTGGCATGAGACCTGCCTCGCCTCTGCCTAATGCTCCGCATTGTCAGTCGGCGGGCTAGGGCTTCAACATGCAAGCCGGAGATTTGCAGTTTTATCAAAACCGCGCGCTTTTTTACGGCAGCAGGCTCGTCAATTCCGCATTGCAGGTCGGCGAAAACTATGATAAAATGAAAAAAAGCATAGTCATCTCGATCACCAGCGGCGGACTGTTCCCATCGCTGGCAGGCTGTCACAATATCTTTGAGATGCGCGACCGCGAGCGCGGACTGCTGCTCTGCGACCGGCTGGAACTCCACTTCCTTGAGTTAAGTAAGATAGACGGCAGGAAACCGGTCAGTGCACTGACAGAAATTGAACGCCTCGGCGCTTACCTCAAGTTTGCCAGTGTAGAGGATCGTCAGGACTATGTAAAGCAAATCCTATCATCGGAGGACATCGCTATGACAGAAAACGCTTACCGTAAGGTCACAGAAGACGAACTCGAATATGAACGCAGAGAAGCCAGATTCAAATATCAACTGCAGCGCAACACTGAACTACATGAAGCGCGGGAACAGGGTCGCAGTGAGGGCGAGACCATTGGATTGGAAAAAGGGGCAGCGCAGACAAAACGTGAAATTGCTAGGAATTTCAAGGCATCCGGCATCTCCGCTGATGTGATTGCAAAGAACACCGGACTTGCGGAGGAGGAGATTGAAAAGCTGTAATTCATACCTACATGACCGAGTACGAAGCGAAATTCAGCGCGCAGGGCAAGAATATCAACTTTGTGAGAATCTAAGGCTAAACAGAAAAAGAATATGCGCATCATAAAAGCAGACCTTGCGGGGTCTGCTTTATCAACTTTTTGCGGTCAGATTTTTGATCTCCTCTACCAGCAGTGCGACGCGGCTTGCCAGTCCCGCCGGCATGGCTTTCATAGAGGAAACGACGGAGTCGGTCGCAACGAGAACACGACCATCGATGTCCCAGGTTTCATCAAACGTAAAAAAATATGGAAGTGAGACCTCCAATGCCGCGCAAATTTTACCGATTGTCTCGATGCTGGGAACCTTTTCGCCCCGCTCGATCTGACCGACATACGCAACAGAGAGATCGGCAGTAAGGGCGAGATTCTCCTGACTCCACTCCTTGGCGAGACGCAATTGTCGGACCCGTTTCGCAGTATGCTGCGTGACTAAACTTTCATTCATATAAACCCTCCTTCACGGAAACACAAAACTCCACAATAAGGCTAAAATATTGAAACAATCGACACAAAATACTATAGTATATAAAAAACAAACTATAGTGTTGAAATCAATAGAAAAAGGTGGTATTATGGGGGTGAAAGTAAATATGCGCCGAGAAAGGAGTGAGCAGTCGCAGCATAAGACGATATCTAATACCTGACAATGTACGACGAAAAGAACCAATCCGGTATCGAAAAACGAGGCGCCTATTTTCAGACCCGCTGGCGGCAGCCTTTGCGCACCCGGCGGCAATATAAAAAAATAATCACCCAAGGGAAGTGCCGCGCTGCGATCGCATCACGAAACACAGCCCGACGGTGAATAGGAAGGAGAAAGAAATGAAAAAACTATTTGCAATACTCATGAGCATCATGATGATTGCGTGCTTCATGCCAAGCATGGCGTTTGCGGGCGGAAATCAGCAAACCATTACCTTTCATGAAACAGCAAATGGGGAAAGCACAGGCACATTAACTGTGCAGTATGGCGACACTGTTACTGTTACTATCAAAATTAACAATGAGGAAATCACTACTGGCAATGTAGAGAAATTTGGCGATTTGAATGTAGCCATTGAACCTACGAGTGATAAGATTAACGCAAAAATCAATGCCGATAAAAAGCTTGAAATCAAAGCTAACGCACTCACAGAAAGCGAGTCACCTGTAGCGGTCAAAGTTACAGCTGCAACAAAAGAAGGCGAGCCTGGTCTCCAAGCTGGTGAGGCTACCCTTAATGTAACCGTAGCCCCTAAAACACTTACAAATATCAATACTGATGGAGTGACGGTTACGAAAGTCTACAATGGTGAGAAAACGGCAGGAAAAGTAAACGGAGAGATCGGCTTTACTGGAAAAGTAAACGATGATAATGTTTCGATTACCGCTGTAGCAAGTGACTACGAAGAGGCTGACAAGTATGTTGGCGAGAACAAAACGGTAACGCTTACTTTTTCATTAGCTGGAGAGAAGAGAGACAATTATGTGATTGCTGGTGATAGCAAAACTGTAGAATATACAAAAGCAGCGATCACGCCAGCAACTCAGACGATCACAGGGAGTCCTGCTGCTTTGAAAGTCAACAACAAACTTGATTTAAGCAAGACTTTCACGTCCAATGCAAAGGACGCAAAGCTGACCTTTACATTAGACCCAAGCTCAGAAACGGATGTTGTTAAACTGGAGGGAACAACCTTAACGGGTCTTAAAGCAGGAACTGCAACCATCAAGGTTACCGCAGCTGCAGTTGATGTGAATAAGGATGGCAAAAATGAATATGAAGCACTCGCCAACGGCACAGTCACAGTGAATGTAACTCCGAAAGACACAATCGAAGCTGATAATATTACTTTTGCGGCTAAGCAAATAATCTACGGAGAGGCTTATACGCAGAAGGCACCTACATTGACAGCGGGCGCCGGAGAAGAAGGCGGAGATTGGTCTTACACCTATAAGGGCAAAGATGGCACAACAACAACCTACGAGGAAAGCACAACACCGCCAACAAATGCAGGCACCTACACCGTAACCGCGAAATATGAAAGCGAGAATAAGGTTGGAACAGCGACTGCAGATCTGACGATCGCTAAGAAAGACTTACACATCACAGGCGTAAAAGTTGCGGATAAGGTCTATGATGGCACCGACGTAGCGAAAATTGAGGGAACTCCGATACTTAATCCAGCGGACATCGTAGCGGGCGATGCAGACAAGCTTGAGCTTGTCACGACTGACGCAACAGCAACCTTTGCAGAAAAAAATGCCGTTGCAAACCAAGAGGTAACATTCGATGGATACACATTGGCCGGAGAAAAAGCTGCAAACTACGAATTACAACAGCCGACAGGTGTGAGAGCAGCCATCAACAAAGCACCGTTGAGGATCAAGACTGCCACCGTCGCAGAAAAAACCTATGATGGTAAAACAACTGCAACGGTTAATGAGGTTACCTTTGACGGACTTGTAACGGTTGGGGAAAAGACTGAAACATTAACTGCTACTACCGATTATACAGTTGACGCTTACTTCTTCGCTGGTCCGGATGTTGGTACTGACAAAGATGTTATAGTAGAAGTAACTTTGAAAGATGACGGAAATGTAGCGAAAAACTATGTACTCGATGGGGATGCGATTGACGCAAAAGGAAATATCAAAAAAGCAACCAAAACTTCCAACCTTACCGCAGAGGTAACCGTACAGAAGGAAACTTATGGTTTCGTAGACATTCATAGTGCGATTGAAACCGATGGTGACATTGGTAAAATTTCTGTTCCTGAGGGCAAGGATGAGTTCTTCACTACCGATGGAAAGCCTAGCGTAAATGCAAGAGATCTTTTGGAATTTACTTTAAGTGAAACGGCTTCGGATAGTGTAGAGATTACAGTACCTGTTGAAAACGCCAGAAACTATGAAAACTATAACATTAAGGTAACTGTTACAGTAAGTGACACTGAACAAGTGAATGTTTCTGCACCAAGAGCCCTTGATAGAGTTTACGATGGTACAATGAAGCCGCTTGTTGAAGCAGGCGTATTATCCAGCGAAAAGTATAAACTGCAATATGCAGTGGATGATGGCGAGTTTGGATTTGACATTCCAACTGCAAAAGACGTTAATGTCAAAGATAACGGAGATACCAAAGCTTACACCGTAAAATATAAGGTTGTAAGTGTTGCCGAAACCGGAGATGTGACAGACAAAAAAACAGAGTTTGATCCTGTCGAAGTGCGAATCGAAAAGAAAGAAGTCACCTATGCACCAGAGAATATTACGCTTACAGAAGGCAGTGCGCTTCCGACACCGGTTCTGAAATGGGATGGTGTGATTTCTTCAGAGGAGCCGTTAGAGGCACAGCTCAAAGCATTCGCAGAAAAAGCTACTTTTAAGTTTGTCAACGACGAAGGCGTAGAACTGAAAGACTCAGCTGCTCCGGGTAAATATCGAATTGTATGCACCAATACATCGGAGTTTGCGTATACCGACCACAATTATGATGTATACGATGATGAAGGAATTCTGACGATCAACAAGAACAGCGGTTCTTCCGGCGGCTCCTATTATCCGTACACGCCGAGCACACCGTCCAAACCGTCTGCGTCGAATCTGGACAAGACCAAGACGGACAGCACGACAGCCATCAACGCGGCAGCGACTGCAAACAAGTACGATGCAGCAGAGCAGGCTGAGGTGAAGAAGATTCTCGACAAGGCAAACGCTGACATCAAGAACGCAAAGACCGAGGCAGAAGTGAAAGCAATCGAAGAAGCTGCACAGGCTGAGATCGACAAGATTCTGACCACCGAGGAGAAAGCAATCGTCGCGGCGCTCGACAATGTGGAGAAGCGCGATTTCGCAACAAAATCCAAGGTCATCACCAGAAAGGGCGGCAAGAAGGTCATCAGACTGACTTGGACTGCACCGGACGGCGTAGATGTTGACGGCTATGAGATTTTCAGATCCACGAAGAAGAACTCCGGTTTTGGCAAAAAACCGTACTTCACAACATCTAACACAAGCTACACGAATACGAAAGACCTGAAGACAGGCAAGACCTACTACTACAAGGTCAGAGCATTTGTCGTAATCAACGGAGAAAGAGTTTACACTGACTACTCCCTGCAGGCATTCAGAACGATCAAATAGTGGAAAGGGAGCATACGCTTACCTATCACAATAAACAGCAAGAGGCGCGCATCGGAGGAACTGGTGCGCGCCTTTACGCAATTTTTGCAGGGTAGAGGTGCAGAGTAACACTTGAACATCGGAACTTATAGTGTTATAATAGATTTGTGTTTAGTAATTATTTTGTTTGAGAGAATGAAATAAAAAGGAGATCAAGCGAAATGGACAAATTAATTATCAGTGCATGTATTTGCGGTGCAGAAGTTACGAAGGAAAATAACCCGGCAGTACCTTATACGGTAGAAGAGGTCGTTAGAGAAGCAAAGTCTGCTTATGATGCAGGCGCAGCTTTGATCCACCTGCACGTAAGATGGGACGACGGTACCCCGACACAGGACAAGGGCAGATTCCAGGAAATGGTCGACGCGATCCGCAAAGAGTGCCCGGATGTTATCATCCAGCCTTCCACCGGCGGTGCAGTTGGCATGACTGACCTCGAAAGATTACAGTCTACCGAGATCACACCAACGCCTGAGATGGCAACCTTAGACTGCGGTACTTGCAACTTCGGCGGAGATGAAATTTTCATCAATACCGACAACACGATCGCAAACTTCGGCGACATCATGCAGGAAAGAGGCATCAAGCCGGAATGTGAAGTATTCGATAAGGGTATGATTGACTTAGCGCTTAAGGCAGCAAAGAAGGGTCACATCAAGTATCCGATTCACTTCGACTTCGTACTTGGCGTACAGATGACTGCGACTGTTCGTGACCTTGTCATCATGGCGACATCCATCCCGGCAGACTCCACCTGGACTGCTACCGGTATCGGCAAGAACGCATGGGGCATCGCTGCTGCGACCATCGCTATGGGCGGACACGTTCGTGTTGGTTTCGAGGATAACGTATACATGTCCAAGGGCGTTCTGGCAAAATCCAACGGCGAAATGGTAGAAAGAGTCGTTCAGATGGCAAAGCTGCTCAACAGAGAAGTTGCAACGCCTGCAGAAGCAAGAGAAATCTTAGGATTAGCACCGCTCAAATAAGACGGCGAACGCTTGTAATCAAAAAGATACATCAAAAAGGTGACCGGTTTGGTCACCTTTTTTGAGACAACATTAAAAAAAGACAAGGAAAAGTAGGCAATGAACAAGAAATTGCATGTGGATTACGGCGCGATCCATGCATCCTATTGGATGCTTTACGGCGTAACTTCCAGTTTTGCATCGGCTTTTTTGCTGCATGCGGGTTATACAAACGGAGAGATTGGGATCATTCTGGCGGTCGGCAATGTGCTGGCGGTGTTTTTACAGCCGCTGATCGCGGATTTTGCGGATCGCACGCGGAAAATATCGCTGCTGGGCGTGCTGCAGCTTTGCACGATACTACTGATGCTTCTGGAAGCGGCGCTGTTTGTGTTTGGGCATAAATCAGCGGCGCTGTGGGTGGTCTTTGCGATGATCATCGCCTGGATGACCGTGCTACATCCGCTGATCAATTCCCTTTCCTTCAAGCTGCAGGAAGCGGGCATTCACATCAATTTCGGGGTCTGCCGCAGCATGGGTTCTCTGTTTTTCTCTATCATTTGCGGCATACTCGGCACCCTCGTTGAGCGGCATGGCGTCGGTATCCTGCCGGTTGCCGGAGAAATGACCTTGGCGGCATTGCTGCTGGCGCTGTTTCTGGCCGGCAGGCATTTTGGCATGGCCGGACAGGGTACAGCAAAGACAACGGTGCGTGCTGCGGAGCCTGCAGAGACTATAGAGAACATCACACTGATCGATTTTATCCGCGACAACAAGGTCTTTACTTTGATGCAGCTTGGGATAGCGGCGATCTATTTTCAAAATTCCGTACTCAACAATTTCATGCTGCAGATTGTGGAAAGTGTCGGCGGTACGAGCGAAGATATGGGACGCGTTTTTGCTGTGATGGCGTTTTTGGAGATCCCGGCGCTGTTCTTCTTTGACCGGATTCGCAGATGGTTCTGCTGTCAGACGCTGCTCAAGGTCGCGGCGATTGGCTTTACGGCCAAGATCTTATTGATCTTTGTGGCGAAAGACATCACACTGATCTATGCGGCGCATCTCCTGCAGCCGTTCAGCTTTGCGCTGTTCCTGCCGGCGATGGTTGCCTTTACCGATGAGATCATGCGCAGGGGAGAAGCAGTGAAAGGACAGGCATGCTATACGATGATGATTACGGTTTCTTCGATCATTGCTTCGATTGCGGGCGGCGTGCTGCTCGATACGGCGGGCGCGAAAATGATGCTGCTCGTCGCAACGATTTTGACAGGTGTGGGTGCTGCGACGGTCGTCCTGCTTGTGGGAAGAATCCGGCAAAAAACCGACAAAACGCAGCAGACTGCGGCTTAGAACTTGCATAAATCAAAATATCACCTCATACGATAGAGCAAGAATGGGGTGATGTTTTATGAAAAAAATTCTTTACGGCGGGATGGTGCTCAGCGTGCTTGGCTGCTGCATTCTGCTGGTCATGGGGCTGACGTACGGCGGCAGCGGCAGACCTCTGCCGTTTGGGCTGCAGAGCCGCAGCGGACAGGAGAGCGCAGCGGAGCATACGGCGCAGGCAGAGCAGGCCAGCCGCGCGGTAGCGGCGGCGGCTGACGGCAATTGGGGTCTTTCGTTTCAGAACGAGGGCAGTGCGCCAATCGGCAACGCGACGCCGGAATACCTCGCGGATTTTCAAGCCTATTATATCGGTCCGGGAGACCCGAGCGAAAAAAAGATTTATCTGACCTTCGACGCGGGCTACGAAAACGGCGTGACGGAGAAGCTTCTTGACGTGCTGAAGGAGGAGGAAGTGCCTGCTGCTTTTTTCGTGGTCGGCAATTTTATCGAGGAAAATCCGCAGATCATCCGGCGCATGGAGGCAGAGGGGCATACGGTTGGCAATCATACGATGCACCACCCGGACATGTCGTCGATCGCTGACGAAGCGGCGTTCCAAAAGGAGCTCGCGGAGCTGGAGACGGCGTATCAGAAGACCACCGGCAAGGCGATGAAAAAGTTTTATCGCCCACCGCAGGGCAAGTACAGTGAGGAAAACCTCAAGCAGGCGAATAAGCTGGGCTATACGACGGTCTTTTGGAGTCTGGCTTATGTCGACTGGCTGCAGGATCAACAGCCGACCCGCGAGGAAGCGCTGAATCTTTTGAACAAGCGGATCCACCCGCAGGCTATCGTGCTGCTGCACAGCACGTCCAAGACCAACGGCGAGATCCTCAAGGAACTGATCGAGGGATGGAAAGCGCAGGGCTATACCTTCTGCAGCATCGAAGACCTCGGCACCCGCAAGCTGTGACAGAGCGGGTGCCGGGCGCTTCCGGTGCTACAAATCAAATTCCGGGTTGATGGCGTAGAAGTTCTTGCTGTTCAGATCCTCCTGGACGAGTCTGAGCGCTTCACCGAATCTCTGATAATGTACGACCTCGCGTTCTCTCAGGAAACGGATCGGGTCGAGGACGTCCGGGTCATCGCACATGCGGATGATGTTGTCATAGGTGGTGCGGGCTTTCTGTTCCGCTGCCATATCTTCGGACAGGTCTGTGATGGCATCACCCTTAGAAGCAAGGCAGAGCGCGTCAAACGGGAAGCCTGCCGCCGCCTGCGGGTAGACTCCCGCGGTATGATCGACAAAGTAGGTTTGGAAACCCGCTTTTTCAATCTCTTCCATCGTCATATCGCGGGTCAGCTGATGCACGATGGTGGCGACCATCTCCAAATGCGCCAGTTCCTCAGTGGCGATATCCGTTAACACGCCCGCGACATTGCGGTAAGGCATCGAATAACGCTGCGAGAGATAGCGCAAAGAGGCGCCAAGTTCACCATCCGGACCGCCGTATTGACTTATGATAAATTTTGCGAGCGCGGGATTTGGATTTTTGATCTTAATCGGGTATTCTAATCTTTTTTCATAATTCCACATACTATGCTTCCACCTCCCATGGCCAAGGACCCTGCGTCCAGCTCCAGCCGCCTGCTGTGTTTACATCGTTTAGCGTCAGCGGACCGTACATCGATTCGTATTCCTTGCGATATTTCAGATACCACTCCTGGTTTTCCCTATAAAAATCGAGAGCCAGCGCGTTTTGCGGATGCGTATCCAAAAAGAGCGCCGTGTCGTACAGAACGAAGCCGAGAGATTGGATTTTATTAAAAAGTTCCTGTCGATTCACTGGCGGTGCCCTCCTTTCGCGCGTTCTGTCAAAATTGTTTTTCCTTCAAAAGGAAGATCCAGCTCCGGGAAAATCGTTCCTCTTGCCAGAGAAACGGCGTCAGAGTAGGTGCTCTTCCACTGCTGCATCGGCGTATAGGTCATCGCCAGCGGCAGACTGCCGAGGTAGCGCGTATCAAAGGTCCGCGCATCCGGATACGGCGCGCCGGGTGTGTTCGGTGTGTTCGGCGTATTCGGCGCACTTGGCGTACTCGGCGTGCTCGGCATGTTTGGCGTGCTCGGAGCTGACGGCTGCTGTGCGCCTGCGCTGCCGGAATTTGCAGGCGGTACGGCAGGACGATCCGGCGGCATCCAGCCACCCATGCAGCCGCCGCCAAGGGTGATCGGCATGCCGATATAAGGTTCTGTCATCAAAGTAAAAACCCCTTTCTAAACAAAAGTATATGGTACTATATGCAAAGATGCAAAAAAGTGTGATTTTGCTTGCTTTTTTCAGGAAAGAGGCATATGATAGAAACGAGTAAAGAAAGCAAAATTTTTTTGCGAAAAACACAAAGATTAACAGCAATTTAGCAATTATAGGGTATATGATATTAGCAGAAGGAGCAGGCGCAATGAAAAAACAGACAGAACCCCTGACCGATAGACAGAAAGGGAACAAGAGGGTAATCCTTTCGCGCGGAGAGCTTGTGCGCGTACACCGAAAAGATACCTTTTTCTCCATTGCGGTCTTTACGCTTACAACGATCGGATGCTTTTTCTTTAATCACATGGCATCGGACCCGACCCTGAACATTGCAATGCTCTATACGCTGGGTGTGTTCATTATTGCGCGCTATACAGAAGGCTATCTCTACGGCGTGCTGTTCGCGGTAACAAGCGTACTGAGCGTCAACTTCTTCTTTACCTATCCGTTTCAAAATTTCAACTTTTCTCTGGAGGGCTACCAGGTCACCTTCCTGGGGATGCTGCTGATCGGCATCATCACGTCGGTCATGAGCACCAACATGAAGGAGCAGCAGCGCCAGCTGGCTGAGCAGGAAAAGGCGCTGATGGAGGCGCAGAAGGAAAAAATGCGTGTGAACCTTTTGCGAGCCGTTTCCCATGACCTCAGAACACCGCTGACCGGCATCATCGGCAGCAGCAGTTTCTATCTGGAGATGGGAGACAAGCTGTCGGAAGCCGAAAAGCGGGAGCTGGTAGAAACGATCGAAAACGATGCCAACTGGCTTTTGAATATGGTGGAAAATCTGCTGTCCATTACCAGGATCGACAACGAGACAGCCAAGGTGACAAAGTCGCTGGAGGCAGTCGACGAGGTCGCATCTGCGGCAGTCATTCGCTTCAAAAAACGGTTTCCGGAGGCGGTTGTCCATGTCAAGGTGCCGGATAATCTGATCATGGTCATGATGGACGCGATGCTGATCCAGCAGGTCATTCTGAACATCCTGCAGAACGCGCAGCTGCACGCCAAAAGCACCCTGCCATTGGAACTTTTCATCGATGAAGACGAGGCGTCTGTATATTTTCACATCCGGGACTATGGTATCGGCATCGACGAGAAACGTATCGCTACCATTTTTGACGGAGACAATTACCATGAAACCAAAGGTGAGACAGACGGATACAAAGGGATGGGTATCGGCTTGTCCATCTGTAAAACCATTATTACTGCAC
>OLNF01002663.1_pt1 | contig 13729 bp, 9 predicted proteins | sample 1673061 | NCBI WGS metagenome assembly OLNF01 (sample SAMEA3136751, study PRJEB25190) | human gut metagenome | reverse complement strand
TCGAATACGCCCAAGCGGAACTGCGGCGGGACATGGACGCCGCGGGGCGCAGAAAGCTGCTGCGGCTGTTGGACGCACAGAACACATTGCTGGTTGAATCCAAGCTGATGAGCTTCACGGCGGGCTTCAAGCTGGCGTGGGGCATGGCGAAAGAGCTGGAGGCAGACGGGCTCTACTCCTTCGAGCAAGAGGAAGAAGAACACATCTGCCATCCGGCGGAACAGGAGGACTAAATGGCGAAACGAAGACCGGCCGGTGACGGCATGGTGCGCAAGCGGGAGGATGGCCGCTGGGAGGGCCGTATCGTGGTGGGACACAAAAGCAACGGTGACTCCATCTTCCGGTACATCTCCGCGCCCACGCAAAAGGAACTGTCCGCCAAACTGCGGCAGCTCACCGAAGCCTATAAAGGCGTAGACCTGACTGAAGAAAGCAATATGGCCCTCTCCGTCTGGCTGGACAAATGGCTGGACGAGTACATGGCCGCTACGCTTCGTCCCACCACCCTGAACGGCTATCGCCGCTCTCTGGAACTCCATGTCAAACCCTATCTCGGAAACAAAACTCTCTCAAAAATCACTGCCGTCGACCTGCGGTCGCTCTACCGCACCTTGCAGGAAACCGGGCGGGTACATCCCAAAGATGGACAATCCCCCGGCCTTTCCGCCAGAACGGTCCACGGCATCCACACCACCCTGCACCACGCCCTGAAAACGGCTATGGAGCAGAACCTGATCCCCAACAATCCCGCGGCAGAAGTTGACCCGCCCAAGTTTGACGGCGCGCCCTTGAAGATCCTCACCGAAGCACAACTGGACGCGTTTATGAAAGTCATTGAAAAGGATGCGTTCTGGCATGATTTCTTCTACACCGCGGTGACCACAGGTCTGCGCCGGGGCGAGATCTGTGCACTGCGGTGGGAGGATTTCGATACGAAACAGGAAACGCTCCATGTGCGGCGCACCCTCCATAAAGAGAAAGGCAAACCGCTTACCACAGGCGATACCAAGACTTATGCAGGAACACGGAAGATCGTCCTGCCGCCCAGCACGGCACAACTCCTGCGGGAGCGAAAGAAAACAGCGCCGACCGAATGGATATTCCCTAATCCCTTTGATCCAGAGCAACCTATCGCCCCCGGCACAGCATACAACCGCCTGAAAGTACTACTGAAAGAAGCTGGACTGCCGGACATCCGCTTCCACGATCTGCGGCATACCTTCGCCACTCATGCCCTGTCCTCCGGTGTGGATGCCAAAATACTGGCTGGCATTCTGGGCCACACGAAGGCCAGCTTCACGCTGGACACCTACACGCACACCACCGGAGATATGCAGAAGCGTGCCGCTGAGATCGTGGGCGGTTTCCTGACCGACTACCTTGGAGAGGAGATGAAACCTTGGCAAAGCAGCGAAAACACGGCACCGGCACCGTCCGTCTGAGAAGTGATGGCCGCTGGGAGGGCCGCGTTGTCATCGGCTATGATGACAGCGGACTGCCCAAAACTAAAAATGTGCTGGCAAAAACAAAGACCGAATGTGAAAAAAACCTCAAAAGCTTGATTGCCGCGCAAAAAGGATCTGAGCCGCAACCGTCCCGGCAGACCATGACAGCCGCCCAATGGCTGGACTTCTGGTATCAGACCTACAAAAAGCCAAATCTTCGCCCCAACACCCAGATGTCCTATGAACGGCGGATCTATCAGCACATCATCCCAAACTTGGGCCCCATTCCACTGAACAAACTTACCACCGGAGATATCCAGCAGTTCTATACCGGGCTTAAACAAAATGGCCGTCTGCTCCGGCAGGAACAGTATGGCGAAGGACTTTCCGACCAAACTGTCCGCGGCATCCACACCACCTTCCACGCGGCGCTGGACAAGGCAGTCTCTGAGAAGATCATCCCCAAAAATCCTTCCAACTTCTGCCGACTCCTCTCTGCAAAAGTCAGAGAGATGCAGGTTCTCTCCCCGGAGGAGATCCAGCGGCTGCTCATCCAGTCCAAAGAGGACGGCTGCTTCGAGCTGCTCCTGCTGGAACTGTCCACCGGCCTGCGCCGTGGTGAGATCTGCGCCCTCCAATGGGATGACCTAAACTTCAACACCGGAGAACTTCAGGTAAAGCGGCAGGTACACCGGGTCAAGGGAGAATTGGCAGTGTCCGAGCCGAAAACAAAGGCGTCCAACCGGAGCGTCATCCTCCCGCCCCCTGTTCTAAAGGTGCTGAGTGACTACAAAACCGAAATAAACTCTACATGGATGTTCCCCTCCCCGCTGAACAATGACTCGCCCAGAGATCCCGCTGCTGTCCGCAAGCGGCTGACCACCATACTGGAGCGGGCAGACTGTAAGCGTGTCAGATTTCATGATCTGCGACACACTTTCGCCACCGCATCTCTGGAACACGGCATGGACATCAAGACTCTCTCCACCATTATCGGTCATGTCTCTACCGCAACAACTCTGAATGTTTACGCTCATGTCACAGACGAGATGAGGAAAATCGCTGCGGCGAAAATCGACCGAGGGATCGCCAAATCAGAATCCCTCCAAGATATAGACACAGCGCCAAGAAAACCGGCTCCATCTACCTTCCTGCCCCACAAAGGGCAGCGCCGCAAACCCGGCACTGGCTGCGTCAGCCAGATCAACGAAAAGCTGTGGGAAGGACGGTATTCTCCCAAACTTCCCAACGGCGCCCGCCTCGCCCGAAATGTCTACGCCCACAGCGAGAAAGAATGCGAACAGAAACTGGCAGAACTGATCGTCCAAACGAAAGCAGAAATTGCCGCCCAGCTGCAGCAGCCCCAAGCCCCGGCATGAATCACGCAAAGAAGAAACGCGGAGTTCCCGATGCCATGTCGGGAACTCCGATTCGTTCTGTCTGTGGTATTTTATGTGGTCAGCGAAAATCCGCAAAACTGTATCGGTTCCAAAAGTTGCAGAAATCAAAAGAAAACACCCGAAATCCGAAGATTTCAGGTGTTGTTCTGTCGGGTGTTGACAGAAAAGATGCAGGAGCAAAGTCTTGTGCCGCAAGGGTTTGCGGGCTTTTGAGGCTCGATTTTCCGTTTTGCAATTCGAACCCCCAGCATCTTGTGATGACGGATGAATGATCTGTAAATGTGCGCGTGAATCTGTAAATTAAGTATACGTGAAAATACATAAAACGTCAATTCCAATAGACCAATTTTACGAGCCTTTCATTTGAAGATCCTTTGCGCTATCAATCGTCATGTTTGTTTCCTCCTGTTTTTTGTCTTGGGCGTAGCCTGCGTCAACACAATGGCATAACGTAGTCGGGAAAGCTATTCGTGAACCCGGACAAAGATTTATGCCTGAGCTTGTGAAAAACTTACTTAAATAGAAAGTGGAGACACATTAGCCAATCGCCAGTGCGCCTCCACTCATCATTTCAGCAAAAAGTTCTGGTACAGACTTTTAGTTGCAACGATGTACTTTAATGCAGGAATTATCCCATGGTTTTTGACAATGAAAAATATGCATCTTACAAATAACTTCCTTGGTTATATTTTGCCGGCAATTGTTTCTCCATTTAACATTATCCTGACAAAGACGTTTGTGGAGTCTGTTCCAAAGGAACTTCAGGAGGCAGCAGAGATTGATGGTGCAGGAACTATAAAAGTATTTTTGAAGATTATGATTCCTGTTATTAAGCCGATTATGGCAACAGTTGCTATTTTCTCAGCAGTTAATCAGTGGAATGCATTTCAGGATACACTTCTTTTAATGACAGATACGAAGCTGTATCCGCTGCAGTTTATTTTGTATCAGTATTTGAATCAGGCAAGTTCCTTAAAGGCACTGGCAAACAGTTCTGCAAGCTCAGGCGCTATGGCAGCTGCTTCCGCAACAGCACAGACAGCGACGAGTGTGCGTATGACTGTTACGATTTTGGTTGTTGCACCAATCATGTTTGTATACCCGATTTTCCAGCGATATTTTGTAAAGGGTATTATGGTAGGAGCAGTTAAGGGCTAAAGGGTCAAAAAGGAAAAATTAAAGTAATAGAAAATAAAGAAAGATTAAAGTAAAAATCAAGGAGGATTTTACTATGAAAAAGAAAAATGTAGCAAGCATGGCAATGGCAGCGATGATGGCAGCAGGCGCACTTCCAATGAATGCGTGGGCAGCACCAGAAGTGAATCATGATGAACCCCTGACAATCGAAGTTTACGATGTGGCAGCAAACTATCAGGGTATGCAGACTGGATGGTACGCAAAGGAAATCAAGGATCGTTTCAACATCGAGTTAAACATCGTTGCGCCGCAGGTATCTGGTGATGCAGCATCTCTTTACCAGACACGATGTGCATCTGGTGATCTGGGTGATATTATTATTCTGGATAATGCAGATATGCAGGATTGTGTTGATGTAGGTCTGATCGCAGATATCAGCGAGGATCTTCCAAATTATGAGAATCTCATGAAATATGAAGAGCAGATTAGTCTGTTTAATGATTCGATAAATGAAGTAATCGGAACGGAAGGCGTTTATGCAATTCCGGCAGAGATGAACTCCAATGGACCGACTGAGTACAAGGAAGATACTGTAGCTGTAATGCCAAGACTTGAGTGGGATCATTATGTAGAAGTTGGCGCACCAGAGATGAAAAATCTTGACGATCTGTTAGATACCTTAAAGAAGATTCAGGATGCTTATCCGACAAATGAGGCTGGAGATAAGACATATGCACTGAGCTTATGGCCAGATTGGGATGGCACAAGTATTGAGAATGTAAATCAGCTTACAAAGTGGTATGGTCAGGAAGTAAATGGTTCTATTTTACTGGGAACAGATAATTCCATCACACCATTAACTGATAAAGACGGCGCTTACTATAAGATGTTAAAGTTCTTATATAAGGCAAATCAGATGGGACTGGTTGACCCAGATTCCGCTACACAGGACTGGAATGCAGCATGTGACAAGATGCGTCAGGGAAGAGTTCATCTGTTCTGGTACAACTGGCAGTATGGTTTCTGGAATTCACCAGCTAAGGGCGAGGCTCGTCAGAATTATCGTGGTATTCCGCTAGAAGATCTGAATATTTATCAGGCATCAGATACCTACTATGGCGATGGCCGTGCATGGGCAGTTGGTTCTAACGTGTCAGATGAAGATAAGGCGCGTATCCTTGAATTTATGGATTGGCTTTGCTCACCAGAAGGTCTGACTATGCAGCATATTGGTCAGGAAGGCTTTATTTATACTGTAAATGATGATGGTACATATACACTGACAGATGCTGGTATGACAAGATTTGCAGATGATCCTCAGGTACCAGAAGAACTTGGCGGCGGTTCCTGGACTGATGGAAATAACCAGATAAATCAGTGGCTTGTTGCAAGTATTGAGATGAATCCAGAAACAGGAGAGACATTTGGAAGTGATTACTGGGCATCCTTCCTTGAAAAAAATAACACAGCAACAAACAAAGAGTGGAGTGAGAAGTTTGGTTCTGAAACTGAAGTTTCATATCTGGAGGAAAATGGAATGCTTAATATTGTTCCGAATGTAAACCTTGTACTTCCAATTGATACAACCGATATCGCGCTGATCAGAAGTCAGTGTGGCGATCAGGTCAAGGCAACATCCTGGCAGGCAATCTTTGCATCAGATGATGCTGAATTTGATCAGATGTGGGATGAAATGTGTGTTACACTTGAAGGTCTTGGATGGGACCAGCTTGTTGAGTTTGATACAGATAAGTATCAGGCAGTAGTAGATGCAAGAGAGGCAGCAGTAGCAGAGTAAATGAAAATGAGTTGTTCTGGGCTGCATATATAAAGTGATCTGAGGTCAAAGGGGAAAAAGAAAAAAGGAAAAGACAGACACAGCATGGATGATCTGGCGGGGAAAGGCGAAACTGCTATTCTCCGCCTTTTCTATAAGAAAAGGAGAAAAAAATATTATGAAGCTTTATATTAACGAAAAAAATAGAAAAGGTCATATTGAGCCGGAGATTTACGGGCATTTCAGTGAGCATTTAGGCCGCTGTATTTATGAGGGAATTTATGTGGGAGAGGATTCGCCAATCCCAAATAAAAATGGTATGAGAACAGATGTGGTTGAGGCTTTAAAGGAAATTAAGGTTCCTGTACTTCGCTGGCCGGGCGGCTGTTTTGCTGATGAGTATCACTGGATGGATGGTGTTGGTCCTAAGGAAAGCAGAAAGCAAATGATCAATACCAACTGGGGCGGTGTGACTGAGGATAATAGCTTTGGAACACATGAATATTTTGAACTGTGCGATCAGCTTGGCTGCAAAACATATGTCAACGGAAATGTTGGAAGCGGCAGTGTGCGTGAGATGAGCGAGTGGGTTGAATATATGACATTAGATGGTGTGTCACCGATGGCAGATCTCAGAAAGAAAAATGGCAGAGAAAAGCCGTGGAGAGTGGACTATTTTGGTGTTGGAAATGAAAACTGGGGATGCGGCGGAAATATGACACCTGCTTACTATGCTGATCTTTATCGCCGTTATCAGACATATGTGAGAACATATGACAGCAATGCACCGATCTTTCGTATCTGCGGCGGTGCGAATGCTGATGATTATAAGTGGACAGAGGTGGTGCTTCGCGAATGTTTTGCAGAGCCGGCACCAAAAGAAGTACATGGCATGATGGATGGTCTGTCTGTTCATTATTATTGCGGCGCAGAAAAGGGACCACATAAGGGAAGTGCGACAGACTTTTCAGAAGATGAGTACTGGTACACAATGAATCGTGCGCTCGGCATGGATGAGTTGATTTACAGACATGGTGCAATTATGGATCAGTATGACCCAGATAAAAAAATCGGTATGATGGTGGATGAATGGGGCTGCTGGCATGATGTAGAGCCGGGAACAAATCCGGGATTTTTGTTCCAACAAAGCACAATGAGAGATGCACTTGTAGCAGGAGCTACATTTAATATTTTCAATCGCCATTGTGATCGTGTGAAGATGGGATGTATCGCACAGATTGTAAACGTGCTTCAGTCAGTTATTTTAACAGATGGACCAGAAATGATTCTTACACCGACCTACTATGTGTTCCATATGTATCGTTTCCATCAGGGAGCCGAGCTTCTTGAGAGTTGCCTGTCTGAGACAAAGAAGGTAGGAAATGATAAGTATCAGATGGATAACATTCAGCAGTCAGTATCACAGGATAAAGATGGCGTAATTACTATAACACTTGTCAATACATCACTTGATGGTGAGGAGACTATCGAAGCTGTTTTGATGGAGGAGACACCTAAAAAGGCAGAGGGCTTTATTCTTCACGGCGGATTAAATGATTATAACGAGTTTGGAAAAGAACCGGTTTTATATGAGAAGCCGCTTGATGTGCAGCTGACACAGCGCGGTGTGAAGTTTGTGGTACCGGCATGCTCAGTAGTGACGGTGCGTGTGAGGGAATGAAATGCTGATTGCAAAACCAAGAGTAAGTGAACAGATTATACAAGGAATCAGACAGAAAAATACATTGCTCTTGCTGTCACAGGCAGGTACAATTCGATTTATACCGATGTCCGATTGTGCAGTGCGAATTATCTGTACGAAAGCGGATTGTAAGGATACAAAAGAACCGATTTTGCCGAAGGAAGCCTTTGCACAATGGTCATTTGCAGAAGATGACCAATACATTTCTATTAGGCTTGCAAAGCTTACGATAAAGATAAATAAGAAAACCGCTTCCATTTCTTATTATAGACCAGATGGCACACGTTTGCTGAAGGAGCGAGATAGGGATAGTAGAACTATGGAGGCGTTCCAGTCTTACCGTATGGAGCAGGCAGGAAAGATTACGCATATTCAGACAGCAGACGGTGTGAAACAGTTTGTAAAGGATGCAGTTCGTGTGCCCGATAAGCAATTATATCATACTAGGATGCATTTTGAGTGGCAACAGGGGGAGGCGCTGTACGGACTTGGCCAGCATGAGGAGGGCGTGCTTAATCTTCGCGGTCATCAGGTGTATCTTCATCAGGCAAATCGAAAGATTGCGATTCCGCTTTTGGTGTCAAGTCTTGGATATGGCATTTTAATGAATACATCGAGTACAATGATTTTTAGCGATACAGAGTACGGTTCGTATTTGTATACTGAAGCAGTACCCCAGCTTGATTTCTATTTTATCAATGGTGAAGGAATGGATGGTGTTGTACGTGAGTACAGAAGGCTTACGGGAAAGGCATCAATGCTTCCGCGGTGGGCATTTGGCTATCTGCAGTCACAGGAGCGCTATGAGTCTCAGAAGGAAATTTGCCAGGTGGCCAAAGAATACCGAAAACGTGGTATTAGTTTGGATGGTATTGTGTTGGACTGGTGTTCTTGGGAGGACGGAATGTGGGGACAAAAAAGCTTTGATCACAGCCGTTTTCCAGATCCATCAAACATGATTCAGACACTTCATGATGAGGATGTTCACTTTATGATTTCAATTTGGCCGAATATGGATCCAAAGTGTGAAAATCACAAAGAAATGAAAGAAAAGAATTTGTTGCTTCCATTTTCAGATATTTATGATGCAAGGAATGAGCAGGCAAGAAAATGCTATTGGGAACAGGCAAAACAAGGATTATATCAGTATGGTGTAGATGCGTGGTGGTGTGATTCAAGTGAGCCATTTACACCTGAATGGAGTCATACAGAACGCGTGGAGCCAGCTTTACAGTATGAAGAATATAAGAGGACGGCAGGAGATTATCTTGGAGAGGAGCATACGAATGACTTTGCACTGTATCATGCAAGAGCTATCTATGAGGGACAAAGAAGTGAGATAAAAGGCAGCGATAAGCGTGTCTTTAATCTTACGAGAAGTGCATGGACAGGTCAACAAAAATATGGTGCTGTTATGTGGTCAGGAGATACCGCAGCCAGTTGGGAGACTCTTCGCCGCCAGATTCCAGCGGGACTGAATTTTTGTGCTAGTGGATTTCCATACTGGACAGCAGATATCGGTGCGTTCTTTGTAAAAAGAGGAGATTACTGGTATTGGGATGGTGAGTATGATGATACCGTGGAGGATCCAGCATATCTTGAACTATATACGCGATGGTATCAATGGTGCTGTTTTCTTCCTATATTTAGAGGACATGGTACGGATTGTCGACGTGAACTGTGGAATTTTAAGGGAGCGGATGGTGTATTTTATCAGTCTATGCTTCGAGCAAATAAGCTTCGGTATGAACTTCTTCCTTATATATATTCGACAGCAGGAAAGGTATGGTTGTATGACGCATCTATGATTCGTATGTTGGCCTTTGATTTTCCAAAAGATGCTAAGGCACTTGAGATTACAGATCAATATTTATTTGGAGAGAGCCTGATGGTATGTCCGGTGACAGAAACCATGTATTATAAGAAAAGTGCGACAGGAGCAGAAAAGCAGGAAAATCCGAGTAAAGTTCGTAATGTATATTTGCCAGAAGGCTGCGGATGGTATGATTTTTGGACAAATACGTATTATGAGGGTGGTCAGTGGATCGAGGCAGAGGCACCGATTGAGCGTATACCATTGTTTGTAAAGGAAGGAAGTATTTTGCCAATGCAGCAGTCAGCGAATAGTACGGCAGAGACAGTAATGTCAGGTAATCTTACATTTGTTGTGTATGCCCAAAAAGACTGCAGCTATGAGCTATATACAGATGACGGTGATGGATATGCGTATGAGAATGGTGCATATACGCTAGAGACCTATATGTGGAATCAGAGCGAACAGATTCTTAGAGATAGCAAGGGCAGGGAAGTGGTTTTTGTTTATGGCAAAGCCTCAAAGTGATTGTGTGGAAAAATCATGATCGAGTGATATTTTGTGAAAGAAATAAAATTAAGAAAGGTTGGTATTACATTTATGAAAAAACAGGCATTTAATCCATATCTTCCGTCATGGGAATATATTCCAGATGGAGAACCATATGTATTTAATGGACGTGTGTATGTTTACGGATCGCACGATTTTTATAATGGATATGTATTTTGTATGGGTGATTACGTGTGCTGGTCTGCTCCAGTAGATGATTTGGGAAATTGGCGATATGAGGGCGTGATTTATAAAAAGACACAGGATCCGGAAAATTCGGATGGAACGATGTGTCTGTACGCTCCTGATGTCACAGTTGGACCAGATGGAAGATATTATTTATTCTACGTGCTTGATAAGCTTCCGGTTGTATCAGTTGCAGTTTGTGATACACCAGCAGGAAAATATGAATTTTTAGGATATGTTCATTATCCAGGTGGCACGCGTCTTGGCGAAAAAGAAACAGATGAGCCACAGTTTGATCCAGGTGTAATCACAGAGAAAGATCAGACTTATCTGTACACAGGTTTTTGCGGAATTGGGGATAAGTCGAGAAGCGGCGCGATGGTGACAATCCTTGATAAAGATATGCTGACTGTGAAGACAGCACCGAAAATTATTGTGCCGGGAAGTGAGTACAGCAAGGATACGCCATATGAGGGTCACGCATTTTTTGAGGCTCCGTCTATTAGAAAGAGAGGCGACACATATTACTTTATTTATTCGTCTGAGGTTATGCATGAGCTTTGCTATGCGACGAGCAAGGAGCCTACGGGCGGCTTTAAATATGGCGGTGTAATTGTAAGTAACTGTGATCTTCATATTGATACATATAAGCCGGCAGATATGCCAACTGCATATGGTGCTAACAATCATGGAAGTATGGTTCAGATTGGAGATGACTGGTATATTTTCTATCACAGACATACAAACGGTACGTGGTACAGCAGACAGGGATGTGCAGAGCGCCTGACATTTGGTGAAGACGGCAGTATTTTCCAGGCAGAGATTACTTCATGTGGATTAAATGGCGGACCACTAGTTGGAGAGGGCTATTATCCGGCATATTTGGCATGCAATTTATTTACAAATGAGCCTTCTATTTATGTAGACGAACGTTTTCCTAAAATCATGCAGGATGGAAGAGATGGTGATGAGGATCCTGCATATCTTGGTGCAATTGTGGATAGTACAACAGTTGGCTTTAAATATTTTGATATGAAGAACATTCATCAAATTTCGATTGATGTTCGTGGTTATATAAAGGGAAGCTTTGAAGTAAAAACTGCATGGGATGGCAAAGTGTTGGCACAGATTCCTGTAGAGTACACGAATGTATGGAAACATTATAGTACACCAGTTGACATGCCAGATGGTGAGCAGGCACTTTATTTTACATTTAAGGGAGAAGGAAAGGGTTCACTGAAGGGCTTTTATCTGGAGCACTAGTACTTTCTGTGAAAGAGCGTTATAATCATCATAGCGTTTTAGAGAGGAGAAGATCAATGATTCGACAAACAAAAACAGAAAATGGTCTGGTGCGCGGTATTGAGGCAGCCGATCCGCGTATCACAGCTTTTCGCGGTGTTCCGTTTGCTGCACCGCCTACAGGGAAGAATCGCTGGCGCGCACCTTTGCCGTGTGAGAATTGGGAAGGAATAAAGGATTGTGCACGCTTTGTTCCGATTTCTGTGCAGGATACGCCAGGCATAGGTGATTCTCTATACAATAGAGAGTGGCATGTTGACCAGGATGTGCCTATGGATGAGGATTGTCTGTATCTAAATATCTGGACAGGAGCAAAAAGCGTGGATGATAGACGTCCAGTTCTTGTTTGGTATTTTGGAGGCGGCTATCAATGGGGCTATACAAGGGAGATGGAGTTTGACGGAGAGCGCCTTGCAAGACAGGGAGTTGTTGTTGTCACCGTCAATTATCGTGTGAATGTATTTGGCTTTTTGTCACATCCTCAGTTGACAAAAGAGCAGCCAGAAGCACCGTCCAATTTCGGAAGCCTTGATCAGAAGGCAGGTCTTGAGTGGGTTGTCAGAAATATTGCTAATTTCGGAGGTGATCCAAATAAGATTACAATTGCCGGACAGTCGGCAGGCGGTGCAAGTGTAATGTCGCAGCTCGCATGTGAAGAAAATGAAGGAAAAATTTCCGGTGCGCTTGTGATGAGCGGTATGATTGGAAGTCCTTATGAAAAGACACGTTTTGGCACACCGACACCTTTAGCTACGGCAGAGCAGATCGGAAAAGACTTTTTTGAATTTCTTGGCGTAAAAACCTTAGAGGAAGCAAGAGCACTTGATGCATTTGAGATTCGTGATAAGTATTCTGATTTTGCTAAGGATCATCCGCGTATGTATACTGTGATTGACGGTGTATTCTGCAAGGAAGACCCGTACAAAAAAATGCTTGAAGGAAGAGGCCTTTTAGTGCCTCTTATGGCAGGAAACACATCAGATGAGTTCTTAAATCATATTGAAGCTAAGGACGGCGAACAGCTTTTAAAAAAGGCAGAGGAACTTTTTAAAGATAAGGCAGATCAGTTTTTGTCATTTGAAGAAAATAAAAAGCAGACACCAGAGGGCTTTTCGCCTGTCAGTGGAATTGAGTACAGCGTAAAGCGAGCATTTTTATCAAGAAAAGCTACAGGCTGTAATCAAAACAGCTATTATTATCGTTTTGATGCTGATATTCCAGGATGGGACAATGCAGGCACATTCCACTCGTGTGATTTATGGTTTTTCTTTGAGACACTTGCCAAATGTTGGCGTCCATTTGACGGCCATCACTATGATCTGGCGCGTCAGATCAGCAGTTATTTTGTCAACTTTATTAAAACTGGCAATCCAAACGGAAATGATTATAATGAAAATAAGCTTCCAGAGTGGAAGCCATACTGCGATGCAGACCGCTATGAAATGAATTTTACAAAAGATGGCGCAGCAGGTGGAAGTACAGAGACTGAAAGAATGCGCTTTTTACTGGATAATGCAGAATAATTAAAAAAACAGGCAGAGAAGATCTTAATAGATTTTCCTCTGCCTGTTGGCGTTATCAGTTAATTATTTTTCTTTACAAAATGAATGCTTTTTAAATCAAAGTTGCTTCCAGGCAGGAATAAAAGAGTAACTGTCTGAGAGCCGGAGAGTACATTAACTGGGAAGCATTTTGTCGTATAGTCTTCGCTGTATGTAAATTCAGCAATGTTTAATGATTCCTCTTTGCCGTTTGAGGTGCGCACATGAATGGTATTTTTTGCAATCGGGGAACGTCCAGTGATCTCGATTACGGCAGAGGTCTCGTTTCCAAAATCCATATCTGTGTATTCAATTGTCACATTGTTTCCAATTCCGGTGATAGCATTGTCTGTGCGGCAGAAGGCATCGCCGTAAATACGGTCAATATCAGATGCGGCAAATGTGGTCCATGCCTTTTCCAATCTATGGAAAGTTAATCCGCCTATATGAAGCTTACGGTCTGTCACTTGTATTGTAAAGGTAGTTACACCTTTTAAGCGCTTTGGAAGTCTAAATGTTTCTTCCTGATACTGATCCCAGATCATCTTTTTATCATAGCGTCCAGTACAAAGAATTGTACCAGGTTTAGATTTTGTTTTTCCTTCAATAAAGGTCAGATCAACAGGCTGACTTTCAGTCTCAAAAATTGGAATTGTGACAGTATCAGTTCCAAACGTGCCAAAATCAAAAGGACCGTAAGTGATACTGGTAGTTCCTTCAGAACCAGTTGCGGTGCCGTGAGCATTTCCATTTGCCACTTCACCTTCAGCATATGTATATAAAGAACCGACAGTAAAGCTATATGGATCAAGATTCATAGTTCCGATTTGCTCTGCTTTAAATTCAAGCATTGAATAAAGAACAGTGCAGCCGCGAG
>OLNF01002656.1_pt1 | contig 13756 bp, 9 predicted proteins | sample 1673061 | NCBI WGS metagenome assembly OLNF01 (sample SAMEA3136751, study PRJEB25190) | human gut metagenome | reverse complement strand
AGCGCAGATCCGGTACCGGCTGTGTCAGCGAGATCAACGACCATCTCTTTGAAGGACGCTATTCCCCAAAATGGCCCGACGGCAAGAAACACGCCCGCAATGTCTACGCCCATACCCGCGAGGAGTGCGAGGAGAAGCTGAAGGTGCTGATCGAGGAGATGAAGGCAGAGATTGCGGAAGCGAAGCGGCTGATGGATTTGGGCGAGGGCGATGGGCGACTATTTATTAAAAAAGAGAAAAAGTGAAAAATCATATAAAAATCAACTCTATGGGAGCAATTATTTGCCACCATAGAGTTGATTTAGTTCATATGAAAACATGAGCAACAAGATCAATCCAGGGAATCAATAAGTTCTTTTAAACTAAAAAATCCCAAATTGCGAATTTGTTGAATCATAGCTTTAGAGTAACATTTTTCGTAGCCATTCTTTTCAATAGATAGAATGAAGGATTGCATTCCTTTAATGTGGGCTATCTTTTCAGGATCTCTTGACTTTAAGCAGTCTATTGCTCCCCAGTATAATTCATTTTTAGTAGCTCGCCCGACTGTGAGCAATCGCTTGTTATCTGGTTGCTTGGTAATGTTAATGCCAGTTATACGAACATGGTTAGAAATATTCAAATTATATGACCGCTTTTTTCTGTTGTTAAGTTGTAGGCCATATTTTGAAAGAAGTGACTGGGCCAAATCAACAACTTGATTTTCTACTTCGATGGGGGGGATGCGATTAGAATACTTAAATGAGACTGTAATATCATCTACATAACGGGTATATATTGGATTTTCCAATCCGAGTTTTTTTAGTTGCCCGAAGAAAATACCGTCAAATTCTTTCATATACACATTTGAAAGAAGTGGAGATGTTATAAAGCCTAATGGAAGTCCGCGGCTACTAACGCTACATAATTCAATGACATTTTTGCATTCTTTCATGCTTATTTGTTCGCGTGATAACAAATTCATTTCATAGAATAACTTGTCAGCAAGCTGTTTGTGACAAATATGCGGAAAAAAGTCCTTGATATCAAGCATGATAAAATAATCATTGTATAAGTGCGCAAGGGCATTGTGATATATAGATCTATTTTTTACATACCCTTTAGAAAAAATGGACGGTATAAAGCGCGCTTCAATGAAGTCATTAATTCTTTTGTGCCTGACTCTTAATTCACAATCGTCAGAACTATATGTTACTAATTTTCGAGTTTTATTCTTTGTACGAATATATCGAATTTTAATGTCGGGATGTTGTACATTCATGTAACTAACCTCCCAAATTCTGTCGTGCCGATATCGAGCAAGGCATCATTAATATGTCTTATATATTTATCGAGATGGGTTGATAATTGAATTTTCCTTGTAGTGGGAGAGACTGCGCTTATTTGAACAAGGCTAATTAAATTCGCAGCTTGAAGCATATATAAGAAATAGCCTACTGCCTGCTTCAATGTACAATTGGTACCCTTTAATGAAACACTAACCTTAAAATTTTCGGCGTCTATTCCGGTAAGCGATTCCACTGTGTTCCGAAGAATATCCCTATATACATTATATATGTAATTGACATGTATCCTAATCTCTTTTTCTTTGCGCAGTTCTTTACGGATAAAATCTACCCCTAACATTGAAAGTAAGTGTACTTTTAATGCTTCGATGTGTGTACTAATGGCAATCGATTGATTAGTTGATGAAAGTGTATAGTCAACAACACTGGGGGCATTATTAGAGTTATAAAAACGATTTTTCTGAAAATGAATCGTCCTTTTAGAAGTTCCGCTGATCAGAAATGATTCAAGTTCTTTTTCTAAAAATGTGCCAATTTTATTATCATGAAAATAAGAGTAATAGTCACTCTTGTTCGGAGAAGTGCGATGGACTTCCACATCTGGGTAATAACGAATTAATCGAACCATGTTTTCAGGAGCCTTTTCCTGAAAAAAGGCCAACCTAATAAAGCCAGAAATCTTTTCTTCCTCAATTGAAACCTTGTCGGGTACGAGTAGGCAGATTTTTTGAGCCAAAATGGGATCTATAGCAAACATTCCCAGTTCGGCAGCGGTCGAAATAGTTTCATGAATGATAATTATTTTACTGGCATATAGAGAAGCCAGTTGCTCAATTTGAGCAAGACCAGACAAATAAATATCATCATAAGACAAATATTGCTTACTTGTACTTGCAAATTGGAAATTCTCTTCCAAAATAATGGCATGCAAATTTGAGGTTGAGCCATCAATATGTTCTTTCAATATGTTCCTCTTATCATGTTTGCTTTTCTTGCTATAATGGCTACCACACAAAAAAACTATATTAAGAGGGTCGTCATAGCTATAATTCTCTGCGAAAATAAGCATGCTATACCCCCGTCTGTTATAAATAAAGAACTCCACTTGAATTTGGTACAATTCTTTGAACAGGAAGAAAGTGAAAGCGGGTTCTCGGCGTGAGCGAAGTTCGCGAGGGCCGAGGTTCTGATTTTACTTTCTTTCTGGCTACACAGCATGGCTGGAAGCCATTCCAAATTCAACAGAATGTAGTTACATCAACCTTAATAGCTAAGGCGGCAGTATGCCTTACTGGAGTTCTTTTATTTATTGTATCATAGATAGTATGAAATATCAAATTTTTCTACGCAATCAATTTCCTTAAAAGCCTTTTGTGTACTAATATAATTAGATGATTGAGCATATTTTACAGGATAACCCAGCCCTTTTAAAAAAACTTTACTATATGTACTTGCATTGTGATAATAATCTATAATGGAAATATATTTGCACAAGGTCTTTTTTTCAAAATTAGGAGTGTTACTCATTTTCCCCCAACACTGATCTTTTGTAAAAATGAAGTTTAAGAGAAAGCAAAAATGACTTAGCTTGATATTTGTATCAGAGAAAAGTAAGATATCTCTTTCTTCAGGGAAAGAGGGGAGCCCTGTGTAAGTAAATTTTGTTTTATCCAATTCTAATGTCGTTTGAACACCATTTCCGACATAAAGAGAGATAAACTGCGCCAAAAACCATTCGGTTTCGTTGTCTTCCATAGAAAGTATGGTTCTAATAATTTGGTCATCAGTTAAATAAACTCTCTGCTGCCCTGCTAAAATCAGAATTTTAGATTTTTTGCCTTTTCGAATCAAAAACTGAAATCTATGAGTATCGTTATAAATTTCGATTGGAATATATGTGTGAAAGTTATCGCTCTTTAGCGGAACAGAAAATTGTAAACACGACGCTTCAAAAAGCTCATCTATCTTTTGCAAAAAAGACACTACTCTAATCCCCCGATCGATTTTCTAAGTCCATAATACAAAGGCTCCCCAAAGTAGCTGCATTATAATAAATTATAGAGCATTTACATGAAGAACACAATAAAATATTGAATATATTCAGCTTCATTTCTTGCGCCGCAATAGACAAAGAATAAGAAAAATCCCTCTGAAATCGTTGATTTCAGAGGGATTTTGGTCCGAGTGGGGCGACTCGAACGCCCGGTCTCTTGAACCCAAATCAAGCGCGATACCAACTTCGCTACACCCGGATATTCACTTTTCTGCCATGATACCACGGCGAGCGGTAAAAATAAAGTTTTTTCTGTCTGTGGTCATTTATGTGGTCAAAGGCGATTTTATGCCGCTTTCGGCAATCGTGGAAAGTCCCGCAAACGCAGGTGTTGCAAGGCTTTGCGGCGTTTCGTTTTGCCTTGCCCCGGATACCGCCACGGCACTCCCAAATGTCGCGCCCTACCAGTTGAGCCACACCCGGTTATTCAATTTCTGCCATGATACCACGGCGAGGGGTAAAAATAAAGTTTTTTCTGTCTGTGGTCATTTTACATTTCTCCCATCCTACCATGCCGCGCGGAAAAAAGCAACAGGAAGCGGGCGATTTTCTGCCCGCTTTCTGCTGCTTTTTTGTATCGTTCTCTCGCTGTCAGTCCTGCTGGACCAGCGGCAGCGTTACATCTGCTCGGAACAGATCTGCGTCGATGGACAGCCGGAACGTGCCGCCCATCAGCTGCACAAGGCTTCGCACGATGGACAGCCCCAGCCCGCTGCCCTCCGTGTGGCGAGAGGTATCTCCTCGCACAAAGCGCTCCATCAGCTCGTCGGGGGAGATGTTCAACTCTGCCTGTGACACATTCTTGAAGCTCAGGGTCATCTGCCCGTCGGACACCACGCCGGACACGTAGACGCGGGTCTCCGGCATGGCGTATTTGCAGATGTTGGATACCAGATTGTCCATGACCCGGCTGAGCAGCTTGCTGTCGGCGGCCACCACGGGCTGCCCCTCCGGCGGCTGGGTCACCAGCGTCAGATGGCAGTCCGCCAGCCGATCCTGATACTCGCCGGCGATCTGGCTGAACAGCACACTTACATCTATGGGCTGCACGTCCACCGGCAGCGCGCCGGAGGACGCCTTGGACGCCTCCACCAGATCCTCCGTCAGCTTCTTCAGCCGCTTGCTCTGCCGGTCCAGCACCGCAATGTACTCCTGGGCGGCGGGGGAGGGGATGTCCTCCTTCTTCAGGAGATCCACGTAGTTGACAATGGAGGTCAGCGGCGTCTTGATGTCGTGGGACACGTTGGTGATCAGCTCCGTTTTCATCCGCTCGGCGCGCATCTGCTCCTGCACGGCGCTCTCCATGCCGCTTTGCAGCCGGTTCATGGCCTGTCCGTACCGCCGGAAGGCGCCGAACAGCCGCCTGGTGTCCACCGGCGTGGACAGGTCGCCCTCTGACAGCTGCTTGCCGTTTTTCTCCAGCGTCCGCAGGTTCAGGGCGATGGCCAGCACCGCCAGCAGCTCCACGAGCTTCAGCACCAGAAAATACTCTCCGTAGTAATTCATCTGATACAGTCCGATCTCCAGCAGCGCCAGACCCAGCCCCACCAGCGCCGTTTTCCACACCAGCGGGATGCCGGTAACGATGCGCCACAGCCACAGGGTCACGCCTCGCAGGATGCGCCACAGCAGCCGCAGTATCCGGGCGGTCAGGGAACCGCGGATGACGGAACCGGCCTTGCACTGGGCGGCAAAGACGCACAGGAACAGCAGCATGACCGGTATCAGCGCTGCACAGAAAAGAACCCGCCCCCATTCTGAATAGAAGGTGTCCCATCCGATGAAGAAGGCGCTTAGCAGCGCCAGCGCGAACACGTCGGCGGGGATCTTGTCCAGCCATGTCAGGTGGATATCCTCGCGGCCATGCCAGTGCCCGGCGGAAGCCATGGAGAAGCCGAAGCAGAACAGCGTCAGCAGGCCGCACAGTACCGTGAGGAAAATGGTCAGACCGGTATGCGTCAGCAGCCACGAGCAGACCAGATAGGAGTAGCTGGGGGCTTGACCGCTTTTCTCCAGAAGGGTAGCAGTGATGGCGACCTGAATGGAGGTAAGTCCCGTGCTTTCCGACAGGCGGTAGACATACAGCTCCTGCGTGTCATACAGCAGCTTGTCGCTCTCCGTCAGCTCAAAGTTGGCCAGATACGTCTCGCCGGTGTCCGGGTCGGATACGACAAGCTGGCAGGAGGAGAGTTCCCGGGAGAATGCATCGGCAAACAGCCGGGGCAGCTCCGACAAAAGCTGCTGGGCGGCTTCCGGGTTATATTCGGCGGAGTCGGCCGTGTCCGTGTTGACGAAGTAGTACGACCTGTCCAGCAGCCCTACGCTGTCCAGCTGGGCGCAGAGATAGTCGTTGGCCATGCTGAGACTGTCGTAGCACTGCTCCTGGTACAGAGTCCGCCGCAGGTATGCGCCGTCGTCCAGAAAGACGTTGTGGCTGACCAGTATGCCAATGCCGATGCCGCCCAGCACGGTCAGACCGCCCAGCACCAGCGTCAGCACGAAGGCAGCGGCCTTGGCCCAGGCCTTGTCCAGCCATTTTCTCACTTGATACCGCCCTCCATTTTATAGCCTTTTCCCCAGACTACCTTGATGTACCGCGGCTCTGAGGGGTTGATCTCGATCTTCTCCCGCAGGTGCCGGATGTGGACGGCAATGGCGCCGGCGGCGTTGAGGGGCACGTCGTCCCACACACGGCGGTAGATCTCGCTGGGGGAGAACACGGTGCCCGCGTTCTTCATGAGAAAGCGCAGAATGTCGTACTCCTTGGGGGTCAGTGCGGCGTTTTCACCGTCCACGGTCACGACCTTGGCGTTGTCGTCCAGCCGGATACCGCCGATGACCAGCGTGCTGGGCTGCACCGTGCCGCCGCCCAGCTGGAGATAGCGCCGCAGCTGGGACCGCACACGGGCCAGCATCTCCACGGGGTTGAAGGGCTTGGTGATGTAGTCGTCTGCCCCTACGTTGAGGCCCAGCACCTTGTCGGTGTCCTCACTCTTGGCCGTCAGCAGGATCACCGGCACGTTGCTGGTCTGGCGCAGCTGCGCCATGGCGGTGAGCCCGTCCATCACCGGCATCATGATGTCCATCAGGATGAGATGCACCTCCTCCCGGGCAGCCACAGCCAGCGCTTCTTTCCCGTTGTAGGCCTTCAGCACGCGATAGCCCTCCGCCGTCAGATAGATCTCCAGTGCTGAAACAATATCCTGCTCATCGTCACAGACAAGAATGGTATACATGTGCCGCGCCTCCTTTTCATACTCCGTTTATCATACGGGAAAATGAGGCGCGGCACAATAGGGGAAGTTTAGTTTTTCATTAAGTTTGCCGGCAGGCGTGCCGCCGCGCCGTGGCGGATGGGCTTCCACTCCACCTTCATGAACAGCGCCGCAAAGGAGATGGGGATGTAGGTGAACATGAACAGGGGGAAGCTGAATGTGTACATCACTTTCTGCCAGGCGGGAGCCTGGATGCGGTCCCACTCGGTGGCAGTGGTGACGGCGCCGATGGCCAGCAGCGTCAGATAGATGCCGCCCAGGCACTCCAGCAGGGACCGCATGGCGAACCACAGTCCTGCGCCCTCGGCCAGACCGATGCCCGCCAGCGTCACATTGGCCAGGATGCTGACGCACGTCAGCACAAAGGCGGGCATGATGGCCATGGCCATATCAAAGCAGCTCCAACTGCCCCGGGCTGCGCCCTTCAGCAGCTTGCCGCCGTACTTCTGGAACACCTGGATGTAGCCCTTGGCCCAGCGCAGCCGCTGGCGGCAGGACTGGCGGAAATCCGTGGGCTGCTCGTCGTAGAGCACCGCGTCCTCGCAGATGGCGATGATCTCGCCGTCGGTGATGTGGCGGACAGAGAACTCAATGTCCTCCGTCAGCAGGTAGAACTGCCAGCCGTTGGTTTTGTCCAGAATACGCTGGGAGAACAGGAAGCCTGTCCCACCCACGGCGGCGCTGGTGCCCAGCCGCATGCGTGCGCCATTGAGGTAGCGGCTCTCCCGCAGGAACCACAGGGCGTAGCCGGCGCTGATCCAGTTGTCGGCATAGTTCTTGCTGTTGCGGTAGCTGGTGACGATCTCGTACCCGCCGGAGAACACGGCGTTCATCCTCTCGATATAGTCCGGCGACAGCACATTGTCCGCGTCGAACACGAAATAGCCGTCGAAGCCGTCGGGATAGTCGGCCTTGATGTGCTGAGTCAGAAAGTCCAGGGCGTAGCCCTTGCCCACGTTGATGTGGTTGAACCGCTCATACACCACGGCGCCGCGGCGCCGTGCGATGTCGGCGGTGCCGTCGGTGCAGTTGTCCGCCACCACGAACACCGTGAGCAGCGCGGGATTATACGTCTGCTGCCGCAGACTGTCCAGAAGACCGCCAATGACGGCAGCCTCGTTCCGCGCCGCGATGAGCACAGCATAGCGGTGGGGCGAGGGAGGGCAGGGAAGGGGGCGCTGCTTTTTGGCCAGCACCAGCGGTATGTAGAGGAATTGATAGGCATAGCAGATAAAAAACAGCGCCGAGATCAGCGCGTTCACGGTCCGCAGAGCAGTTTCCATGAGAGACACTTCCTTTCTTTCTCTGTGTCTCCTATGGTAGAGAAAAAGCCATTAAGAAACAAGGAACCGCCGGATTAAGAATCCTTTAAGATGAAACAGAGGCGGAGACGCTTTTCGCGCCTCCGCCTCTGTTCTCAGAAATCCCGCTTCTGCCCCGCGGTGACGGCCATGCCCGCCGCGCTGACCAGCGCCAGCGCGGCGTACACCGCCATCCCGCCGTCCCCCGTCTTGGGGGAGACGGTAGGCGCATCGCCGGGGCTGCGCCCACCGTGATAGCGGTTGCGGAACTCCAGCACGTCGTACTTGCCGCCCTGCATGTCGGCATCACCGTACACCGCCGCAGTGCGGCCCTCCGGCGTCACCGTGATGGCGATGTAGTACACACGGTCATCGTACTGCCCACTGTGGCGCTGTCCCGCCTCCTGCCGCAGCGTGTATACATGCCGCCCCTCCCGTGTGCAGGGGATGGTCAGCACCGCGCTGCCGCCGCCGGAGACGGCGCAGGTATACGCGCCGTTACGGCTCCCCTCCGGCAGGGGCGCGCCGTCGGATGCCGCCCGCAGCGTCAGGGTGAACACCTCCGGTACGTCAGGCGCATCGCCGCTGACCGTCACGCGCACCGGCAGCTCTACCGCTGCGCCGGCGGCCATGGCGGTGACGACGCACAGCGCAGTCAGCAGGGCCAGCAGCGCCGCTGCGGCCGGTATCCTTCTCGTCATACCGCCGTCAGCTCCTCTGGCTGCGCCGACGCAGGAACATCGCTGCGCCGCCTGCCGCCGCCATGGTCAGCAGCACCGCGTAGGGAGCGCTGTCCAGCAGCACGCCGTTGTCGATGCTGCCGCCCTTGGTGTTGGTGAACTCCGCCGTGGCGGCGGCAGCTTCGATGGTGCCGCTGTCGCCGGTAACGGCGGTGGTGTAGCCCTCACCGGTGTAGTCATCCTCGGTGACGGTGTAGCTCATGCCGTAGGGCAGGTTGGTCAGGCTGGCGGTCTGCCCGTGCTTCAGGGTGAAGTCCACAGTACACTGGCCGTTGTCATCCCACGCCGGGGTGAAGCTCTGGTCCACGCCGGCCACGGAGAAGCCGATGGTACTGTTCATGTCATAGCCCGACTGCCTGGTCAGGGTCACATGGAACCGGAAGTCCTTGTCACGGTCGCCCAGCAGACCGGCAACGGTCTTGGTTACGTTCAGCGTACCGGCGGAATACGTGTTGAGGATGTTATCCTGCTTGCTGCCATCCGCACTGCCCAGATGGACGGCGGCCACGCGGACCTTGCCCTCCCCCTCCGGCTGCAGCACCGTGATCTTCAGATACAGCGCCTGACCGTTGTAGGTGACACCGGCGGTGCTGCCCGCGCTCTCAGTGATCTTATAGGTATAGATGCCCACGCTGGAGAACTCCGGCAGGGGCAGCGCGAAGCTGCTGGACGCACCGGCCGCCGTAGCGGCGCCCTCACTGAAGGCGATGTCAAAGGTGCTGGGCGTAAAGACAGGCATATCCGCCGCAGCGGTGATGGCGGAGTCCGTCACGCTGTCCGCCGCGATGGAGAAGCGGAACGTCTCGGCGGGACTGACGGTCCCGTCGTTCACCAGCTGATAGAGCTTGGTGATGGGTACCTCGGTGATGTCCTCGTAGGTCTGGCCGTCCACTGTGATGCTGGGTCTCGTGGGCGTCTCTCCCTCCACGGCAAAGGCTGTGGCGGTCAGTCCCAACGCCAGAAGCAGCGTCAGGAGCAGGGCAAAGCATTTTTTCATACGTAGTCCTCCTTGCAATATAATGTGTTCTGCTGTATCAAAACCGCACATGCGGCGCAGCACAAAAAAGGGTCAGGCGCGGCGCTTCCGACTCCACAGCAGCAGCCCGCCGCCGCAGCATACCAGCGCTCCTGCCGGCAGCAGGGTGCCTCCGGCTACGCCCAGATCGGGGACGGCCCGCTTCGTGTTGACGAACACCAGCTCCCCGCCGTCCCCCAGCGTCACCGCACCGCTGTCGCCGCTGCGGCCGCTGTTGGTGACGGTGTAACCGGCATGCTCCGTCTCCGTCACCGTCACGACCCCGCCGTAAGGCAGTCCGGTGAAGGTCAGGCTCTCCCCGTGGCGCAGGGCAAAGACCGCCTGCCCGCCGGACACGGTGTAGCCCTCGCCGGCCGGGAAGGGAACGGCCTGACCGTCCACCGTCAGCACCGCCGTAAAGGGGAATGCCTTCGACCGGTCGCCCATCTCGCCCTCCACCGTCTTGCGGACGGTCAGACTCCGGGAAGTGCGGTTTACAAAGGCCAGCGCACTGTCGTCCCATACGCTGCCGTTGACGGTGATACGCACCGCGCCGTCCACACCGTTGGGCAGCACCGCCACACGGTACATCTCGCCGCCGCACCAGAAGCCGTCGGCCTCCGCCTCGCGGATGCGGTAGTAGCGGGGCGCGGTGTCGCCGGCGGCCAGACCGATGACCAGCCGCCCATCGGCAGCTTCCTCACCGGTGACGGTGATGCCCGTTTCGTGGACCTGCCGCAGCACATTTCCCTCCGCGTCCGTCTCCTCCAGCAGGAACCGGAACGTCTGGCGCTGGCCTGCCGCCGCGCCCAGCAGCGTCTTGGTCAGCGGCAGGGAGATGGCGTAGTCATAGGTGGCGTTGGTGACGGTGACGGCCACGCTGCCGCCCACCGGCACCTCACCGTCGGCTCTTGTGGGGGAGGTGGCGCCCTCCGCCGTGACGGCGGCGGCAAAAGCGGCGCGCCAGCCCTCCGGCGGCGTTTCCGTCACGGCGTAGGCCGTGCCCGCCAGCAGCCCGGTGAACACCGCTGTCTCTCCATGGGCCAGGGGCACGATGCCCGCCGTCTCCACCGTCCGCTCCTCGCCGTTCACCGTGTAGGGCGTGCCTGCCGGCACCGCCTCGCCGCCCAGAGCCACGCCAATGTCGAAGGCCCGCCCCGCCGCGGCGTCGGAGCCCTCCGCCACCTGTTTCGTCACCCGCAGCTCGCCCAGAGCGCTGGTATCCACCACGTTGCGGTACGTCACCAGCTGGGTGGCCGCGGCGGTGAGGGTATCGGTGCGGAAGCCGGTGAAATCCTCCTCCGCCGTGGGGCTGACGGTGGTGCCGGTGCCGCTGCCCACGGTGTACTGCACCTGCCGGTACTGTCCCGTCAGCCGGCCCGGCATGGTCTCCTCCACCAGATAGTCATAGCTCCCGCCGCCCAGCGTCAGCATGTCGGTGAACTGGGCCATCTGCCCCGCCTTCAGGGTGAAGTACCCGCCTGCCCCCACGGCGCCGCTGCCCACAGCGGTGCTGTTCTCCAACAGCTGATACGCCGTGCCCTCCGGCACGTACAGGCTGCCGTCCGGCCGCAGCACGCGGAACCGATAGTCCATGGCACCGGCGAGATAGCGGTTCAGCTCCTGCTCACCGCCGGACAGCTCCTTGGCCACGGTCAGGGAGTTGTTTGGCAGGGTAGGCGTGTTGAACCGCAGATAGCAGTAGGACACATTGCCGCCCCGCTCCAGATAGAAGAACTGCAGCGTGTGCTTGGTGTAGTCCCCAAAGGTGCTGCCGTCAAAGCTGCCGGTCATACCGGCGGTCTGGAACTTTTTTGCCAGCGTAGTGGTGACGTAGTCATCGGCCTCCGCCGCACCGGACACCCCCTCTCGGGGATGGGTCACATCACCGGTAGCAAAGTTGATGGAGCCGCTGTTGGCACCGTGGGTGCCGCCAATGTCCAGCACCAGCACGCCGTCGATGTAGACGAACACGTCGTCGTCCCCCAGAAACTGGAAGATCATGTCCTCGCCGTTGATCTTTCCGTCGGCGGGCATGTAGAAGTCAAAGGACATGGACATGCCGAACCACAGGTCCACCTTGCCGTCCGGCAGGCGGTAGGCGGCGGGACTCCTGCCCCTGGGGGCCTCTGTGGCGCCGGTCAGGTCGTTGAACGGCAGGAAGTTTCCGTTAAAGGCGATCGTCCTGTCGTTGAATACCGTCTTGCCGTCAGGCTCCACATAGCCGGTGTACCAGGGCCGCACGATGCCGTCATACAGCTGGAACCGCCCGCTGGCCGCGTCATAGCTGGCGGCATTCCGCAGAGAATCATAGTAGAGATAGCCCTCGCTGTCCCGCTGGAACAGCCCCGTGCTGCCGCCGCGCCCCACGGAATAGACGGTCTTGCCGGGGACGGCGCTGTCGCTGAACAGATAGCCCAGACTGCCGCTGGCTTTACTGCCGGGGATGCCGGTGACGTAGGGCCACTTGTTGTCCTCCAGCGTGGGGGACATGCTGGGCCGCGCTCCGCTTCCGCTGGCGTCTCCGTCCACCGAGGCGCCCCAGCTGTGATAGAACTCCAGCGGTCCCTGTCCGTTGATGGCCCCCGTGTAGTTGAACAGCTGCATGGTCACGTTGTCCGCAGGGGCTCTGGATACCTGCGCCGCCAAGGCCGCAGGGCGGCTGTCCTCCATGTTCATATAGACGCTGTCCTCGTCCACCTGATACGCGCCGCCTGCGGCGTATACTGCGGCGGGCAGCAGCGTGGCCGCCAGCACCGGCGCCAGCAGGCCGCCCAGTACCCGCAGTCCTGTCCTTCCGTACCTGTTCATCGCTCCGTCCTCCTGTCCTGCGTCAGTGCGGCAAGCCTCTTGCCTTTCGCGGAGGATTATAGCATCCGGCCTCCGCAGAATCTGGCGAAGGCGGCCTTCCGCCGGAAACGACAAAAACCCCTATTTCCGGCGGCTGCCGCCGGAAATAGGGGTCGGTTCGTTTTCTTTTTTATCGGAGCTGCCCGGCCAATCGGCCGGAGGACCACGCCCATTGCAAATTGAAACCGCCGCAGTCACCGTCCACATCCAGTACCTCGCCACAGGCGTACAGCCCCGGCACCAGACGGCTCTGCATGGTCCGGGGGTCGAACTCGCCGGTCTGTAAGCCGCCCGCCGTTACCTGCGCCTGATCGAAGCCGCAGGTGCCGGTGATGGGCAGGGTAAAGCCTGTGGCCTGCGCGGCGATGCGGCGCAGGTCATCGTCAGTAAGGGAGGCGGCCGGCTGATTGGTGAAACCGGCGGCCTTACAGAGCATCTGCCCCAGCCGGGTGTGGCAGGAGCCCACCAGCAGGGTGGACGCCTCATGGGCGGCCATGGTCTGCCGCCGCAGGTGCAGCCAGTGCAGCACTTCCTCGAGATCCCAGTCGGGGAAGAAGTTCAGCACGCAGGTCAGCCCCTCACCGCCGGTGGACACGGCGCGGGAGAGGTCGAAGATGGCAGGGCCGCTGACGCCGTACTCGGTGAACAGCACCTCGCCGCGGTTCTCTGCCACCGACGCATTGCCTCGCCGGATGGCAATGCCGCACTCGGCCTTGATGCCCTTCAGCGCGCGGGGGTAGGTGGGGTCGGTCTTCAGCTGGACGAGGGAGGGGTAGAGCTGCGTCCTGTGGTGTCCCAGACTCTTGGCCAGCTGATAGCCGTCCATGACGCCGCCTACCTTGCTGCCGGCGCAGCCGCCGGCTGCCAGAATGAGCTTTTCGGCAGAGAATGTGTCCGTTTCCGTCCGCACGGTGAAGCCGTCGGACGTCTTTTTCGCGGAGGAGACCGCCTGACCGGTGACGACCTCAATGCCGGGACGCTCCAGTGCGTAGCGCAGCACATCCAGCACGCTGCCCGCCATGTTGCTCATGGGATAGACGCGCCCGCTGTCCTCGGCGACCGTCAGAAGCCCCAGCGAGGCGAAAAATTGCAGCGTAGCCCCCACGTCGAAGGCGTCCAGCGCGTAGGCGCAGAATCCGTCGCCGCCGTGATAGCGGGCGGGGGAGACGTTGTGGTTCGTCAGGTTGCACCGCCCGTTGCCGGTGGCCAGCAGCTTCCGCCCCACCCGGCTCTGCC
>OLNF01002637.1_pt1 | contig 13795 bp, 5 predicted proteins | sample 1673061 | NCBI WGS metagenome assembly OLNF01 (sample SAMEA3136751, study PRJEB25190) | human gut metagenome | reverse complement strand
AGATCAACGACTACATCCAGCAGTTACAGGAGGACTATTCGCCCAAGCTGGTGCGGGAGATCGGTGGTCTTCTGCTGCGAATCGTGGCCATCGCGGGTGTTGGCTACGGCGATGATGTGGAGTTGCCCAAGACGAAGCAGAAGGCCGTGGAGGTGTTCACCGAGTCGGAGCTGCGGCAGGTGGGCAAGACCATCCTGCGATGTCCAGACAGGACGGGGCTGGGGGTGCTGCTGACGGCCTACACCGGCCTGCGGCTGGGCGAGCTGTGCGGCCTGCAATGGCAGGATGTGGACGCGGGTGCGGGCCTGCTGCACATCCAGCGGACGGTGGAGCGCATCGCGCAAACGGACGGCGGGACGCAGCTGATGGTGCAGCCGCCGAAAACGGAGAACTCCGAGCGTTGGATACCCATCCCGAAAGAGATGCTGCGGATGCTGAAGCCGGAGACAAAGAAGCCGGACAGCTACCTGCTGACCGGCGGAGAGGTTGTCCCCGACCCGCGCACCTGCCAGTACCGCTACAAGGCGCTGCTGGAGCGCTGCGGTGTGCGGTATCGGAATTTTCACTGTCTCCGACACAGCTACGCCACACGGTGCGTGGAACGCGGCGTGGACGTGAAAAGCGTCAGCGAGCTGCTGGGCCACGCCGATGTCCGCACCACACTGCGGCTGTACGTCCACTCGTCCATGGACTATAAGCGCAAGGCCGTGGAGGGGATAGGATTTCTGAAGGGGATAACGTAAAAAGGACGCCGAAAGGCGTCCTTTTTCTATCTAAAAAATGGCATAAAAATTTTCGCAAAGTATATTCCTTTGCGAAAAATGCTGGGAGACGTTGTCGCGCAAGGCTTCCGGAACACATGGGCAAAATATGTTGCATTTCGCAAGTCCATATTGACAAGTCGAAAAGGCTGGGATATACTGGTATACGGTCATTTTCGAGGTGTTTTCGCAAAGGAATATACTTTGCGAAAAAACCGAAAAAATATTTAGAACCATTATAACAAAAATCTGGAAAAATTTTATAGCATTTGAGTTCTGTGACGTCGTGTGGCTGCGTGTTGTAAAGACGGATCTCCGTCAGGGCGCAGCCTAAAAGGAACATGGGTCAAAACCCACCGCGGACGGCACTGTGAGCGCAAGGAAACGACCAAAACGGCTTTGAGCCGCTGGGCAATACCCGCCATTGGAGCGAACGCTCTGAGAAGGTAGGTCGTGTACGAGGGAGAGATCCCGTGGCGCGAGGGCAGTAGAATTGCACGACTGAGGACTCTGTTTGCAGCGGCGCTTCTTCGTTGTGACGAGGGTAGGAGTGTGCGCTGACGAGGTTCGTCAGTGCTTTTTTCTTGCCATGAGATCACCATAGGAAGGAGTATACCCATGAGCCATTTCAACCCCAACCAGCACTTCGACGTCGAGAACTGGCGCGACCAGAAGATCGCACAGCGCACCAAGGATGCGTTGGCAGCGCGGGACGCGGCGTTTGCCGAAAAGCACGCGGGCACGCCCCTGCGGGAGCTGGCGCTGTATCTGGCCCGGTGTGCCCGCACCCTGCGTCACAGTCCCGCACCGTGTGAGGTGGACGGCGGCGCGTTTATTGAGCAGCGCTTCGGGAGCTGGGACGCAGCTCTGCGGGCAGCGTGTCTGCCGCCTACACGGATGACAGTCAAGCTGAACGGCACGGCCCGCTACCGCAAGGAGCGGTCGGTACAGGAACCGCTGTTCCTGGCGGAGCGTAAGGAGAAGAAGCGGCAGAAGCAGATCGAGAAGAACCTGCGGCAGGGCCAGCTGGCCCATGAGAAGGCCGTGAAGCGCCGCGCAGAGCGGGAAGCCGCCGAAGCAGCGAAGGCCGCCGAAAAAGACACCACCCCTTGTCAAGCCATGACGGTCTGAACGGAGACTGTCAGCTTTCCATAGGGGATGGGGTTTAAGCCGCCCCATCCCCACTTCCTCAAAATGAAGTCAAACCGAGAGCGGCATACGCCGTGGTCTTTCCCATAGAGCGGGAGGGGTTTGCCGGCCCCTCCCGCCGACCTCATTTTTTAGTTCGGCAAAAACGCGGCGGCGAGGGCCGCCCTGATCCCTTTATCACGCTGCGGCGTTTGGAGATAGAGAATACACACAAGGAGGAAAACAACATGAGAAGCAACAAGGCCCATCGGCTGTTGGCGCTGCTGCTGACGTTTGTGATGACGTTCAGCCTGCTGCCGACGGTGACGTGGGCCGCAACGAGTGGCGATTGCAGCGCCGACGATGGCAGCAGCAGCGTCACTTGGTCATATGACGCGAACACCACGACCCTGACCATCAGCGGTACGGGCGCGATGGCGGATTATGGAACGACTACAAGTGCGCGTGCGCCTTGGTACTCACAGCGGGGGACGGTGACAAAAATCACTGTCAGCGAAGGTGTTACCCGCATCGGAGCGTTTGCTTTTAACAGTTATGCAAAGCTGACTTCTGTAAGCTTGCCGACTACGCTGGAAAGCATTGGCGATAGTGCGTTTATAAGCTGCACGTCACTGACAGATACGAATTTCCTGCCGTCGACAGATATTTCGATGGGCGATTCTGTATTTGCAGCGTGCACTGGAATCGCAGTAATTGCGATTCCCGACGGATGGACAAAGATTGATGCCGGTGCCTTTGCGAGTATTACGCAGGCTACCGCGATTGCTATTCCGTCAACAGTAAAGGAGATCGGTGCAGCCGCTTTTAAGAGCTGCACAAAGGTTGCAACTGTTTCGATTCCTGACAGCGTAACAAAAATTGGAAACGACGCTTTTGCCGATTGGACAATTGAACAGACTCTTTGCTTTGACAAGGACAAGGACGATGTCCTATCTGCCGTAACATTTGGTGATGGTTGGAATGGCAACGCGTTAATAGACTACAACGGTGAACGAGTTTATCCATTTGCGTTCAACGGTACATATACCTATGAGGAAAACTCTGTGAATTGGGCGTATGACTTGGACACCAAGACGCTTTCTTTCATTGGAACTGGTGCGTTTGATATCGCAGCTGGTACGACTATAACGGAAGAAGTATATCCATGGCTTAGGTTCACTGCTTATGTAGAGCATGTTGTTTTCAGTGACGGACTTACTTCAATCCCTGATAGCGTGATATCAAATGCAACAAAACTTCGTACAGTAAAACTTCCTTCGACATTGGTAACGGTTGGCGCGGGTGCATTTAAAGGTTGCACAGCGGTAAGCTGGATATCACTTCCTAGTTCGGTGAGGACGATTGGTGTCAGTGCTTTTGCTAATTGGACAGTAGCGCAGATCATCAACATTGAGATGAGTGCTGAGGACTTTGCCAATAAGGACGTAATGTGGTACGCGAGCGACTGGAACGCAAAAGCCGTCGTGACTTATTTGGAAGGCCCTGATATTGCTTGGGCCAACAATGCCGTCATTACGCTTGACACAGATCAGGGAATATTTACAGGCGTTGTCGACCTTGAAGCACGCACGGTGACATTCTCTCGTGATATGAGCAATCCTGCACCCTTTACGCTGACGCAAGTTACGGCATCTGTAACAGGCGCAGATGGCAGCGCAGAGGTGCCAGATAATCTGGAAATGGTGACGTATTCAGGCAAGGTGAAATTCAGAGGAACGGACCAAATTACGTTAGTTCCGGCCAATGGCACGAATGGAGATCGTATCAGTCTGATCGTTTTTTTCCAGATAACATGGATTAGATATACTTTTAGCGGTAAAGGAACGGAAAAAAGTCCGTATCTGATCAAAAACGCAAATGATCTGGTAGGCTTGGCGGCAGTGGTAAATGCCGGTAACACCATGGCGGGCAAATATCTCCGGCAGACTGCCGATATCGACATGACCGGCGTACCAGATTGGACGCCTATTGCAAAAGCCACCACCAGCGGTTCGAGTCGTAATCCGTTTAGCGGTACTTATGACGGCCGCGGCCATCGCATCAAGAACTTTGTCTACAACAATGCGGAGACCAGCTATTTTGGCCTGTTCGGCGTGCTGGGCGAAAGTTCTGTGGTAAAGAGCATCGTTCTGGATGAGAGTTGCTCTATTACCGCCAAGTCCTATGTGGGCGGCATCGCAGCCCGAAGCTTTGGCCGCATTGAGGACTGCGTTAACTATGGTAAGGTGACCGCTACCGGTACGGCAGGGCAGGTTCCCACATTGATGGTAGGCGGCATTGTTGGTAACGGCAAAGTTCTGACCAATTGCGCCAACTACGGCGATGTTACCGGTAATCCAAACGCATCCGGCTTTAGCTCCGACGGCGGCACGAATGTCGGTGGTATTGCCGGTAATGCCCGCATATTGGTGAACTGCCGCAACTATGGTGCTGTCATAGGCGGCGGTCTGGTCGGCGGTGTAGTGGGACAAGTGAGCGACCATCAAAGCACATTGAAAAACCCGATGGGCGTTGTGTCCGGCTGCGCCAACTACGGCACCGTCAACGCCCGTGAGAAGGCCGGTGGCCTGGTGGGCTTGCTGGGCGGTATTATGGAGGACTGCTATAACCAGGGTACCGTCAAGGTGGAAAAGACCACCGTGGGCGGCCTTGTAGGTATTGCCAACACAAACCGCAATGCCAATGGGCGCGGAGATATGGCTGGCGTATTCAACAGCTACCATACCGGTTCCGTCCAGTACGGCTCTGAGGAAGCCGAGCCTGTGGCGGGTCACCTGATCGGCAGCGCCACAGGTGTAGATGTCAACGGAAAGTCGCTGGGCAATCTGTATTATCAGGAAGTGGGCATTCTGCCCGCCATCGGTAACTATGACGCGGGCGACTATGCAACCGCCATGCCCCTGACCGCCATGCAGGCTCAGGAGTTCGTGGACAAGCTGAACGGCTATGCCAACATATCCCTGTACGGCGTAACGTGGACGCAGGGCGACAGCGAAAGTCAGAATCTGCCGGTGTGCGGCAGCTTCGAGACGCTGAAAGACTACGCCTGCGACCTGACGGGCCTGACCGTCAACGGCAGCGCGGCTCTGTTGGACAAGAACGGCAACTATTACTTTGTGCTGCCCTATGACGCGGATCTGGCCAAGGTGACCGTTGCCACCACCGTCAGCCCCCGCGCCACTGTTACCCCCGCCGACGGAGCGGTGGACTTTTCCAACGGCCGCGTGGACTTCGTTGTTACGGCGGAGGACGGCACCCACAGCAAGACCTATCCCGTCACCGTGACAAAGGCAGCCAGCCCCAACGGCCTGAGTATGCTGCGGCTGAATAGCTGGTGCAACGGTTCGGTTGATCCCAGCAAGAACAATGGCTATGACGGCGCTGTTCTGGTCGACCCGAACGACTTTAAGCAGGATACGACCAGTTATTCTTCCACGCAGTATGACCTGCATGTCGTGCCGCTGGGCCTTGACAACACCGGAACGAACAGCAGCTATCGCTTCTGGGCTATCCCTGCCGAGACCGGCGCGACCATGACCGCCGCGATCGGTGAGACGACGAAGACCATCAATCCCGTCACAGATATGATGGGAGAGAGTGCGGAGTACATTCAATACGGCAGTCTGCTGAAGCTGGGCGAGAACACCCTGACCCTGACCGTGACCCCGCCGACGGGCGGCAACGGCAAGGAAACGGTGTACACCTTCAAGCTGACCGTCCTGCCCACGCTGAAAACCGTCACCTTCGCGGAGGGAGGTCTGGAGCAGGATCAGGCTTTCGCGCCTGAGACGCTGGACTACACGCTCAAGGTGCCCGACAGCGTCAAGTCCCTGACCCCCACCGTGACCGCTACCCTGAGCGACGGCGTCACCGTGACCTACAGCCCCGAACTGGAGAACGGCAAGCTCCCGCTGGATAAGCTGGAGAACGGCAAGTTCACCATCACCGTCTCCGGCACGGAGGCGGGCGCGACCAGCACCACCTACACCTACACGGTGGAGACCATCGGCACCTATGACGCGAAGATCACCACCAACGCCACCGGCGCGCAGGTGCGCGTCTATCAGGGCGACACGCTGGTCACCCCCGGCAAGAACGGCGTGTACAGCCTGCGCACCGACAAGAGCTACCGCTATGTTGCGGTGGCCAAGGGCTACGTCACCAAGACCGGCACCATCACCCAGTCCGCGCTGAACAAGGCTGGCGAGCTGACCGTGACGCTGAGCGCCGTGCCGGCGATCTCTTTGCCGGATTATGCCGCTTCCTGGCCCAACTTCCGCGGCAATGACCAGAACATGGCCATCACCAAGGTCAAGACCCCCACCGGCCAGATCGACGCGGAGACCGAGTCCTCCGATGTGGAGCTGCTGTGGGCCAGCGCCAGCGGCAGCGGCTATGACAGCGGCGCGGTGGGCTCCCCCATCTTCGTGGATGGCTACATGTACGCCTACGCGGGCACCAAACTGCTGAAGCTGGATCCCGCCACCGGCGCGACCGTGGCCTACGCCAATATGGCCAGCAACTCCGACTTCGCCATCATTCCGCCCACCTATGCCGACGGCATGATCTTCGTGGCGCTGAAGGAGGGCCGCGTGCAGGCGTTCCGCGCCGACACACTGGAGTCTCTGTGGGTCTATCAGGATCCGCTGAAGGGTCAGTCCAACTCCCCCATCACCTACTCTGACGGGTATGTGTATGTGGGCTTCTGGAACGGCGAGAGCGGCGACACCAACTTCGTGTGCCTGACGGCGGACTATGAGGGTACCTCCACCAAGGAGGCCCTGTGGCGCTATACCAGCAAGGGCGGCTTCTACTGGGCCGGTGCTTACGCCAACGATAAGTATGTGGTCGTCGGCACCGACGACGGCCAGAGCGGCTATACCTCCCAGACCGCCAAGCTGGTGGTGTTCGACAAGTTCACCGGCGAGATCGTGGATTCCAAGACCGACTACACCGGCGATATCCGCTCCAACATCGCTTACGCGGATGGCCGCGTATACTTCACCTCCAAGGGCGGCTATTTCTACAGCGAGGTTCTTGGCGATAACGGTAAGCTCTCCGGCTCTCAGGCCATCAATCTGGGCGGCATGAGCACCTCCACCCCCGTGGTGTATAACAACCGCGCCTATGTTGGCGTGTCTGGCGACGGCCAGTTCACCGCCTACAGCGGCCACCACATCGCGGTGCTGGATCTGAACAGCTGGAGCGTGGCATACACCGCCGCCACTCAGGGTTATCCCCAGACCAGCGGCCTGCTGTCCACCAACACCGAGGATGGCAGCGTGAACGTCTACTTCATGGACAACTATACCCCCGGCGTCATGCGCGTGATCAACGACAGCGCAAATCAGACATCCCTGAAGGGCGGCATCACCGAGAACGGAAAGAGCAACTGCGCACCCGTGGTGTTCAAGCCGGAAGGCCCTCTGGCGCAGTACTGCATCAGCAGCCCCGTGGTGGATGAGTACGGCACATTGTACTTCAAGAACGACAGCGGCAACCTGATTGCCCTGACCAGCGCGGTCAAAGAGCTGGTGGTCAAGGAAATGCCTGAGGTGACCAAGGGCGACGATGGCGATTATACAGCTGAAGGCGGTAAGATTGTGGCGCTTCTGGCTAACAGCATGGAGCGTGATGTGACGAAGCTGGTGACATATCGTGACGCAGCTGACGGCAGCGTTGAGGCAGTCTATACCTACGGTACCAATGTGGGCAATTACACGCTGTCCACTAAGGCGGTGTCCCTGACCGGCGCGTCCGAGTCTGACATTAAGATCGGCAACGGCAGCGTGGACGGCACCACCGTGGACGGTGTGACCACCTTCAAGGCCGGAACTTCCGCAGATGCGCCTGAGATCAAGGTCACCGCTCCCGCGGCTGGCTGGAAGCTGGGCGAGAGCAACGCCTTCACCGTGGCCAGCGAAAATGACGCAGCCTGCGTGGTGCTGGTGAAGAAGGCCGACGGCACTTACCAGAAGCTGACGGCTACCACCGGCGAGAACGGCACCCACAGCTTCACCGCGACGCTGGCGGAAGGCGATGAAATTGTCGTGGCCCTGAAGGGCGATGTGGATGGCAATGGTGAAATTGATATTGCTGATGCCATGCAAACGAAGGCCGCTTCTCTGGGTACATTGACATTGGAAGGGCAGTATGTGTACTGCGCAATGGCTGCGGGTGGTACAGAGATTGATATTGCGGACGCTATGCAGGTCAAAGCCGCTTCTCTGGGCACGCTGGACCTAACGTGGTAACGGAAAGGATAACAAAATGAAGCAGACAATAAAAAAAGTACTTTCATTGCTGCTAGCGTTGACAATGCTTTGCTCACTTTGTGGCAATGTGTTTGCGGCAGATGCAACGAAAATCAATGCCGCATTAGATAAAAGCGAGATTTCAACCAGTACACAAGAGCAGACGGTAACAGTAGAAGTGAAGCCGGAGCAGGCTATGACAGCTGCCGGCTACGGGATTCAGCTTGTAGTGCCCGATGGTTGGACGATTGCAAAAATTGAAAGCAACGATCCCCATATAACGATTGATGAGGAGACCGACTGCAATCTTATTAAGGGCAATGCCAAGTATGGCACAGTCAATTGGATGACAGCAAACCTGAAAGATACCACCATCAGTGGACTTGTCACTTACACCGTTACAGTTCCCGCTAATGTTGAGGCAAATGAGTACACCTTCACAGTTACCAAAGTAAAGGTGCTGACCAACAAGGGAACGGTTGAGGTTCCCACTGAAGTTGTCAATTCGACTTTGACCCTCACCGTCAAGGACAACACCCCTGCCGCTGATGGCTACACGGTAGCGGTGTCCGGCGATGCCACGATCCAGACCGGCGAGGAGGCGCAGGTCAAGCTGAACATCACCCACAGTGACACTGACGTGACCAGCTATGCCGCCTACTCCATGAAGGTCAACTACAACAAGGACGTCCTGACCTATAAGGACAAGAGCTTCAGCGACGCAGATGCTACCGTCACAGATGATGGAAACGGCACCCTGACCATCCGTCGTTTCGGCAAGGATCTGGAGCTTGGCAAAGACCTGACCCTCTCCTTCACCGGCAAGGCTGGTGGTGAGAGTAAGGTAAAGGTCAGCGAGGCCAAGGTCGATAAGTCTGAAAACGCACTGAAGAATGCCCCTGAGGCTACTGTGACCGGCTCTGCCACCATCACCGTGGCGCAGACCTACAAAGTGACGCTGCCTGATAACGTCACCGGTGAAGCTATCGCCTCTTCTAACAAGGATTATACCTTCACACTGAAGAATGGTCTGGACGGCACTTACATGGATGTGAAGTATAAAATCGGCGAAGGCGAGGAAAAGGAGCCGACGCGCAATGCAGACGGTTCCTACACAATTCCTAAGGATGAGATCACCGGCGAGATCGTGATCACCGCTGTGGGCAAGACCTATACTGTCACCAAGGAAGGTACTGGCAAGGACGATGTTACCCTGAGTGGTGCGACCGCCACTTACGGTACGGATTACAAATTCACGCTGAATGGGGAGACCGGTTATGTCTACGACATGACGGTCACCGTAGGCGGTGAGAAGGTCGTGCCTGCTTATGATGAGGCTACGAAGGCCTACACCATCGATGGCAATAAGATCACCGGCGACATTGTCATCACCGTGAACGAGAGCAAAAATGAGGCTCAGATCATCTTTGCCGGCAATGGCGCGGAGGATGTTGAAGGCGGCCAGGCGACCCGAACGGCGACCCCTGGTCAGAACTTCGTGTTCAAGATCAACAAGGTGACAGGCTATACCTACACCGTAACGGCTGCCAAGGCGGACGGTACCGCCGTCACCGTCACGGAGAATCCCGAGGGCACCTACACCATCGCGGGTGCGGATATCAAGGCCGGTGATGTGATCACCATCACCGTGGAGAAGAAGGCCATCGAGACCAAGTACACCATTGAAGTCAATGAGTATGTGACGCTGGATGGCAAAGCCGTGTTCCTGATCACCGCCAAGCTGAACAAAGGTGTAACACTGGCCGAGGGTAAGGTGCTGGCCTACGGCAATAACGCCATGTTCCAGAACGCGGATCGTTACGGTGGTGCCTATGCCTATCTGGTCATTTCCGATAAGTCCTTGGCAGAGGTAACGGCCGAAGCCGAAGCGGACGGCAAGATCACCGAGGTAGAAGGCAGTGCGGAGACCTTCAACGTGAACGGCGATGTGAACGGCACCGGACTGGTGGATATCAACGACGCCCAGCTGGTGTACAACATCTACAACACCAAGTACGACAGCTTCGATACGACCACCATGAAAATGTTCCTGGCTGCTGACGTGAACAACGACAAGACTGTCAGCTCGCTGGATGCTGCGGCTGTTGTGGCCTCGATCAAGTAACCCCCTCTATAGGGCGAATACTGTCCATATCGTGCATGATTTCCCCTGCCCCGAAAGGGGCAGGGGAAATACCCCGTTTTTCGGAGGTTTGTTTATGTGTCTCTTGAGACGCGGGAAAAGAGGAATAAAAACGAATTTCTGAATAAAAAGAAGCAGAAGGAGAACCACGAAATGAAGAAACTGTTATGCGCGCTGCTGGCGGCCCTGACGCTGCTGGCGGCAGTCGTCCCGGTTATGGCCGTGGACGAGAGTCAGTCATACCTATTTGAGCTGTCCATCGACGGCAGCGACACGAAGCAGGCCGCCCCCGGCGATATCGTTACGGTGGCGCTGGCCCTGAAGCGTACCGACGCGGACGAGGGCTACACCATGTACGCCATGCAGGACGAGCTGTGCTACGACCCTGAATTTTTCGAACTGGTGGAGAACAGCGCCATGACGGCGGCTTCCATCGAGACGACGGACATCGCCCTGCGGGGTGGCCTGCGGTCGTTCTACATGAACTTCGTGTCCATGGGCGGCGGCGAGAACTGGGACGCCTCCACCATGATCGGCACGTTCCAGCTGAAGGTCATCGGCACCTCCGGTTCCTCTGTGATCCGCAACACGGAAATGCAGGTTGCTGTTGAGGGCGGCATGGACAGCTACGCCACCACCGGCCGTGACGTGACCGTGGTGGTAACGGACGAATGCACCGTGCGGTTCGAGAGCAACGGCGGCAGCTCCGTTCCGGACCAGAAGGTGAAGCTGGGCCAGAAGGTGACCCGCCCGGAGGACCCCACCAAGGAGGGCTTCGCGCTGGCCGGCTGGTACAGTGACTTCGATATTACCCAGGAGTGGGATTTTGATAAGGACACGGTGCAGGGCAGCATGACGCTGTACGCCAAGTGGGTGGACGCCTCCCAGCTGCCCGCTCAGGGTTTCCATATGCCGCTGTGGGGCTGGCTCGCGCTGGGGGCGGTGCTGCTGGCGGTGGTTCTGCTCTTGCTGCTGGGCCGGAAGACGGTGAAGTTTGAGACCTTCGGCGGCACGGCCATCGGCAGCCGCAAGGCCAAGCGCGGCGAGAGGCTGACCCGTCCTCCCGTCCCGGAGAAGGAGGGCTGCGGCTTCGGCGGCTGGTATCAGGATACTGCCTGCACCAGACCATGGGATTTTGATACGGACAAGGTAAAGAAAGATATGACGCTGTATGCCAAATGGCTATAAGCGGCAATGCAATGGAGAAAAGCGATGAGAACGAGGATCACAGCCCTGCTGCTGGCCTGTGTCATGACGGTGAGCCTGCTGCCGGTCTCGGCGCTGGCGCTGGAATCGTCTGACAACAACACGGCGGCGCAGGAGGCAACAGTTATTACCACGCCGCAGGAATTTGCCACCATGACATCAGACGGCGCATACCGTCTCGGTGCGGATATCACGGTGGACGTGCCCTACGCCCAGACGTTCACCGGCAGCTTTGACGGTGCGTATCATACGGTGACGCTGGCGCTCCATGTCACGGCGGACGCGGACGATACGGATGTGTCGTGGGGTCTGTTCCGCGTCCTGAACGGTGCGGTGATCCAGGACCTGCGGCTTACCGGTGAGTTGGCCGCCGCAGAGGACAGTCCCGCCAAGAACGTGGGCGCGCTGGCCGGTACGGTGTCCGGCGATACCACGGTAAGCGGCTGCCGCAGTGAGGTACAGATCAGCGTCTCCAGCGCCGACAGCCATGTGGGCGGCCTTGTGGGCAGCGTCACCGACGGTACGCTGTCCCTGACAGGCTGCGCGGATGCGGGTGCGGTAAAGGCGCTGAAAAGCGCCGCCGCAGGCGGCCTGCTGGGCAGCGTCCTGTCCGGCAGCGTCACGATCCAGCGGAGCTATCAGTCCGGCGATGTGCTGGGTGGTGTGTGCACGGGCGGCCTGATGGGCCAGCTGGCGGAACAGGCGGAATGTACGGCAGCGTATAGCTATGCCGCCGTATCGTCCGCTGTGGAGAATACGGAAACCTCCGCCCTGCCGGGCTGGGGCGAGGTAAGGACCGTCAGCGGTGAAAAGGTCGGGGCATTGTGCGGTCAGGGTACATTCAGTGCGGAGAGCAAGGCACTGTTCTGGTCGGGCAAGGCGTTTGAGACCGATACCGCCCTTGCCGGGGGACGGTTTGAGGAGACGGATACCAATACTGTGCTGGCAGCCTTGAACGACGGCACGGCGGCGGACGATCCCAACGGCTTTTTACTGACGAAGGAAAACGGCGGCTGGCCGCTGCTGCGTTGGGAGCTGACCCAGCCTCAGGCGCCGGATACAGAGCTGGACAGCAAGAAGGAGGCATTGAAGTCTCAGCTTGCGGAGGTATGGAGCCAATACCGGGAAGCTTCCTATGAACCAGAGAATTGGGCGGCACTGACGAAGCTCTACAACGACGCGTTGGCGGCCATTGCCGCTGCCCGGACGGCAGAAGAACTGCCGCTGCTGTCGGAGCTGATGACGGACATGGCGGCCATTCCTGCCAAAATATATACGGAGCTGATGGCGGAGGAAAAGCAGTCTGCCATCCGGCGCATCCAGGCGCTGTATGAGAAGTATCTGAAACAGCTGGAGGAAAAGGAAGCGGCCTTCGAGGAGAGCAGCCGTGGCGTTTGGCTGTCCCTGACCCTGGCGGGCCGTGAGCAGCTGGACGCGGCCCGTGAAGCGCTGGAACAGCAGCAGGCCACCGCCCTGGCGGCGCTGAACGACTGCAAGACCACAGCGGAAGTAGACGCGCTGGCCGAAAACTGTGAGGCTGCCATGCAGAAGATCCTGGAGGACTTACAGGTGGCCGTACAGGACAACGACGTCCCGGAGGAGAATAAGTGGGACGGTAAGACTACGACACAGCCTGCCTCCGGCAGCGGTGCGAAGGATGATCCGTACCTTATCGGCACCGGCGCAGAGTTGGCGTGGTTTGCCGATCAGGTCAAGAACGGCAGCGTGGCACTATGTGCCCGGCTGACTGCGGAGATCGACCTGAACGGCCACCCATGGACACCTATCGGTACTGCCGCCAAGAGCTATCAAGGCATGTTTGACGGGTGCAACAGCACCGTCCACGGACTGCATATATCCGATAAAAGCTATGCGGGTCTGTTCGGTGTGATTGGAAAATCCGGCATCGTAGAGCGCCTAAAGGTAGCTGGCACGATCTCCATAGTAAGCGTTTCCGGCAATGGCGTCGACAATGTGGGAGCGGGCGGCATTGCAGGCTACTGTATGGGTACCGTTTTTCAGTGCTCCTCGTCGGTGAATATCAGCAATGACGGCACGAACTACAGCGCTGTGGCAGGCGGCATTGCCGGTAAAGCGGCAGTAAACGCCATCATAGACAGCTGCAACAGCTACGGCACGGTGGGCAGCCGAAATAACATCAACTACGCGGGCGGCATCGTGGGCGCGGCTCGCCAGAGCACCATGATCCGCTACTGTACCAACGAGGGCGCAGTCAATGGCGTTCAGGGCGTGGGCGGCATCGTGGGCCTGCTGACGGACTA
>OLNF01002634.1_pt1 | contig 13813 bp, 11 predicted proteins | sample 1673061 | NCBI WGS metagenome assembly OLNF01 (sample SAMEA3136751, study PRJEB25190) | human gut metagenome | reverse complement strand
TTTAAATCCGGGACAATTGGTGATTCATGAGAGAAGCCACCGTATGCATGAAATGAACTGCTAAGATGCAGAGAATACAGTTTGCGTTTGTGCTGTCCCTGGTTGTTCCTTTTCTACTCCCGATTTGTCTGTGTTTAAGTCGCACATGGAGAGTGCTCATGCGGATGTGAAGCCAGCCAAACCAGTGGCGCCTTGTTACCCGTGCACAGTTTCCGGTTGTTCCTACGTGTTTACGTCGGTTGGTGAAATCGAATGGAGTAAGCAATAGAAATCGTCCCTGTCAACCCATATCGCGACTTTTCACAACCACATTAAGTACAAGTGCGAGTACTGCAACAAAGTGTATTCGCAGCTTTCATCGCTTAGCCGACATAAGCGTGTGCATCGTTTGGAGATGGATGCGGAACAAGCGGCAGAGTTGAAGAGGCGACGAGTGATGCTGGCCATCAGTGGACGAGTGAAGCCGAGTTGTTACTTAGACATGAAGGGAGTACCGGAGGAACTGTTGCTTGGGAAGAAAGGAGATGGCGCATCGGCTCAGAAAGGGGGTGATGTTTCAAAGGAGACGGCGGTTGCTGCATCGACGAATGTACTGGATCAAGCCTCCAACAATATAGTGACCGATCCCACTACTGTCAAAACCGACGATACATGGGGTAACAAGGGAGGCGATGTGCCACACGATAACACAGTTGTTATTTCAGTATCCGTTGACCATTGCTCTACTCCACACTCTCCTTCTTCGCCTCTTTCGAGGAATCCAGATACGCTTCATTCAGATCATGTGTCAAGTGATTCGTCTGTTATTGAATACCCACTCTCCGATAGTGAGGAAAACGAAGAGAAGCCTTTCCTCTCGTAGGTTGTATTGTAGTTGAATCTGTTTCTTTCATTCATTCACTGTCTTCGTTCACTAATTTCTGTATTTGATATGCGACGTCATTACCAAAAGACTAGTCCAATTAGAAGGAGCATGACACTCTTCGGTTTATCTCGTTCATCCTGCCTACTGTATTGGTTGTTTTTTCACTTACCAGTAGCTTGTTTTTCATGTTACTCCTTTTGTCTTGTTTGTCCTGCATTAGTCGTGTGTATTGGAGTCATAGTCCGCTCTTATTCTCGGCAGTGTGCTATGAGAAAGGGACTGAAAAGGTAACTCCTCATTTGAAACAGGAGAACAATTATATACTGCAATGGAGTAGATGTTGTAGTTGAGTTGATAAAAATAGAACAAACGGAAGGAGGACAGAAGGGACTGAGGGTTGCAGAACCCACAATGGCTACAGGAGAGGAAAAGGAATCGAAAGTTGCGGAAACGAGATTGTTTATGGAAAAAAGACAAAAGGGATTAAGGGTTGCAGAGCCCATAACGACTGTGGAAGATGACCAAAAGGAATCGACAGTGGAAACAAGAATGACCTTAAAGGAAGCCCTTTCCCAACCCAGCCGTTTCTTCCCATGCAGCAAGAAGCATGCTTACTTGGACCTATGCCAGGAGCATTACCTTGTGATGTGGAATTCGGGAACTCGGAAGTATTCTGACTATCAGAAAGATACATACAAAGGGAGTTCAACGGATTTCACATATATTCTTCACACATCGTAGCTTTTGTTGTTTTCCAATCACCTAGAATGGGTCATATTCAACGTCTTTATAACGTGGTGAATACCTGGAATGGGTGACTGTGTATTGCCATTCTTATCCCTAGTCAGATAAATGCAGCTGTCCTGGTTTTGTGGACGGAGATTCCGGTGCTCGAAACCTTCCTCGATACGATTCATCATAACCATACTTGCCTTATTCTTTATGTGATTGATAACCGCAATCCCATGAAGGAAACGGACAACTGTGTATCCTGAGCAATAGAATTCTTGATAGTCTTCACCCAACCCTCAGAATATCCCTTACGGTTACGTGCATAATACAATGGAAGAATCTCATTTTCCAAAATACTATAAATAGTTGCGGCATCCAATTGATCTTGATGATCTTGATTCTGATAAGTACGTTTTTCAGTTAACGCCCATCCTGCTCCTTCACGGTAACCTTCCAGCCACCAACCGTCAAGCACAGAGAAGTTAACAACACCATTCATCAAAGCCTTCTCGCCTGATGTTCCAGAAGCTTCCAAAGGACGGGTAGGAGTATTCATCCAAATATCAACACCTGAGACCAGACGCCGTGCCAACTGCATATCATAATTTTCCAGGAAGATGATTTTGCCCAAGAATTCCGGACGACGGGAAATTTCCACAATCTTCTTGATCAACCCCTGACCTGCACCATCGTGTGGATGAGCCTTACCTGCAAATAAGAACTGTACCGGATAATCAGGATTGTTCACAATCTTAGACAAACGTTCCAAATCAGTAAACAGCAGATGCGCACGTTTGTAAGTAGCAAAACGACGGGCAAACCCAATCAACAAGGCATTCGGATTAATCTTTTCCATCAGAGAAACGATACGTGAAGGATCACCTTGGTTCTTCAACCAGCTTTCACTGAACTGCTTACGAATATGGTCAACCAATTTGTACTTCAAAGCCATACGGGTTTCCCAAATTTCTTCATCGGCTACATTATAAATAGCTTCCCAAATTTTCTCATTAGACTGATCTTCCAGGAAATTAGGAGCAAAATGCTTAGCATATAGCTTCTTCCATTCAGTAGCACTCCACGTTGGGAAATGAACACCATTAGTTACATAACCTACATGACTTTCTTCAGGGAAATAGCCTTTCCAAATTCCAGAGAACATCTCCTGAGAAACCTTGCCATGCAACCAGCTCACACCGTTTACTTCCTGACAAGTGTTACAAGCAAATGTAGACATACAAAAACGTTCACCTGCATCACCCGGATTAATACGACCCAAGTCCATCAAATCCTGCCAAGAAATCCCCATACGCTGTGGATAACCACCCATATATTTTCCAAACAAGCCTTCATCAAAATAGTCATGCCCCGCAGGAACCGGAGTATGAACCGTATATAAAGAAGAAGAACGAACTACTTCCAAAGCCTGGTCAAATGTCAGCCCGCTTTCTACATAATCACACAAACGCTGCACATTACACAAAGCAGCATGTCCTTCATTACAATGATAGACATCTTTCTTAATGCCCAATTTCTTCAGCAGCAACACACCACCGATACCTAACAAGATTTCTTGTTTCAAACGGTTCTCCCAATCTCCACCATACAACTGATAAGTGATAGGACGATCAAATTCGCTGTTCATTTCATTATCCGTATCTAGCAGATACAAAGGAACACGTCCTACATTTACCTTCCATACGTATGCATGAACGAAATAGTTCAAATAAGGAACATCAACTACCATCGGCTGTCCGTTTTCATCCATTACACGTTCAATAGGCAGGCTACCGAAATTCTGTGATTCATAGTTAGCAATCTGCTGACCATCCATTGAAAGGCTTTGGCTAAAATACCCATAACGATACAAGAAGCCAACACCACACATATCTACATTACTGTCTGATGCTTCTTTCAAGTAGTCACCGGCCAAAATACCCAGCCCACCGGAATAGATTTTCAAAACATGTGTCAAACCATACTCCATACAGAAATAAGCAACAGAAGGACGTTTGCTATCCGGCTTAGCATCTACATAAGCTTTGAATTTAGCATATACATCATTCATGCGCTTTACAATCACCTTATCCTGAGTTAATGCCTCCAGCTTTTCATAGCTCAAACGTTCCAATAAAGCAACGGGATTCTGCCCCACTTCTTTCCAAGTTGCAGGATCTAAATCTCTAAACAGGTCTGTTGCTTCGTAATTCCATGCCCACCAGATGTTACGAGCCATTTCCTCCAACTTCTTCAGTTCTTCGGGAATGTGTGATTTTACTGTAACTTCCTTCCAATTAGGAGTATTCGCATTACTTACTTTGATTTTCATGTCTCTCAAATTATTTATTAATAATTAATTAGCTATTCATAACAAGCCTTTTCTGTGCATTATGCAATGCCACATCATAAGCTTCATAATAATATTTGATAAAATGCTTCCACAATGCCTTTTCAGCAATGTCCGCCGCATTTTTACGCACTGTCTTGATTGTATTTTCCGGCAATCCCGAAAATTCCGATATAGTGTCCTTTATAACATCCGCCACTTCAGAATAGTTGTAATCCGAGCGATGGATAACTTTCACACCATCTTTCAACTCACTGTATCTACCCTTCAACGAGTTTACCCACAAACCAAATCCAGCCAGATCAGTTGTTATAGTAGGTACATGGAATGCTACACTTTCCAAAGGTGTATACCCCCAAGGTTCATAATAGGAAGGATAAACACTCAAGTCATTCCCCAACACCAAATCATAATATTCCAAATTCAAGATACCATCCTTTCCATCCAGATAACAAGGTACAAATATTACTTTTACCTTAGATTCCGCCGAATTGGACATTCCCAAATACTTCATCATATCAAGTACCTGATCATGACTCATATTATGCAACCAATGTGTGATAAACGGACACTCCAACGGAGTTGTGAAATTCTCTTTGCTTTTCAAACGTTCCACCAAATCCTCACGAGGATCCCCTACCCAACCTGGTACATTAATAAATGCCAGCACCTCTTTTTTCAAATTTTTATCACGGGTCAATCGGTTCAAGGACTCCAAATAGACATTGATACCTTTATTTTTAAACTCATAACGACCGCTTGTACCCACAATAAGAGTATCATCGCTCATCGTCAAGCCAAGCAATTTATTAGCCAAATTCAACATCGCAGCACGAGCTTTCTTACGCTTGGCGGCAAATGTACGACCTTGCGGAACAAAGTCATCCTCAAACCCATTCATCAACACCACATCTGCCGGCTTGTCCAACAACTCCTTGCATTCGTTGTTGGTAATCTCACTGACCGTAGTAAAGCAATCCACATGATGCGCAGTCTGCTTCTCAATAGAATGCTTTGCCTCCATATTGAGTTCACGCGCCATTTGGTCGCCATTATAAGCAAATAAGTAATCGTAAAGGGGTTTATTGTTTCCGGCGATAGACCGGCCTATAGAAGTAGCGTGAGTAGTAAAAATGGTAGCTATTTCGGGTACCGCTTTCTGCAAATAAAGGGCCCCCATACCTGTCATCCATTCATGTGCCTGATAAATGACCTTATCATTTTCGGTCAGATTGAAACGATAAAAGCTTTCAACCACTTTTCCGGCTGCATAAGAAAACATAGACGCTTCGTCGTAATCTCCATAAGCATGAAGTGAATCAACTTTGAAATCCTCCCACATCCGGCCATATATTTCATTTCTTTTAGAGAAAAAAGGATAAAAATCCACCAATATGACAATAGGCTCTCCCGGAATATTCCAGCGTCCCACACGAACTTTCAATCCGTCTTTCTTCAAAGCATGTTCACGCCATGCCGCACAAAGATTTTCATTTTCACTGAACAAAGGATTTTCCTTTCCTGCCCAAAAATCGGGTCCTATGAAAAAGACTTTGTCTTTGAATGCTTCCTGCAGTGTTTTGGCCCTGGTGGACAACACCGTATAAATTCCCCCTACTTTATTACATACCTCCCAACTTGCTTCGAATATATAATCAGGGGCTAACAATTCTTTTGCCATCTATTAACTAATCTTAATTCGAGCGCAAAGTTACATATTTTCAATGAGATAATAAAGTTTTTTTGCAACTTTATGTTATTCAGATAGTTTCTGAATTAGCATTCAATTATTTTACTCTAACAATCTTCACAAAAAATACTGATATCGGCTACAATAATAAATATTTTTAAGGTTCTGCCTTACATTAGAATAAGAAAAGCGGCTATTTCCATAAAAACAGGAAATAGCCGCCCATATAAAAAAACTAATCTGATTACGCAGCCAATGCAGATCCCATCAAGAAGGTTGCAGCCAAAGCAACAATAGCATACAATTCAGGAAAAACGGCCAAAATCAATGTATTACCAAATACATTATGTCCTTGGCCAATGGCAGCAATACCATTAGCACAAACCTGCCCCTGACGGATAGCGGAGAAAAGAGCTACAAGTCCCAAAGCAATACCGGAACCCAACACGGCAGCAGCTTGAATACCTGTAATAGCCGGAGTCAGAACACCGAAAATACTCTGGAACATGAAATAACCGGCAAAACCATACAGTCCCTGTGTACCGGGAAGTGCAGTCAACACCAAGAAGTTACCGAATGCACTATCATTCTTCTTCAATGCACCGATAGATGCATTACCTGCGATAGTTACACCATACGCACTACCGATACCTGATAAACCAACCATAATTGCAATACCTACATAAGCAATCAATAAATTCATTTCCATAATTCTTCTATTTTTAATTTTTAAATTCTTTATTTTATCAAACTTCTCCTAAAAGGAATACTTTTCATGTCATCCAGAACTTAGCGAAATATCTGCATACTATGCTTCAGATTCTCCCTTTCTAGCTTTTCTGTCTGCACAAGGATACAACATTTATTCAAAATGACAATGCCGAAAAGGCTTAAACAGCTTTTAATTCTTTATTCTCATTCTTCAATTCTTGAAAGGCTTGTACTCCTTACCCCCTCCTTCGTAACCCGAATTCTTAAAAAACTCCACGAAAGTCAGACGCATCGGATGAACCATCGCTCCCAATATATTCATAAACATGTTGATAGAATGACCTATCAAGAAAATCAATACCATCACTATCGGACCTGCAATTGCATTATCAGGACTCATTCCAGCCGCCAGACTATTGAATACGCTGGCAAGAATACCACCCGACAGACCTAAAGCAAACAAACGCACATACGAAAGGATATCCCCCAGCAAACCGGTTGCCATATTGTAGGAATCCCACAAACCCAAACCGATATTGAGAAAAATATTCTTTCCTGGACTGTTGAGCAAGAAAATCAGCACACCGGCAAGCCCCAGAATTACCAAATGGACAGTTCCTCCCATCGGCATGGTATCTCCCAATAGGAATGCCAAAGCTGTACTTACCAATACAATAATCCATCCGATAGTTGACAATGCATATTTCAATCCGAACTGAATGGTCTGATTAGCCGCTTTCAGTATCATACCGAAAATAATCTGTACCGCTCCCAAAATCAATGAAAGATTAAACATCCATTGATTGTCCAAGAAGAACAAATCACGCATCTTATTAAAGAACGGAATATCATTACCATACAGATTAAATCCGAAAAAAGTACCTGTCAGCATACCGCAGAAGAAAGTAGAAGCACCCAAAATCTGCACCAAAGTTAAGATGGGCTTCATGGAAGCACCGACATTCTTCGCCAACATACGATAAACAGTTACTCCTAATACCATGAACAGACCATAGCCCGAATCGCCCAAACACAGCCCGAAAAAGAGCATAAAGAAAGGGGCAAAGAACGGCGTCAAATCCAGTTCATTATACTTAGGAAGCATATACAGTTTCATAATCGGTTCAAACAGACGGAAGAATCCTTTATTATTCAACTGAATAGGTACATTGTCCTCCGGCGTAGGGTCAGCAATTTCAAAGTACGCCTCCTGTTGATTCAGAAAATTAGTAATCTCCGGAATCTGCGTAGCCGGTGCCCACCCCTGTAACAACATCAATTTGTCATCCGCAGCTTGTTCAGTACTTAGCACCACTTTTGAGAATTCTATCTGTGAGCGGATATTAGCTTGTGCAACTTGCAAAGAAAGAAGTTTTTCTCCTGCTATGGCAGCTAACTTATCATCCACACTCTTCATTTGCTGTTCCAAATCTTCACATCTGGCAGCAAGCCTACTCAAGGACATTACCGGCAATTTGACCGATTCCACTTCCAATTCGGGCAACGTTCCTTCTTTGGTTATGGTAATGAAATAAATGCGTGAACCAATACGGTTAACCTCCGTAGCATAGTACGTATCCAACCATTCCTCGTTAAAGTTCTTCTCTGAGCAAATATAGAAATTCACCTGATATCCAACTTCTTGCAACCGCATAACCGACGCAGGATCGAAATCTCCCCATACCTCTAACGCGGCACGCTCTTTGTCGCAAATCTGCAACTGATGCTGCAACTGGGTTTTCTCCAGTTGTAACGCCTCCACTTCCTCCAACGCTTTCTCTCCACGGGCTGTATCCCCCTTCTGTTCTTGCAGTTCAACATTAAAACCTTGCAAAAACTTAATAGTTGAAGCATAGTGGTCGGACAGACGGATGCTCTCTTGAAGTTCGGTATTCTCCGCTGTCCCCTGCGCTTTTTCCGCCACGTGGACTACGCCCAAATCACGGATATTTTGCAGGAAACATTCATAGTCCTTATGATAAATAAGGAAAGTCAACTTCTTCATTTTTGTAATCATGCCTCCGCCTCCTTTCTTTTCTCTTGAATAGATTTCAGAATCTTCTGCGATGATTTGGACAAATTCTCTTCATCCTCCATAAATCGTTTTATCTTTCGCAGAGCATCCTGATATCCGGGTATCTGCACTTTCTCAAAAAGATTCACTTTTTGAGTGGTCTTTTTACGCGCATGTTCCAGCAGGTTCAGTTTGGCAAGCATAAATTCCCTTTCAATAGCAGTCTGTGCCAATCCTTTCAACAAATATATTCCATCGGAATACCACTTCGGGCTGTTGAACAGACTGTAGGGACGGATGTCAAAGTCTACGTTTTCCAACAAGGGAACTCGTACACCGGCAATCTTCTTTATACCCAAATGAACATCACTCACTTTTATTAATGAAGCATCAAATTCATTCCAAAGTGCGAACATGGCCTCGTATGCCTGAATCTGTTTTTCAAGCCTTTCCTCCAACCCGGCAGCTTCTGTCTTGCATCTCTTTACTTCCATGCGGAGGGCGCTTTCCTTATTTTTAATAATAGGAAGCGTACGCACACGGACCTTGAGCTGCTTCTCAAGCTGTTGTAGCGAGGTCTTGTTATATTGAAACTTTATTGCCATGTTTCTTCGTTAATTTATTGTTTTTTCCAATGCTGGTCAACCAATTCTTTCTTTATATTGACTTCTTCCGGCTTAAAGTATTTGCTGAACAATCCCCATGTAACATCCAGCATTTCAGTAGTATCCAGATTCACATCAATGGCGAGTAACTGATTAGCGTAATCTTTAGCGAATGCCAAAGTACGTTCATCATAATTAGTCAAGTCAAAACCATTTTCCATCTTAGTCTTGGCATTGGCGGCATCAGCATACAAACGTACAGCAGCATTCATCACCTGAGGATGATCCTTACGGGTTTTCTTACCACTCACCAACTGTTTCAAACGAGACAACGAACGGAACGGGTCCACGATAACCTTACCGATATCACTATCGCGACGCAGGAACAGCTGACCTTCAGTGATATAACCCGTATTATCAGGAACAGCGTGCGTAATATCACCGCCACTCAAGGTAGTTACCGCAATAATAGTGATTGAACCACCTGCGGGGAATTGTACCGCTTTTTCATAAATCTTCGCCAAATCCGAATAAAGAGATCCCGGCATAGAGTCCTTGGAAGGAATCTGATCCATACGGTTAGACACAATAGCTAACGCATCAGCATAACTGGTCATATCAGTCAGCAACACCAATACTTTCTGATTATGTTCCACTGCAAAATATTCAGCAGCCGTCAGCGCCATATCCGGAATCAACAGACGTTCTACCGGAGGATTTTCCGTAGTATTCACGAAACTGATAATACGGTCGAGCGCACCGGCATTAGAAAATACATTCTTAAAATACAGGTAGTCGTCATTAGTCATACCCATACCACCCAAGATAATCTTATCGGTTTCGGCACGCAATGCCACATTGGCCATCACTTGATTGAACGGCTGGTCAGGGTCAGCAAAAAAAGGAATCTTCTGTCCTGATACCAACGTATTGTTCAAATCGATACCGGCAATACCGGTCGCAATCAGTTCCGACGGCTGTTTACGGCGAACCGGATTCACAGACGGACCGCCGATAGGCACTTCCTGTCCCTCAATTTCCGGTCCCCCATCAATCGGATCACCAAAAGCGTTGAAGAAACGTCCAGCCAACTGGTCGCTCACTTTCAGTGTAGGCGACTTGCCCAAGAATACGACCTCAGCATTGGTCGGAATACCTTCCGTACCCTCGAACACCTGCAAAGTCACTTCATCACCCATGATTTTTACCACCTGGGCTAATTTCCCATTAACCATTGCCAACTCATCATAGCCCACTCCTGACGCTTTCAGCGAACAGGTTGCCTTGGTAATCTGGCTAATCTTAGTATATATCTTTTGAAATGCTTTTGTTGCCATCTCTACTCATTATAAATTAAAATTAAAAATTAAAATCAGACACTTCTCTCGGCAACCAATTCCTGTAACTGCTTCTTAAAATCCTCATACTGCTCAGATTTATATTTAGCATAGTTCATCTGTTTGCAAAGGTTGATCATCTTTTTGAAATAATCCATCACCTCAATGAAAGTATCAAACTTGAATTCCGTATGACAGATGTCGATTACCATATTCAAGATCTCCTCCTGACGTTCCATCGGAGTCACTGAATCCACTTCATCAAAAGCATCCTGTTGCAGAATCACAAAATCAATCAACTCTGATTTCCAAAAGATTACATGATATTCTACAGGTACGCCATCATCACCCAAAATATTAATCTGTTCAGCAATTTCCTTACCACGCAACAATCTTGTTTTGATTTCGTTCACCTTACCAATCCATTCACCATTAATACGTTTGGCGATATATTCCTCAAATTCCGGATATTCCAGATATTTTGAATAAGAGTCAATCGGGTTCACAGCCGGATAACGCTTCCTGTCGGCACGTTCCTGCTCCAAGGCATAAAAGCAACGGGCCACCTTTTTAGTATTCTCTGTTACAGGTTCCTTCAAGTTACCACCTGCCGGAGATACAGTACCGATAAAGGTAATAGAACCGGTCTCACCATTATTCAGATGTACATATCCCGCACGTCCGTAAAAGTTGGAAATAATAGCCGAGATATCCATCGGGAATGCATCCGGACCAGGCAATTCTTCCATACGGTTGGACATCTCACGCAAGGCCTGCGCCCAACGGGAAGTAGAATCTGCCATCAGTAAGACTTTCAATCCCATAGCACGATAATACTCAGAAATGGTCATAGCCGTGTACACAGACGCTTCACGGGCAGCCACCGGCATGTTCGAGGTATTGGCAATAATGATAGTACGTTCCATCAGCTTACGTCCTGTATGCGGATCTACCAGTTCGGGGAACTCCGTAAAGATTTCCACCACCTCATTCGCACGTTCACCACAAGCAGCGATAATTACGATATCCGCTTCCGCCTGCTTGGAGATGGCATGCTGAAGCACTGTTTTTCCTGTACCAAACGGACCGGGAATAAATCCCGTTCCCCCTTCTACAATGGGGTTGACCGTATCAATAACACGGACACCGGTTTCCAATAATTTATAAGGACGCGGCTTTTCCTTATAATTAGTCATAGCCTTCTTTACCGGCCACTTCTGAATCATGTTTACCGGAATATCTTTACCTTCTCTGTCCGTCAGAACCACTACAGTATCCTCAATAGTATAATCACCTTCAGGAACAATGGATTTCACTTTATAAGTACCTGTCAACTGAAATGGTACCATAATTTTCAGTGGCTGGAAGTTCTCATCCACCTGTCCCAACCAAGCCGATGGACCAACTTCATCACCCACTTTCACCAACGGTACAAAATGCCACACTCTTTCTTTATCCAATGGATAGGTGTATTGTCCGCGTTTCAGGAACACTCCATCCATTTTATCAAGGTCGTTTTGCAGACCATCATAATTTTTAGACAACATACCCGGACCTAGAGTCACTTCAAGCATGTGTCCCGTAAATTCGGCTTCAGCACCAACTTTCAATCCACGTGTACTTTCAAACACCTGCACATAAACATTGCTGCCTACTACCTTAATAACCTCTGCCATCAAGCGGTCTCCGCCAGTCAGAATGTAACAAATCTCATTCTGTGCCACCGGTCCGTCAACGGTAAGAGTAACCATGTTGGCTATTACGCCACTAACAGTTCCTTTTGTTGCCATATATCTTTAATCTGTTTATTATCTGAATTCTGCGGGAATCTGTATCTCGTCCTTTAATTTATCAATAATCTGACGGAACAGTTCGCTTCCCTTTTCCTTATCCATAGAAATCCAACGGCCAATCATTTCCAGTTTCAACAAAAACACGAAAATCCGCTCCACAGTAAAATAGTTGAAAAAGACAGCGTCTTCCATCCAGTTCCATTTCAACAAATCTATCTTCTTTTCCCTTTCCACTAATTCTTCAATCTCGCTGATACGGAGTACCTGCTCAAAATATTCCAGCATCTCGGACAAACCGAAATCTCGGGCATTCGATGTACGAATCATCTCACTCACATCCGTCTTGCCCACTACTACCTGAGATACGTCCATTTTATATTTACGTGCAGCTAAGGCAGCCAGTATATTATTGATATTCAAATTAAATTCAAACCAGGAGGAAACAAATTGATTACCGCAGTTCATGGCATACGCATAATAGCAGGCAGATAACATATCTTCCGCACGATAGAGTTCCTCTGCGGAAAGAGCCAAATAAGCAGTAATAAATTCATAAAGATAAGATGGGTATCTCTTATCCGGAGCATCGCCTTCACGCACCGAACTGATAAGCGCCAGCAACTCATTCTGAGAATAATTCCCCTCAAAATCTGTCGTAGCTTCCTTATCTTTCAACAGTTTCAACAGGTTAGCATTATCGAATTTCAAATAGAACAAGTCGATTAACTTCCTATCCTTTTCCGATAATTCCGAATAGATTTCCGATTTAAAATTAGCCACTGTATAGTTCAGTTTGCCATCCTCCAACGAAAGATCCGGCAAACCGGCTACCAGGCAATAATAATTTGTCATAGTCCCGTTTTAAAACAACATTTCTACTAATTGAGGACGAAGGAAATCCTTGAAATAATTTTCAAATTCCTCTTCACCGAAGTTCACTTTGTAAGAGCCGTCAGCTGGTGAGATAGTAAAAAGTGATTTCGTTCCGTTCACTTCTTCTATTCTCACTCCTTTATCCAACAAAGCTTTTGCGTTCGCTGCAAAATATTTCTTAAGTCCTTCGGCATCTGCGGTAGAGATCACGATAGATTCGTTAGCAGACCATTGGGCAGCTAATGAAACTATAAACTTATTCAGATACTCCTTATCTGCCACAAATCCTTTCACACTTTCACTGACTACCTCATTGGTCAACAAGGTAGCTATTTCGGTCTTCAATGCATTTACTGCTTGTCCGGCAAACAATTTAATTTCTGATTGTGTATTTTCGGCAGTTTCCTTGGCTGACTTCCGAGCTACAGCGAGAATAGACTCAGCTTCCTTACGGGCATCCTCTACAATCTTTGCTGCTTCATTGCGAGCACTACTGATAAGTCGCTGTGCTTCTTCATTTCCTTTTTCCACACCTTCACGATAAATCTTATCGGTAAGCTCCTGAATTTTATTTTCCATATTCTTAGAAGATATTTTTTTGAGTTTAACACTTTCTTTCTTCAATAAATTCAAAAAGAATAGCCCAAAAGTACAAAAATCAATGATAGAAAAAGAATTTAATGATAGAATTTACACTAAAAGTACTGCAAAAAGAGAAAAATATATCATATTCATGTTACAGAACATAGGATTATTTCCGTTACTAGACTCCGCCACACACGTGCGTATACAAAAAAAAGCCTCCGGAACTTCTTCAAGTCCGGAGGCTTCAATCAAAACGGCGGC
>OLNF01002629.1_pt1 | contig 13827 bp, 9 predicted proteins | sample 1673061 | NCBI WGS metagenome assembly OLNF01 (sample SAMEA3136751, study PRJEB25190) | human gut metagenome | reverse complement strand
TGGATTTCCGTTGTGTGCTGTCGGTTGAATGACATCAGCTCGTTGTCACGAATCGTAATGCAAACCGTTTTTGCCATAAATCCCTGTTCACGCATTCTTCTGCAAACGCTGTCACACAAAACGAATATAACCTGTTTTACATCGTTAAAGGTTACCATATCTTTCGGCGTTGTGGTTGAGTTACCGATTGACTTTACCTCGCTGTTTTCGTTCATATGGGCAACAGGGGAAGAGTCGTATCCGTTTGCAAAGCCGTAAATTAGGTCGCCCCATTTTCCAAGATATGACCGCAACAGTGTAACATCGGCAGTTGCGATATCTCCAATCCTATAAATGCCGATAGATTCAAGCTTTCTGCCCGTTGCTCTGCCAACATACAAAAGGTCTTTTGCAGGACAGTTCCACACAATATCTCTGTAATTTTCCCGTGTGATTTCCGTTATAGCGTCAGGCTTTTTATAGTCACTTCCGAATTTGGCAAAAATTTTATTAAAGCTGACTCCGATGCTTACGGTTATTCCGAGTTCCTGCTTTATACGGCGATTAATTTCGAGTGCAATCTCTTTGCCGTTCATATTCTTATTGTCGGTAACATCAAGCCATGCCTCGTCAAGTCCGAACGGCTCGATTTTGTCGGTGTATTCACTGTAAATTCTCCTCGCCATTTTTGAAAATCGCTTGTACAAATCAAAGTGGGGAGTGCCCTTCATCGACCCGCGTACCGGTGCCCCCAGCGCCAAGGAGGACTTCAAGCCCGCCGCCGGCCGACTCTCCTACACCCGCAGCCCCAGCGAAGCCCGTGACCGCATCTGCCGGGCGCTGGGCATCGGGCGAGCGTCCAGCCCGCTGGGCAAAAAGTTCAACGAAGTGTTCCAGATGGGCACCAGCATGGACGAGATCCCCAACTTCCGGGAGTTTCTGTACCAGTACATCCTGCCGCAGCCGGAGCTGGATCTGGAAGCGCTGCAGGGCGACCGGCTGGAGCTGGAGAACCTGCACGCTGTGCTGGCCGAAGCCCAGACCCGCGCCGATGCACTGGAAGAGATCGTGAACTATGGCCGCGAAGCCGCCGGAAAGCAGACCGAAGCCCTTGTGAACCGGGGCGCGGCCCTGCTGGCCCGTGCTGCTGCCGACGGCGGGGAACAGGACGTGTGGCAGGGCCATCTGGACGCCGGACACCGCCAGCTGGAGGCCCTGAACGCCCGCTATGCCGAGGCAAAGAACGCGGAGGCGGAAGCCCGCCGTGCCTACCTTGCCGCCCACAGCGCAGCCGGTGCCAGCGGCGAGGGCCGGGCACTGGATGCCATGGAGGAAGAGCTGTCCCGCCGCAAGACGGCGCAGGATGCCGCCGCCCGCAAAGCCGCGCAGGCCGAGGATGCCGCATCCAAGGCCGAAGCCCTACTCACAGCCCTGCGCCGCAGCGGGTTTGCTTCCGGCTGGAAGCTGGAAAACCTCACCGCCGACACCCTGCCGCAGCTCACCGACTGGCTTGCCGCGCAGGAAAAACCGCTGGAAGAAGCCTACTTTGCGGCCCGGCAGAACACCGCCGCCCTGCGCAAAGAGCAGGCGGACAAGCGCGCCGAGCTGGACGCCGTGTCCGGCGGCAAGTGGGTGTACCCCCACGGCGATGCCGCCACCCGTGTGCGGGATGCCGTGAACGCGGAGTTGAAGAGCCGCGGCATGCAGCCGGACGCCAAGATCTTCTGTGAGCTGCTGGCCGTGGCGGACGAGAGCTGGCAGGACTGCGTGGAAGCCTGCCTGGGCGACCGCCGGTTCGACATCCTTGTGCCGCCCGCCCATTACGAGGCCGCCAAGAGCGCCTTTGTGGCCCTGAAGGACAAGGTGGGGCCCATCAGCCTGCTGGACACGCCGGGCATCCGCAAGGCCAACCGCCATGCCGAGACTGCCCCGGCGGACAGTCTGGCGGCACAGGTCACCAGCGAAAACCCGCTGGCGGCCCAGTACGCCGACACCATCCTGCGGCGCATCGTCTGCTGCGACACCCCTGAAACACTGGAACAGTACCCGGACAGCGCCACCCGCGACCTGCTGCGGCACCATCCCTTCCGGCTGGAGCGCCTGCGCACCCCGCAGCGTTATATCGGCCTGGAAGCCCGCCGCGCCCGCGCCGGGGCACTGGCCGAAGAGCTGGAAGCTCTGGCCGAGCGCACCCGCACCGCTGCCCAGACCGAGCAGAACCTGAAAACCGCCTACGACCAGTACCAGAACTTCCAGCGCGGCACCGCGCCGCAGCAGCTGGCCGGCCTGTGGGAGGCCCGCACCGCCGCCGAAAAAGCCCGGAATGCGGTGGCCGAACAGGAGGGCAAGCTGGCCGAATACCGCGAGAACCCCCTGCTGCAGGAGATGTACCGCGAGGAAGAAACGCGGGAAGCCGCCTGGGAAGCCGCCCGCACCGCTGTGGAGCAGGTGGGCGGCGACATCCGCGTGTGCGAAAAACAGATCGCTTCCTGCGAAGCCGAACAGAAAAAGGCCGGGGAGACGGCACAGCAGAGCGCCGACGCGGCCCGGAAGTTCTTTGCGGCCCATCCGCTGCTGGAGCCGCTGGCCCGCACCCGAATGCAGGCCCTTGCTCCGGCCGACAAGCCCGCAGCCGCCGCACAGGCCGCCGAAAAGGCACAGGCCCGGCTGGACGATGCCCTGACGGCCTACCTCACCGGCACGCTGGAACCCGCCCAGAAGGCCTACAACGAGCACTACGTCTGTGATTACCCGCTGGGTCTGGCGGGGCTGGACCAGTACCGTGCCCAGCACGAGAGCCTTGTGCGCATCGACCTGGAACGCTACGCCGCCCGTCTGGAGCAGGCCCAGCGCGACTGCAAGGACCGCTTCCGCAAGGACATCCTGTTCCGCATGAAGGACGACATCTTCAACGCCCGGCGGCAGTTCCGGGAGCTGAACAAGGTGATGGAACAGCTGACCTACGGCGAAGAAGTCTACCGCTTTGAGCTGGAGCCCAGCCGGGACCCGCAGCTGGCTGCGTTCTATCAGGTCATCGTGGACAAGGGCAACCAGCAGATGACCGAGGGCGACTCGCTGGACAACCTTGCCGCCACCGCCGACCCCGCCTACGAGCGGCAGGTGGATGCGCTGATGGAAAAGATCATGGCGGATGTGGACGAGAACACCCGTGCCCGGCAGGAGGGCCGCACCGGCACCACCACCCTGTCGGATTATGTGGACTACCGCACCTATCTGGATTACGACATCAAGGTGACCAACCGGGTCACCGGCCAGCAGGCGTACCTGTCCCGCGTCAGCCGCGACTCCTCCGGCGGCGAGAATCAGGCACCCTTCTATGTGGCCATCTGCGCATCCCTGCTGCAGATCTACCAGAAGAGCGAGAACAGCATCCGTCTGGTGCTGCTGGACGAGGCGTTCAGCAAGATGACCAGCGACCGCATCCGCCCCATGATGGAGATGTTCCGCCGTCTGCAGCTGCAGGTGCTGCTCATCTCCACGGTAGAAAAGAGCACCGCCATCCAGCCCTACTGCGACATCACCTATTCCATCGTGCGCCATGGCGATGCCAACGCCATTGCGCCCTTTGTCCGCCTGTCGGCGGAATGAGGTGTGCGCCAGAGCATCCTAAACAAAAAAGAAGCACGCCGCAGCGTGCTTCTTTTTTTGTTTGCTTATCGCAGCGGCAGAACGTCCTCGTCCTCGTTGATCTCCTCCAGGGTGCCGTCCGCAAAGTACCAGGCTTTGCCGTACAATGCTTCGTGCCCGTCGGAGCACATCAGGTAGGAGCCGTCCGGCAGGGCGAGGAAATGCCGTTTTCTGCTGTCGGCCAGGGCAATGTCCTCCATCCGCTGTCCGTCCAGGATGTGCTCCCGGATGAACTGGTAGTGGGGCAGGATGCGGGTCTCGGTCAGGCCAAGGCCGTTCAGCCAGCGGCAGTAGCCGGGGTCGGCGGCTTCGCCCGGCTCCTCCGGGGCGGCATACACCAGCCGGGCGGTGTTCATGCTGCCGGCGCTCACGCCCAGCACGATGCCGTGGTAATTGTGGAACAGCCCCGGCAGGCCCAGCTGGGCAAAAAAGTGGTTCTGGGTGGGCACATGGCCGCCGCACAGCATCACAAAGCCGCTGCGGGGCAGCAGGGTGCCGATCTCTTCCTGATTGCGGGCGTCGCAGGGCACAAGTTCGGTCAGGGGCAGGTGGGCGTCCGCAAAGCTCTGCAGAAATACCCGGCACATCTCGTCGTTCTGGGCGTAAGCGTGGGGGTCTGCCGCGATGGCAAGGCCCCGCACCGGGTGGTCCGGCCACACGGCCCGCAGGTTTTCCAGAAAATGATTGCGTCTGTCCAGTACCGGAATGGCCGGGCCGGGCTCAAAGGGGCAGCCGCTGGGGCTGCTGGTCAGAAATAACGTCATAGTTCTTCCTCACAAAACGGTGAATAAAAGCTATGCCCATTCTAGCACGATTCTCGCCCCGGCGGCAGAGCCAGAATCACCAAAAAAATCCCCTGCTTTTCGCCGTTTCGCAAAAAGCAGGGGAGAAGGTTACGCCTTGCGGTAATGGAATACCTTGTCTTTGGTGACGAACATGGCCGCGCTCACGGCCAGGGCAGCCAGTTCGGCGGCGGTCACGGCCAGCCAGATGCCGTCAATGCCCAGAATGGCGGGCAGGATGAGCACCGCCGCGATCTGGAACACCAGCGTGCGCAGAAAGGAGATCAGCGCACTGGTCACGCCGTCGCCCAGCGCGGTGAAGAAGGAGGAGGCATACACGTTGAAGCCCATGATGACAAAGCTCAGGGCGTACAGCCGGAAGGCCCGGCTGGTCAGGGCCAGCAGCTCCGGATCGTAGCCCACGAAGAACCGTGCCACATAGGGGATGATGACCATGGATGCGGCGGTCAGGGTGACGGCCACCACCGCAATGAGCCGCAGGCTCTTTTCATACAGGTTGTGCACCTCGGCACGGTTGCCTGCACCGTAGTGGAAGCTGACGATGGGCGCACTGCCGAAGGCGTAGCCCACATACACGGCAATGAACAGGAAGCAGGCGTACATGATGACGCCGTAGGCGGCCACGCCGTTTTCCCCGGCAAGGCGCAGCAGCTGGTAGTTGTACAGGATGTTCACCAGCGACATGGACAGGTTGGTCATCAGCTCGGAGGAGCCATTGATGCAGGCGTCCAGCAGCACCTTGCTGTACAGCTGCGTTTTGCGCAGGTGCAGGCGGCTGGTATTCTTGTGGTCGAGGAAGTAGAAGATCGGCAGCAGGCCGCCCACGATCTGGCTGAGGAAGGTGGCAATGGCGGCACCCTCTACGCCCCAGCCCCAGACGCCCACCATCAGCACATCCAGCACCATGTTGGTGCAGCCGGCAGCCACCGTGAAGTAAAAGCCGAGGTGCGGCTTTTCGGCGGTGACAAAGAAGCTCTGGAACATGTTCTGCAGCGCAAAGGTGGGCAGCGACAGCATCAGGATGCGGCCGTAGCACACGGCGTAGTCCAGCAGCTCGCCCTTGGCACCCAGCAGGATGGCAATGGGCCGCAGCAGCACAAGCCCCAGCACGGCCAGCACCGAGACGGAGATGGCGGCGGCCAGCAGGAACATGGTAAAGTAGCGGTCAGCCTTTTTCTGGTCGCCCTCGCCCAGCGTGATGCCCACGATGGCGCTGCCGCCGGTACCCAGCATGAAGCCGATGGTGGCCAGCAGCTGGGGCAGCGGCATGATCAGGTTGACCGCCGCAAAGGCTGTTTTGCCCACAAAGTTGGACACGCACAGGCCATCTACGATGCCGTAGATGGAGGTGAACAGCATGGTGCCCACGGCGGGCAGCACGAACCGCAGCAGGCGCGGGTAGGTAAAGTGATCCGACAGTTGGATTTTTTGCTTGGACACGAAAAACTCCTTTCGACAGGAAACAAAACGGGCCGGATAAGCTCCGTGAGTGCACGCCCGGCCTTCCTCTTCTTCCTCACTACGGCAAGGAAGCCTCCGGCGGGGCGCTGTCTGCACGGCATCTTATCCGGCCCGTCCAAATTACGTTGGAAACGGTCCTCCGATGACCGAAAAAGAGTATAGCAGAATCCATTTATTTGTCAAGAGCAAAAAATACGCCCAAAAGCGAAAATTCATAAAATATCTCTTTTCCATTTTTATCAGACCTGTTAGAATGATAAACAGTTTTGATTTTTCCGGAAAGGAGTTTTCCTGTTTTGCTGAAACGATTCTATACCGCCGTCGTGCACCGGCGCAGAGCGGTGCTGGCCGCGTTCGTGCTGGCCGCCGTGCTGAGCGTGTTTGCTTCCCGGGCGGTGCAGGTGGACTACGACATCAACGACTATCTGCCGCCGGACTCACCCTCCACCCTTGCACTGGAGCAGATGAACAGCGCCTTTACCGGCGGCATCCCCAACATGCGGGTCATGGTGCGGGACGTCACGGTGCCCGAGGCACTGGACTACAAAGAAAAACTTGCCGCCATCGACGGCGTGGAGGCCGTGACCTGGCTGGACGACAGCCTGGACGTGACCGTGCCGCTGCAGATGCAGGACACCGCCACGGTGGAGACCTATTATAAGGACAACTGCGCGCTGTTCACCGTCACGGTGGACGACGCCAAGCGTCTGGAGGCCGTGGCGGCCATTCAAGACCTGATCGGCGAGGATAACGCGCTGGCAGGTGCAGCGGTGTCCACTGCTGTGGCTACCAACTCCACCGTCACCGAGGTGGCCAAGATCGCGGCCATTGCGGTGGTGTATGTGCTGTTCATCCTGATCCTGACCACCGATTCCTGGGTGGAGCCGCTGCTGGTGCTGGCGGGTCTGGGGGCGGCCATCCTCATCAACAACGGCACCAACCTGATGTTCGGCACCATTTCCTTTGTGACCAACGCCGCCGGCAGCATCCTGCAGCTGGCCGTGTCGCTGGATTACTCGGTGTTCCTCATCCACCGCTTTGCCGAGTGCCGGGCCGCGCGCCCGGACGCCAGCGCGGAGGACTGCATGGTGGAGGCCCTGTGCAAATCCACCGGGTCCATCCTGTCCAGCGGCCTGACCACGGTCATCGGCTTTCTGGCGCTGGTGCTCATGCAGTTCCAGATCGGCCCGGACCTGGGCCTTGCGCTGGCCAAGGGCGTGGTGCTGAGCCTTGTCACCGTGTTCACCTTCATGCCGGCGCTGACGCTGGTGTGTTACCCGTGGATGAATAAGACCCACCACAAGCCTCTGCTGCCCGGCTTTGACAAGTTCGGGCGGTTTGTGTCCCGCATCATGCTGCCGGCGGCGCTGGCGCTGGCCGTCATCATGGTGCCCAGCTATCTGGCCTCCAACAACAACGAATACTACTACGGTGCCGCCCATATGTTCGGCACCAACACCCGTCTGGGTGCCGATACCGCCGCCATCGAAGAGACGTTCGGCAAGAGCGACACCTGGGTGGTGCTGGTGCCGGAGGGCGACACCGCCACCCAGGCCGAGCTTTCGGATGCGCTGCACGCCATCCCGGAGGTGACGGGCATCCTGTCCTATGTGGACAACGCGGGCGCGTCCATCCCGCCGGAGTTCGTGCCCCCGGACACCCTGAAACTGCTGGCGTCCGGCGGCTACACCCGCATGGTGCTCACCGTGAACGCCGACACCGAGGGCGACGCGGCCTTTGCACTGGTGGAAAAAGTGCGTGCCACGGTGCAGCAGTATTACCCGGATGCGTATGATCTGGCCGGGCAGGGCGTGAGCACCTACGACCTGATGGACACCATCACCGCCGACATGGTCAAGGTGAACCTGCTGGCCATCGGCGCGGTGTTCCTGATCCTGCTGCTCATGAAGCGTCAGCTGCTGCTGCCGGTCATTCTGGTGCTGAGCATCGAGACGGCCATCTGGATCAATCTGGCCATCCCGTATTTCCGGGGCCGCCATGTGTTCTACATTGCTTACCTCATCATCAGCACCATCCAGCTGGGTGCGACGGTAGACTACGCCATCCTGTTCTCGGACCGGTACCAGGAGTTCCGCGAGACGCTGGACAAAAAGCAGGCCATTGCCGCCACCGTGTCCACGGTGACCACCTCGGTGATCACCACGGGCAGTGCGCTGGCGGTGGTGGGCTTCCTGATGGGGGCCATCTCCACCAACCAGCTGCTGGGCCAGCTGGGCAACTTCCTGGGTGTGGGCGGTCTGGTGTCGCTGGCCATCGTGCTGCTGGCTCTGCCGGGCTATCTGTATCTGGCCGACCCGCTCATCATCAAACCGAAAAAACAGCCGAAGGAGGCTTGACGAGATGAAACAGAAGATTGTGCGCCGGGCATCGGCGCTGGTGCTGGCAGGCTGTCTGCTGGCCGGGGCCGCCCTGCCGGCCCTTGCGGCCTCCGCCAAGGAAGAGGTCATCTATGCCAATCTGGATGCGTCCGGCACCGTGACCGGCGTGTACGCTGTGAACAGCTTTGCCGTGCAGGCGGGGGACACCGTCACCGACCACGGCAGCTACACCGCCGTGCGCAACATGACCACCACCGACCCGCTGGAGCACAGCGGCGACACCGTCACCGCTGCAGTTGCCGAGGACGGCAAGCTCTACTATGAGGGCACTATGGACACCGCCACCGCGCTGCCCTGGACGGTGAAGCTGACCTACACGCTGGACGGAGCCGAGATCGCCCCGGAAGAGCTGGGCGGCAAAAGCGGTGCGCTGACCATCCGCCTGCAGGTGAGCCGCAACCCGGATTGCACCGGAGATTTCTTTGACCAGCATGCCCTGCAGGTGACCATGACGCTGGACACCGACCGGGCACAGAACATCGTGGCTGATGGGGCCACCATGGCCAATGTGGGTAGCAACAAGCAGCTCTCCTACATCCTGCTGCCAGGTTCGGACAGCGACGTGACCGTGACCGCCGACGTGACCGACTTTGCCATGAACGCCATCTCGCTGAACGGCGTGAAGCTCCGGCTGAACCTCGACCTGGACGGGGCCGACCTGACCGGCATGCTGGACCGGCTGCAGAGCGGTTCGGTACAGCTGGACGACGGTGCCAACGCGCTGGCAGACGGCATTGCCCAGGTGCAGGCGGGTCTTGACACCCTGAACGGCAAGTCTGGCGAGCTGACCGGCGGGTCCGCCAAGGTCAAGGCGGCTCTGACCCAGATGCAGACCGCCCTGAACGGCGTGTCGGCCTCCACCGACCAGCTCACCACCCTGCTGGACGCCTCCACCCAGATCCAGAACGGCATTGCCCAGCTGGATGCCGGTGCCGCCCAGCTGGATGAGCAGGTGAGTTACGACGCTTACAAGGCCATCCTGAAGGAAAACGGGCTGGACCTGGACCAGCTGAAGGAGGGCAACGAAAAGGCCATGGAGCAGCTGGAACAGCTGGCCAGGGTGATGCCCCAGCTCAAGGACGTCATCCTGCTGCTGAAGGGCTCCAGCGCCAACATCGACGCGATGGAGACCTACCTGAACACGGTGCACGACGGTGTGGCCCAGCTGCACGCGGGCAGCAGCACCCTGAACAGCCAGTACGGGCAGTTCGATGCCGGGGTGCGTCAGCTGGCCAATGCCCTGACCGGGATGCTGGGCAACCTTTCGGTGCTGACCGACGGCGTGAACCAGCTGGCCAGCCAGTACGGCCAACTGGACAGCGGCCTGAACGCCTACACCGACGGTGTGGCCCAGCTGAAAGCCGGAGTGCAGCAGCTGACCGACGGTGCCGCCCGGCTGACCGCCGGCACCGGAGAGCTGCGCAGCAATGTTTCCGGGATCGACATGAGCGACCAGCTGGACAGCCTGCTGGCCGGCCTGAACGGCAGCAGCGAGGTGGAGAGCTTTACCTCTGCCGAGAACACCGATGTTTCCGCCGTGCAGTTCGCCCTGCAGACGGTGGCCATCGAGGCCCCGGCCCCGGCGGCAGAGCCGGAGGCCGCCCCCGTGGCGCTGACTTTCTGGCAGAAACTGCTGAAGCTGTTCGGGCTGTATAAGGGCTAAAGAAATTCATTATGATAAGAGCAGGATCGGACAGCCCGCGGGCTGTCCGATCCTGCTCTTATTTCTTACTTACTCAAAATGATACTCCACCAGCTCGCAGTTGCGGATGCCGGCCAGGGCGTATTCCTCGTTGGTCATGTCGTGGAAGTAGGATTCCACCACCCGGGCGATGCCGTTGTGGGCCACCAACAGGTAGGTCTTGTCCGTTTGGTCCCGCAGTTCGTCCAGCAGGTTGTAGATGCGCTGGGCCAGCTGCAGCATGCTCTCGCCGCCGTCATAGCGGTCGGCAAAGCAGGTTTTGGAAATGCGGAACTTCTCGCCGTTGCGGGGTGTGCCCTCGTACTTGCCAAAGCACTGCTCCCGCAGGCGCGGCTCACACCGGGCGGGGATGCCGGTGGCATCGGCAATGGCTTTTGCCGTGTCGGCGGCGCGGGACAGGGGAGAATACAGGATCTCGTCGATGGCATAGCCGCCGGCCTTTACCTTCTGGCCCAGGGCCCGGGCCTGCGCCCGGCCCCGCTCGGTGAGGGGACTGTCGGTCATGCCGCAGATCTTGTTTTCCACGTTCCACACGGTCTCGCCGTGGCGGGTAAAATACAGTTTGTGCATGGCAGCTCCTTACTTGCAGTAGCCCGCTTCGATCTCCCTGATGCGGGCATAGAAAAAGTCGTTGGCGGGGGTGGGCATGCCGTACTTTTTGGCCCGGGCGCGTACCACACCGGCAAATTCCTCCACCTCGGTGGGACGCTTTGCCAGCACGTCCTGCCGCATGCTGGGCATGCCGTCCGGGTTGAAGGTGGGCATGGCAGTGCGCAAAAACTGCTCGTCGTTGTCGCGGGGCAGGGGCACGCCCTCCAGATTGGCCAGCCGGATGACCTCCTGCATGGCCTCGTGCATCTTGGCCTGTGCCTCGGCCGACCGGCACAGCCCGCCGTAGGTCAGGTCAAAGGCGGCGGCTGCCTGATTCAGACCGTCGTTCACCATCAGCTTGTTCCACTGCTTGTACAGGATGTCGCTGCAGGGTTCGTTGGCGATGCCGCAGGCGTCCAGATAGTCGGCCACGGCCTGCACACGGCCGGTCATAGCACCGTCCCGCTCGCCGAACTGGATCTTGCCTGCCTGGTTGAACACCAGTGTGCGGCCGCTGCGGGTGGCATCCATACCGATGGCCACGCTCCACAGGGTGCGGCCAGGGTAGGCGGTTTCGATGTGCTCCTCGCTGGTGATGCCGTTGAGCACGCTGAGGATGACGGTGTCCGGGCCCACAAAGTTCTTCATGTCGGCAATGGCCTGGTCCAGCACGGTGGCCTTCACCGCCACCAGTAGCAGGTCCACCGGCTTGCCCTGGGCCGGGGTGACGTAAGAAAACCGGCATTCCTCGCCGTTGCACACCACCGGCTGGGCGGCGTAGCGGGCAATGCGGGCTTCGTCGGCAATCACCTGCACGCCGGGCATTTTGCGCCCGAACAGGATGCCAAGGGCCCCCAGACCGATGAGGGCCGAAGTTCTGATCTGATTCATAACAGTTCCTCCGAGATCTTCTGCAGGGTGCCGTCCGGCAGCAGGTGCACCCGGCTGCCCTCGTCGATGCCCAGCCGGGTGAGTTCTTTGTCCGGGTAGGGCAGGGTGCAGCAGGCACCGTCGGTGCCCTCCAGCACCACATCGCACAGCACAGGCTGCCCGGCGGGCAGTTCCTCACAGCCGTACATCTGCTCTTCAATGCGCAGCACACGGTATTCCGGCATGGCACAGCGCTCCTTTGCATTTATGGTAAGTATAATCGTATTATAGCGCAACCGGCTGCCGCCGTGCAAGAGGTTCCTTTGCCGGGTCTTTGCCGCCCCGGCGGCTTGACAGTGCGGTAGGGGAATTGATACAATAAACAATATCACACAAAACGGGGGAACAGCATGAATATTACGGAACTTCGTTATCTGGTGGCCATCATGAAGTGGGGCTCGGTGAGCGCGGCGGCAAAGCAGATGTACGCCGCCCAGCCCAACGTGAGCAAGGCGCTGAAGAACCTGGAAGAGGAATACGGCATCCGCATGTTTGAGCGCTCGTCCACCGGCATGATCCCCACCGAACAGGGACGGCACTTCATCGAGCAGGCCCAGCGGGTGCTGCAGGAGGTGGACCGGCTGGACGCTGACGCCCGCCGTCGGCAGGGCGAGTGCGCAGAGCTGCGGGTGGCCCTGCCCCATGCCACCTATGCGTCCTATGCGGCGGTGGATTTTCTGCAGCAGGCGGCGGGCAGCGAGCAGCTGCAGGTGCACATCCGGGAGGCTGGTTCCATGGAGGGGCTGGACTTTGTGCTGCGCCGGGGCTACCATCTGGCCCTGCTGCGCTACGCCGAGGAGGACGAGGACTACTACAGCCGCTACTGTGCCCGGCGCGGGCTGCACCGGGAGCAGATCATGGAGTTCGAGTACCGGCTGCTGGTGAACCGCGACAGCCCTCTGGCCCGGCACGAGGTGCATGACCTGGCCGAGCTGAACCGCTACACCGAGGTGCTGCACGATGACTTCCAGCTGCCGGGCGAGGAAGGCAGCAGCCTGCGCTGGCAGGTGAACGAGAACCGCCGGGTGCATGTGTACGAGCGGTGCAGCCAGTTCTCCATTCTGCAGAGCCTGCCCACGGCCTACATGTGGGCGTCGCCCATGCCGCAGCGGGCACTGGAACAGTACCATCTGGTGCTGAAAAAATGCCCGGCCCAGAACCAGCGTATGCGGGATGTGCTGGTGTACCCGGACAAGGGCGGGCTGCGGCCGGAGGAAGAAAAGTTCATCGAGCTGCTGCGCCGTCAGACGGCCCTGACCGTAAAGTAAGGGGCAGACCGGTTAAGAACTGGTAAAAACCAGGACCGCAAAAACCGCCGGGATCGGCAAAGAAATTTGACCCCACAGCCGGAACGATGTGTCGTTCTGGCTGTTTTTGTGTGCAGATAAGCGCAAAAAAGAAACGGAGCTGCAACTAAAAAACTTTGCTGGTATATCAATTTGGATATGCCGGTATGCCGGAACCAGAGTATCGCTTTTATGAAAAATATGTTAACATGAGCACAGAAAGTTGGCTGTCCTGCATGGAAAAGATGGGATGATTTTCCAGACGGAACAGCAAAACCGAAAAGGAGGTTTCTGGTATGATCAGTTTCTTACTCTGTCTTGCGATCCTGATCGTGGGCTACTTTGTCTACGGTAAGATCGTGGACAACACCTTTGGCCCGGACGACCGCGAAACGCCCGCTGTGCGCATCAACGACGGTGTTGACTATGTCGTGATGCCTCAGTGGAAGCTGTTCCTGGTCCAGCTGCTGAACATTGCAGGTCTGGGCCCCATCTTCGGTGCCATGCAGGGCGCTTTGTGGGGGCCGGTGGTCTTTTTGTGGATCACCTTCGGCACCATCTTTGCAGGCGGTGTGCATGACTACTTCTCCGGCATGATGAGCGAGCGCAACGACGGCGCTTCCATTGCCGAGATCACCGGCAAGTACTTAGGCCCCGTGATGCAGAACGTCATGCGTGTGTTCTCGGTGGTGCTGCTGATCATGGTCGGCACCGTGTTCGCCGTGGGCCCTGCCGGCCTGATCGTGGAGCTGTGCAGCCAGAGCGGCGCTTCCGGCGTGCTCACTTCGCTGCTGTTCTGGCTGATCATCATTCTGGTGTACTACTTCATTGCCACCTTCATCTCCATTGATGCGGTCATCGGCAAGATCTACCCCATCTTCGGCATCTGCCTGATCATCATGGCTGTGGGCGTCATCGTTGGCATCTTCACCAACCCCGCCTACACCATCCCGGAGATCTGGGATCATTTCGGCAGCATGCATCCGTCGGGCACCCCGATCTGGAGCTTCATGTTCATCACCGTTGCC
>OLNF01002624.1_pt1 | contig 13840 bp, 16 predicted proteins | sample 1673061 | NCBI WGS metagenome assembly OLNF01 (sample SAMEA3136751, study PRJEB25190) | human gut metagenome | reverse complement strand
TCGTACACATGATCGAACTGGGCTTTACGTTCGTCGCTCAGGTGATGGCTAATCAGGATCAGGGTCAGGTCAGGGTTGGACAGCAGGCTCTTCTCCACGATGTCGGCGTTCTTCTGGTCCAGGGCGCTGGTGCCCTCATCCACCAGCAGGATGCTGCGGTTATGGATCAGAGCACGGGCGATGGCCACGCGCTGCTTCTGGCCGCCCGAGAGGGCGTTGCCTTCCTCGCCCACCGGCGTATCCAGACCCTTGGGCATATTGGCAAGGTCGCCTGCCAGGGCGCTGTCACGCAGTGCCTTTTCCATCTGCTCGTCGGTAAAGTGCTCACCCAGGGTAATGTTCTCACGGATGGTGGTATTGAACAGGAACACATTCTGTTCGATGTAGCTCATTTTCTGCTGGAGCTGCTCGGGCGTGTAATCCCGCACGTCTCTCTCGTCATAAAGGACCTTGCCCTGGTAGCCGGGCAGCCAGCCCAGAAGAATCTTCAGCAGGGTGCTCTTGCCGCAGCCGGAGGGACCGGTGAGGGCGTATTTGCCGCCTTTCTTGAATTCCGCGTTCATGTGGACCAGGATCGGCTTCTTTTCATCGTAGCCGAAAGAGACATCCTTGACCGTAATGCCTTCCTGCAGGGTAGGCAGACCGAAATCAGGAAGCTGCGCCTCGCCGGCATGGATGGTAATCTTATCGAAATAGGGCTTGCTGGCCGAGAAGGACACTGCAAGTTTGGACACCTGGTTCAGTCCATTATACACGCCGGCGCAGATGGTACCGGTGCCCATAAAGGTGGCCAGAGGAATCATATCATTGAGGATCAGGACACCCAGCAGGATGACAACGGCCACTTGGCAGACGGCGCTGACATAGGCCAGACCACAGCCGATGCCGTCCTTGTTGATGGTCAGTTTGTACTTGGCCTGCTCCATGCTGTCGCTGGCTGCATCGACTCCGCTGGTAAACCGTTCATCCTTGCCAAAGAAGCGAAGCACATCGTAACCTGCCAGCAGATCCTTGATTTTACTGACGCTGTCAGCCTGGCTGGCGGCACAGGCTGTGCCAACGGTTCCCAACCGTTTGCTGAACAGACGAGGAACGAAGATCATAACCAATGCGATGACCAGAGAAATCACCAGAAGCAGCCAATGAATGGATGCCAGTGCAACGATGCCGAACACCACCTGTGCCGCAGAACCCATGATGGTGAAAAACGGAGTCCAGGCCATCTGCTCAATCTGGTTCACGTCGTTGGTAAACTGGGAGAGGTACTCGCCGCTCTCCTGCTTATGATACTCCTGATGGGTCTTGTGCAACAGGTCCGCTGCCATATCCCGGCGCAGAGCGTTGTTCATCCGGCGCACGGCCCGGCCCTGGAAGAAGGTCTCTGCAATCAGGCAAAGGACCACGGCCAGCCAGGTCAGCAGAAGAAGAATGATCCGAATGGTGAAAGCCCGCAGATCACCGTCCAGCAGTCCCTGGGTGATCTGAATCTGTACCAGACTGGTGCAGACCTGCAAACCATAGGCAACAACCATACAGATGGAGGCCGCTGTAACAGTGGGCCAGCACTTTTTGAGATAATACTTCATGATTTCCACCTCTTCTGTGATCGTTCCATCTGTCTCTATGAACAGTGGATTGTGTGCTTTGCTCTTTCTGATTCAAATTGTAGCACACAGGATGAGGAATAAACATATCGTTTTGCGTTAGTTAACTGATTACACACATTCTGATTTTCTATAGAGGCAAACTGTCTTTCCATCAATAATTTCAGACTTTTTGCACTGCATATTCATGCAGCGCAAAACATTCCGGCAGCTACGACACTCGGGCTTCAGATCAGAAAAGCTCCACCGGCAGTTAACCTCCGGGTCGATCACAATACCTTTTTCGGGATCAACCCAACCTAACTGGTTTTGCGGGTGGTCAAGCGCCACAGTGCATTTGCCAATTTTTCCATTGGCCCGGAATACCATGCTATGTGGATAGGAAGCGTAGCACACCTGTGCAAGGGCTCCGTTTCTGTGGTTATGACACGACATCCCGATCTTATCCAGATATGCAACATGTTTTGCTACCAACACATCTTTTGTATCCTGATGAAGGATGGATAGACTGTGGACGCCTTCACCACCCCAGTCACCAACAGCACGAACAAGTACGGCGAAGCGTTTGTCATGCCCAAACAGACGGTACAGATAATCATACCAACTGTAGTCCTCATCGTCGGCCAGAATATTGTGGCGCAGCGTGATATGAAAGGAATACTCTGCCGGCGGCAACTTGGAAAGAGAGGCCAGATTGTTAATGATGGTCTGCAGGGTTCCTTTGCCGGATACATGGGGCCGAGTCTTGTCGTGATTCCAACCATCAATTGTAATTTGATAGCTGGTGATCCCTGCCTGATAGAACTGCCGAAATAGCTTGTCATTCAGCAGATAACCATTGGTGGTCATATTGGCAGCATAGTGAAAGCCATACTGTTTCTGCAGATTTTGCACAATGTTGGACACTTCCAGCACAGTGTCTTTGCAAAGAGTAGGTTCACCTCCAAACCATGCAAGTATGACCTGTTTATAGCGCGGCGCTTGTGCAGTTATATACTCCTCAATTCGGTCCAGTGTGTCACGAGTCATACTGACCGCATGGTGATCTTCATAGCAATATGGGCAGCGGAAATTGCAGCCTTCCGTCGGCATCAATGTTACCATGAAGATATTATCCAGCAAAGATCTCACCTGGTGCAGCGCATGGTCCAGTTCTTCCTCGGTTACCAGAAGCTCTTGCTCATGCAGATAGCGTGTCAACGGCGTATTCAGTTCCGCACAGACGCCGCAACGGGTGAGATTGATGAACTCCTTCTGCAGGCCATGATCGGTCAGCCGGACGGTATTGCGATACAATTCTGATGTAATATAAATAGCATCTTCTTCCGTGCGATAGGTCACATAGCTGGGTACCATCCCGCTGCCGGATATGGTATAATGTCCTTAGAATATTGATATTGGTTGACACACAGTGCCAGCTTTAAACTACAGGAGCGCGGCAGCTATAATGAGGAGGGACTCAGCAATGAAAAATGTCTTTCTGGGAGAATACATTAAACAGCGACGGCTGGATCTGGGTTTGACGCAGGAGCAGCTCTGCTATGGAATCTGTGAGCCTATGACTCTTTCCCGACTGGAAAATGGGAAACAGACCCCCAGCCGCAACCGGATCAATGCCCTTTTGCAGCGTCTGGGCCTGCCGGATGACCGCTATTTTGCTCTGCTGAGTAAAAATGAACTGGAGATGGAAGCTCTTCAGAAAGAAATTGTTGCCTGCAATGCGACCGAAAAGGTGCCGGAGGGCTTTGAGAAGCTTGCACAATTTGAAAAGCTGGCAGATCCGGATGATCAAATTGCGCAGCAATTTGCCCTGCGTTCAAGGGTACTTCTGGGACGCTTAGATGGACGCTACACGCCGCTGGAACAAATCGATCTGCTAATGTAGGCAATTCAGCTGACTGTGCCCCGCTTTGACCTGGAGAGTATAGAAAGTTTCCTTTATACAAGAGATGAAATCACAATTATCAATCAGATTGGGCTTGCTTACTCTGATGCTGGCCAAAATAAAAAAGCAGCTGAAATCTACTATCAGCTGCTTAAGTATGTGCGTAAGCATTTTAAGGAAACCATAACATCTATAGGGGTGTTGCCTTTGGTCCTTTATAATTATGCTCGGGTACTGGATTTGTGCGGTCGCTATGAGGAAGGAGCTGCACTCGCTAAAGAAGGACGAGAAGCCTGTATTCAATATGGACATTACCAAGTATTGCCCCGATGTCTGGAAATTGAAGCGGAATGCCGACATTTTATGGGCGATGACGAAATCAGCAAAGAATTGTACTACCAATCGTATTATCTCTGCAAAGTCATTGGATATCAAATCGGGTTAGAGGTTGTCAAAAAAGAAGCGAAAGAATACTTGAACATCGATTTTATGAGTTAACCCATGTCTCCAACGCCCGGCATAGCATCACATGGCTGGATAGAAGGTCTGTCCGGATTCTCAGGCTGATCAGAACCGTCAGGTTGTTCCGTTTCGGTCACACCAGGCTGCGGTGCTGGCAAGTCTTCAGGCTCAGCGGCAAAGCAGGGGACAGCCAGTAGACTGGTGGCCAGAACAATAGAGGCAATCAGGGTAAAGATACGTTTCATCATTTGTTTTTCCTTTCGTTTTATGTTGTTTTCTTGTTGGCAAAAGGATACCACTACAAGGCCATACAGACCATATCGTGCTGTGTTGCTTTTTTCTAACACAAAACGACGGGTTATACTGAGAATGAGGTCAGATGCTTTCCAATCGGCTTGTGATGCAGCAAGTACTAAAAATAAGAGAATGGCCACCCAAACCAATGCCGTCAAGTCGTTGTCGGATGAAGTGGTTTTTAGTTTGTCCGGGAGTAAGTGCACGGTTTCTGCACGGTTTCTGCACGGTTTTTGCACGGTTTCAAAACGTGCAAAGGGTGCAAATCGTTGCAAAATCGGACAAAGGGTGCAGAAACTCGAAGCTCAAAACCTGCGATGTATCGCCGAGAAATAACGGTAAAACGTAACTTCCAAAAATTGAGGGAATCGCCCGGCGTGCGCTACGAATCAGTAGGCCGGGGGTTCGAGTCCCTTCCATCGCACCAAGTAAAATCCCACGATTGACCGTTGAAAATGCGGTGTAAATCGTGGGATTTCTTGCTTTATATAGGCTTCAAAAGGGCTGGAAAATGCGACAAAAATGCGACAAATTCAGGAAAAACCTGTTTTGTGCGACAGTGTGCGCCCCTGTTCTGTAGGCCTTGCCTATATCATACGGCTGTATTGTGGGCTACTATATGCCCCTGCTATGGGCTGGGTGTGTAGCGTTTCACGTCCCACCTACCTATTCCCCCACTTATGGGGGAGCGGTATCTAATACCGACCCTATACACAAGGGTGTCTGTTAGATTGACAACCCCGACACAAAAAAGTGTCAGCATCGACACAAGCGGCAATGTTGTCAATCTGCCTGACTGCACCGATCTGTGTAATCGGCTCAAAATTGAGCGGGTTTCGATGCCCTCAAAATTGAGTGTATTTCAATTACGACCCTTTGCCCGGTCTGCCTGATAGCACTATCACAGAATTGTGATGCCCGGCGGCTTCCTGGCTGCGTCAATCCGCTTTTGGATGCACCCACCTGTGAAGATGTCCCCACTTTTGGGGATATGCCCTCACAGATACCGCCAGATGTGGCGGCATTGCATCGGCTTCGCTTCTCGCTGCGTGGGATGCCTGTGCAAATGCGTGGGAAACAGGCTTTCGGGGTCTGGCAATATACTTTCATTACTGGGCAAAGAAAAAGCGCAGGGCACGTTAAAATACGGCTCTGCGCTGGTGTTATATGCTGTTTAGTGCTGGGGGCTGGGCTGGATGCCCAACAGCTTCATAATAGCAGGATAATCGCCCTCGTGCTGTTCAAGCTGCTTGCCCAACGCTTCAATCTCCGGCTGGCTGCTCTGTGATACCCTGTCAACCAGAGCGACTACAATATCAATCACTTCGGGGTGCTTCTGGGCTTTGGCTCGAATCAGGCTTGCGATCTGGCTAACTTCTGCGGTGCGCTTGGTCTCGTTCATTTTGTACTGTCCTTTCTATATCTCGTGTTCATGTGTTCGTGTACTCGTGTATCCTGTGATTATGCGTTCATCGGCTGGACTTGCGACCGACCAAAGAACGATGCTCGATAAGTGGCGGTATCGCCTTTCGATGCGTGAATGAGAATCGCTTGAAACAAGCTCTTAGAGCCATGCACAACCTCATATCCTGCGGCTTTCCATCCTGCCCATGTGTTGACCTGTTCGGTCACTCCTGCGCTCTGCTGGGCTTCTGCAATGCGTCTGTCATTAACAGGCTGGGCTTTCGCAGATGCCCACGCACGATGCAAGCACTCTGCGAATGCTGCAACGCCCTTGCGATACAATGCCCATGCACGGCACATAATCTTGTGTAAATCGTACTTCATTTTTAAGACCTCGCTTTACTTTGCGGGTCAGCCTTGTTATAATGGGCTTGACCCTGTTGTGGGTTTGCTCGGTGTTCAGGTTTGGCGACTTGCACCGGGCATTTTCTTTTATACAGCTTTCGGAGTGGGATTACTGGCTTAGCTGGCGTTATGCTCTTGCGCTCCCGGTTCCGCATCTTCATCCCTTATCCGGTGTCGCTCCCTCGCTGTGATTATAGTATACACTATTTAATAGTATATGTCTATTAGCAGGATGCACAATATTAAACAGTGTAAATTGTGCTGTTTTGTACTGTTAAATTGTGTGCTTTTATGGTATACTGTTAAACAAGAAGAATCACCGATCTACACGACAAGGGGGCTTTATATGGTAACAGAAGCACGGAAAAGGGCTAATGCCAAATGGGATAAAGAAAACATGACTATTCTCGGATGCAGAGTAAAGAAAGACTATGCTGCCAGATTCCGGGCTGCTTGTGTAGCCGCCGGGACTACTCCAAACGCTGTGCTGAAACAGGCGGCTGACGATTTCTTGAAAGAGCATCCAGCAGATGAAGAATCACCTATCGAGGAATAAGGGGGCTTGTGGTATGGCTACTATTATCGGCTGTCTGCTTTTTGGATTTTGGTTCTTTCAGGCTCTTTTCAAAGCAAGCAAGTAAAATAATTCTAAGGCCGTTGTAGTGATACAGCGGCTTTTCTTTTTACAAAATGACGATGCAAAGATGTATTCAATACTCGCTCGTATTTTCTACAAAAATAATCCCCACGCTCAACAGTTAAGTCAGGCGCAGGGATATTGCACTTTACTTGTATAAAGTGATGGGAATATTTTGCTCAAAACTACACTTCACGAAAATGAAGTGAAATCATGGAAGAAAAATCAGGATGGGATATTGCGGACTGTGTACGGAAAGGGCTGCTCCCCGGTTTTCTTGGATTCTTCAATAGCGGTGATAGTATCGCACAATCCGCTCTCGTATGCGTAGTGCATCGCTGCTGTGGTAGCGTCTGCGGCAAGCTGGCAAATATCGGATACAACGCTCTGCGGAATGCGTGTGGCTGCTGCGTAGGCTTCCAAATAGCTTTCAAAGGCGTTTGAAGCGTCCATAAAGGGCTGATACTCTTTCAGGCCGGAGAAATCGACCTGCATTTCAGCATCTTCAATGTTTCCGTTTTCAGGTACAATTAAATTCAACATGGCATCACTCCTTAGATTCTTTCTTTTCTTTGTTCTGGGCTTCTTTGCTGTCCGCTTCGGCCTGTTCCCATGCCCATTTGATTTTAGGGTATTCGGTCTTGGTGATTGCGTGCTGTAACTGTGCGCCAGCATCAAAGCCAAACTCCGTTGCACGGCTGGAAATGTCAAGAATAGCTAGATTCAATTTGCTTCGGAGCGTCTTATCATCGACTTCACGAATCAACTCAAAAGCGGCACTTTTAGCGGCTTCAAGTTCGGACTCGTCCGTGTTCGTGCAGCCAACTGCGTAACTGTAAAGGTCTTTATACTTCTTATGGTTTACAATAGTAGGAAGTGCGGGAAGACTAGGAATCATGTGATACTCCTTATAATAATGGGGAAGCCAACGCTTGACCCCGGTTTGTATGGATGATAGAATGAAGGCGGGAACAACGCATTGCAAAATAATGTTTCCCGGTCTGGCTGTCCTGTCTGCTGTAACAGATGGGGCAGCTTTTTCATTCTACGGTTATCCATCGTTCTTAGTGTGTATGAATTCGTTGTTTTCGTTGATTTCGTTGCTAACTGGGGTGTTTACCAACGTTTCCAACGTTTTCAACGATTTCTATTATATTAGATGCGTTTGCTCAGTTTCAGTAGGTTCGTTGGTGTTGTCGGTGCGGAACATCTTGAAAGAGTGCTGCTTTCCACCTGAACCGTTAGGGATTACAGAATATTTGATTGCATCTCGTTCGTACAGAAGCGGCTCGATCTCTGCAATAGCTTTAGATAACGCTTGCGGAGTAGGGGCAAGTTCTGCTTTTGCGTATCGCTCGCCCAACTGGTTAAGGGCTTTTGCGTTGCCTGTCCACGTTCCATCACCTTGCTGAAGAATGACCCGGAGCGTTTTCACAATGGGGCTTGCTTCATAATCTGCAATCCTGCGCTGTTCTGCAATCTCTGCCGCACTCCCCTGCATCGTCCAACGGAAGTGCTCCTTATCGAAGCGAATAACTTGCTCCTGCTGTTCAATGTCACGGCCGGTGATGCTCAATGTTGCATCCGCTTCGTTGCGGTCATCTTTATCCAAGACCATGCTAAAATCAGATGCGCCCATGATGCCAGTAGAACCGTTGATAGAATCGAAAGCGTCATTTGTGTTCTTGCCTTTTCGAGTATGATGGACTAGCAGAATACAAATTTCGCGGCTGTCAGAGATTTTTTTAAGAACTCGCATGAAACTATAATCGGAAGTGTAGACATTTTCAAAAGCACGCTCTTTCGGCTTAACCAGTGACAAGGTGTCGATGCAAACAAGGCGAATGTCTGGATTTTTGTCCAAGATTTTGCCTAATTCTTCTTCAAAGCCTTCGCCAATGCGAGGAATATCGAGACGAAAGCGCATGGCTTCTGGAATAGACCGCTTGTCCAAAATGTCCAACATTCTTTTTTGAAGTCTGCCTTTTCCATCTTCCAATGCGAGATACAATGCGCCGTGCTGGTGGGTGCGACACCCTAAGAACAACTCCCCGGCGGCAACTGATAAGCAGAGATCGAGAACCATGAAGCTCTTGCCGACCTTCGGCTTTGCTACCAACACGCCTAACCCCATCGGAATCAGCCCATCAACAATAAACTGCTGGGGTGGAATGTCCATTTCCGCAAGCTCTTGCGCTGTGAACACTTCGGAATCGGAAGATTCAATAGGCTGCTGGCTATTATAGAACTTTTCAAAATCCTGTCCTACCAGTGCGCCGAATTTCTCTTCGCCGATACGCTTGAACTCTTTGGAGATGTTTCGCTTCCAACGTTCCAGCTTCAAATCAAGACCTCGCCAAAGCCCTAATTCTTCGGCTCGCTGTTTAACTATACTAAAACGATCGTTTTGATTGTCGGATGACCCTCTAAAGGTCATCCAGTACGTCAAGCGAGAAAATAATTCTTCTTCAGTAACGCAGGAAAGTATGTATTCAAAGAACTGCTCGTAATCGTCCGGCTTGAATGCTTGTGCGTCATCGAAATTCTTGATGGATTCGGACAGGTCACTCATTCGATATACCCCCGTCCGTTGTGTTTGTGCGATATGTAAAAATCAACGTGTATCCTCCTTAAAAATAGGAAGAATTGCGCCTACAACTGCGCCATGTGTGGATATTCGGATATTACGGAGCAATCCGGCGAATGCCGTTCACGACTGCTGCGGGCTGTTCCGCCGGGGCTGCTCCCTGCTCAAAGAACTGTGCAAGGCTGTCCAGATTCACAAGCCAGCGGCGAGAAGATACGACCGTGTAACGGATTTTATTCTCCCTGCACAGCTTGCGAACAAAGAATGCAGTGCAGCCGAATTGCTCGGCGGCTCGCTTGACACTTGCCATCTTCGGATAAACCACAGCGTCACCCACGCTTTTTGCCCCCTTCCCGATTTCTTGCGGCTTGCATCAAACGAATACAGCGGCGCACCTTTTCCCTCTTTTCATCTGGGAGCGTGGTGTCAACAAGCCAGCTTGAAAATGTGGAATTTCTCAACTGCAAAGCGGCTGCGACACGCCACAGCTCGAAACCAGACGCTTCAACCTCTTGTTTCAAACTCTCCGCCATCGTTAGCCCTCCGCACGTTTAGCACGGTATTCTCTCATGCGTTCGATTGCACGGAATACCGCTTCTTTTTCGTTTTCGGGCAGCTCCCGGCGGAGCTTTCGAGAAAACGTGCTATCGGTAACTCCGACTTCTGCGGCGACTTCCCAAAGGTAAAAGCCAGCGGATGCGGCAGCTCTCCGAATGTCCATGTTTGCTTGCTGAATCGTCATAAATAAATCTCCTCTCTTGTTGTTGACACCTAGCCAACAACGTGTTATGATTATAGCGGACAACGGTTATTGCTGTCCTCGTTGATTGTATTGTAACACAAACGTCTACAGAAATCAACACTGACCGCCAAAACATAACAACAGGGGGCTGAAATGATGGAAAAAATACAAGGGGATAACAGCAAAGCAACGGTGCTTTCCACTAGATTAAGAGGAATAATAGACGAACAGAAAGCAAAAACCGGGAAATCCCTTCGTGATTTTGCAGCGGAGATGAAGGTCTCGTTTACTGTTTTATCCGACTGGCAATGTGGAAATAAGACCCCTCGTGCCGATAGCTTGGCGATTCTTTCAAATTATTTCGGTGTGTCAGCGGATTATCTGCTGGGATTATCCAACGTTCGCTCCGTGGATGCAGACAAAAGAACAATTTCGGAGTATACAGGCCTTTCAGAAGGTGCTATTGACGTGCTGCACATGATGATAAGTGCAGATGTTCCTGAGTTTATGCCAGAACAGAAGAAGCTAAATGATGATACCGTTAAAATGATGGATTCTATAATTGATACTGGCTATTTGGGAATTGTCGCACAAACGCTCGTATACGTTAAATCCTTCGCAGAGCAAGAAGAAATCAAAAATATTGAGATCGAATCATGGATTAAAAAACGCTATACCTCTGAATTTTACGAGCGGTATCAAAAACTACTTGAGGGAAGGACAGACGGATTTTACAAACTGATTTTTGAGGGACACCCCAAAAGATTCAAAGCATGGGTGGATGGCAGAACAGAATCTCAAATCCAAAATGACTTTCACGGCAGAAAATCGGATATGCCTTCGTATGATGTGATGGAAAATTCAGAATCTTACACATATAAAGCACAGAGATTCGTGCTACAGTATGCAAAGCGGTTAATTGAGGAAGGCAAAGCAGCGGCGCACAAAAAGGCTGGTGAAATTGATGGCACAGATAACGAAGAAAACGAATAAGAACGGTACAACGTCATATCTGATTCGTGCGTTTAATGGCAGAACCCAAAGCGGCAAGGTGCTGACAAAGTGCAAGACGGTTACACCCCCCGCCGGGCTGACACCGAAAAAAGAGGAACGCTGGGTGCAGGATGAAGCCAGCCAGTTTGAACAGCAGGTGCGGAATGGCCTGTTGCTTGATTCTGAAATGCTGTTGGATGACTTGATTGACCGCTGGTTTGAACAGTACGGAAACAAGCAGCTAAAGCAAAAAACGCTGTATGACTACAAGCTCCTGCGACCTCGTATCACTGCCGCTATGGGCGGCTTGAAAGTGCGTGATATTCGCCCGGCTCATATTATGGCGTTCTTCGATAATCTGGAAGAAGCGGGCATTCGGCAGGATTCGACCTATACAGCGTCTCCGGCTCTGTTGAAGCTCCTGCCAAAAGGTAAGCGGGCAAAGGTACGGCAAGCTGCTGGCATTGGTGAAGAAACCATGCGGGGGCTGTGCAGCGGCAAGCCTGTCAGCAGGAAAACGGCTGAAAAGGTGTCCAGTGCCGCCGGGCTGGCGTTTTCAAAAGCCTTTACAGAACATCGCAAGGGCGATGGAAAATTGAGCGGAAACAGCACCTTGCACTATTACGCTTTCCTTTCCTCTGTTTTCAGAAAGGGCGTTCAATGGGGCGTGATTGCAGAGAACCCCTGCGCTCGTGCAGAGCGTCCTAAAGCCAGCGAAATTGACGTACAGATATTGGATGAAGAAGGTATTGCAAGGCTCATGGAAGCCCTAGAAGATGCTCCGGCACAGCTTAGCGTGATTGTACAGCTTGCATTACTGACAGGCGCACGGCGTGGTGAAATCTGCGGCTTGCGCTGGTCTGACATTGACCTCGATGCGGGCACGATCTCGATAAACCGAACCGTTCAATATATTTCCGGGTCTGGTATCGTGTTCAACTCGCCCAAGACACGCAAATCTAAACGCTGTTTGAAAATTGGTGCGGACTGCGTGGAACTGCTGCGAGAATACCGCCAGCACCAAATAGCGGAAAAACTTAGAATCGGTTCGGAGTGGGTGCGTAAGGTCACGCTAGAGAACGGCAAACAGGTCACAAACGATCTTTTGTTTACCAAATGGAACGGTGAACCCATCGACCCAAACACGGTTACAAGCTGGTTTCCGGGCTTCCTAGAAGCACATAATCTCCCGGCGGTACATTTCCACAGCTTGCGTCATAGCTGCGCTTCCCTGCTGATTGCAGCCCATGCGCCTATCACGACAGTATCACAGCGTTTAGGACACTCGCAGACTTCAACGACCCTGAACTTTTACGCTTCGGCTATCCAGAGCGCAGATGCAGCGGCAGCGGATGCCCTAGAAAGCGTTATCCATGTTCGCACAAGAAAACAGGCATAAGAAAAAAGCCAGCGGCTAGAACGAATCTAACTGCTGGCTTTCACTATGTTCAAGTTTTAGGTTTGCAAGGCGATGATTTCATAAGAACTATAGCCGGTAAATTCAGAGGAAGGATAAAGCTCAAAAGCTCTCGTTTCTCCCGGATTGAGACCTTCCGAAATATACGTGTAATCGCCGCCCATAGGAACTTCGTTTCCTTCGGTGTCTTTCATTTTGTAGATGACAATCACCTTCACCATGCTACTCGCAAACTGGCTATTATTGGTAACCTGTCCAGTATAGCGCAAATCGTAGCCAGAACCACGCCTAGAAACGTTTGTCACGGCAAGTTCTCCGGCACGGACAATTTGATTGGCTGCGCCAGCTTTGTGGCAGTTCCAGTCTTTTGCACTGATAGTACATTCAATATTAGTAGGCGTGATTCCTTCTGAATCAAAGGAAGTGTAACCAGCGTACCAGTACGTTTCATTTTCTGCGACCCAATCCAGCGTTTCAGAATCGGTTTTCAGGATAGACCCATCGGAACCATAGATCGCAACATTCAAAGAAGCGAAATCTATCGCATAATCAGGATTGGGATTTTCAACTTGCGCCGCATAGTAAACGTAAAATCTTGTTTTTCCGTACTCATACCGTTTCTCTAAATGGCTGTGAAACTCCTTGATTCCAAGCGGTTGAACCTGTTGTGTTGCGTTAGTTTCTTCCATCTGGGCGAGGGTGGAAACAGAATCGGGCTTTGATGCAGCCATTGCGCCGATAGGCATAGAAAACGCCATAGATGCCGCTAGGACTGCCGCAATAATTCTTTTCTTCACTTTGATTCATCCTTTCTGGGCATTCAGTCTTTTAGCTGATTATAGCACAGATACCAGTATTATGAGGGTGCCTTTTTGTTCGTAGCGGAAAATTTGTGATTTTGACAAGGGGGGTGGGTCATTTTTGGGCAGAATGACGGGGTGGGGTGCATGAAAACGCCTTTTTGTTTCGTGCGGATAATTCCGACCCTCACGGCATGGGGCAGGGTGTCGCCCATATACCCCGCCGGGCAGGGGGTGAACGGTTTGTTATGCCTTCGCTCCCTGCTGGGGTGTGTCTGGATCTCCTCATCGTATGTGCTGGGCTGTTGTGCTTCGCAGTGGCGTTTCCCCCTATATGTATAAAATCGTTGAAAACGTTGATTTCGTTGCTGGCTATCCTTCGACACGGTTTGCACAACGCTGCTGTCCTGTTTATGGTATCGCTTGCAAGTGCGACAAAAATGCGACAACTTTAGGAATCAAGAGAAGATAATCCATCACAACACAAATGTAAAATGACGTATTATCTATATAAACAAAACTGCTAGGAAACAATAGAATATATACTTATCCTCTCTACGAATCAGTAGGCCGGGGGTTCGAGTCCCTTCCATCGCACCAGAAAATGCCG